>Ga0210059_1005613_pt1 | contig 20166 bp, 13 predicted proteins | sample Ectturendosymbi2_FD_188042 | JGI IMG/M metagenome (GOLD analysis project Ga0210059, IMG submission 188042) | Ecteinascidia turbinata endosymbiont from Florida, USA - Sample 2 (SPAdes) (version 2) | ecosystem: Host-associated > Tunicates > Ascidians > Unclassified | place: Key West, Florida... | reverse complement strand
CTCAGACTTTGAAAAAGATTGAGAAGCATCATAGTCTGAATTGTCTGATGTTTGGGCAGAAATACTTGCACCAGCACCTACGTTTACTGATGGGAGTGATGAATCCAATAGCTTTTGTTGGCCTAGTGCTCTTTCAGCAAACTTTACATCAGAGGTGGTTAGTGTCTCAACTATATTGAAACACATCATCAACCTTGGTCCTTTTTGGTCAAAATAGAATTCGAAATCTTTGTCTGTCATTCGCAGTAGGTGTTGTTTTTCAAGCTGTCTTCTCTGCTGGTCGTCAGAGCAAAAAATGTCGAAAACCTCATCCATATCTCTCATAAATTCTGCTTCCTTTTGAAGAATAGATTTTCCACACTTCTTTTTGCTATAACGATCGATTGAACTGAAAGTTTTCATAAGCGCAAAATTTTTTTGTTTTACTGTTATTTCATTTACTGGGTAAACATTGCAAAATATCCAAATATTGATTAATTCTTTTGCCACCACTCCTGCAGCAGATTGCTGTAAGAAATTTTCTTCATTCAGAACACGCTCAATTACGTCTCTTTTGGTTGGACGTTTTTCTGAGGGTAATCTTTCTTTGCTGTGAAAGACATGCCCACTATGCAAGATCTTAGTTAGTTTAATAGAAGTACTCCTTGTAACCATTCTCTCTAAGAAATAACTACATGCATCCTGCAAAACACAAAAAAGCAGTCCATTGTAGAGGAAATCTATCACAAAACCTTCATTTCAATAATATTTTGCTCTTATGCAATACACCGATAAAGTAGTAGACTAATAGTCACCCTAGAATGCGAAAAACACGAAATCAAAAGCAGTGTTTGATGCATCATGGGTCAGTTTAAGGACAACAGACAATTCATTACAGCGGTTACATCAATTTTATGAATGTTGACCTTTTGGTGACCTTTGTCATGGGGTTGCACGGTGGTTGCTAGTGGCAACCACCGAAATTCATTTTAAAACCTGTTTTTGTGCAGCTTGCCAGGATTTAAGACCCCCCTTTTTTCAAGATTTTTTTTTCGGCCCACCCTAATGGCTAACACTGAAAACACCAACACAGCGTTGAATGACCAGCTCAGAAGCCCTGCGGCTGCTGTTTCCGCAGTTCATGTGATCATGTCGCATATTGGTCACGACAACTGTTGATGCCACATTGCAGCTTGTTAAAGTAGGACATTATTAAAACATCGCAGGGGTTGGATGGAAGCAGTGGGTCTCCCCAAGGACACACAAACATGCCGACAGTCGCATAACAAAGATTTTAATGCAGGGGTACAGTTAAATAAAAAGTGCGTATGAGTGCAGCTCTGTTTCATACGAGATACTATGTCTAATATCATCCAAACGCTAGCTGCATGTAGCAATGACATCACAGTAACCTTTCGTACGTGAATCACGGCATAATACAGAGCAGCGCGTTGGCATTTCACTTCACAGCAGGCCAAGCAAAAAGCTGAAGCAACGAAGCCTAGGCGTGAGCGTTTTTTCAGCTCGCAGTATAGAACTCGCGTCGATAGGCATCCGAAGGCTTGGAAGTGCATGCTATCGTCCGAAATGAACTCAGGAGACCTCCACACTAACGCCAGGATTTACCTTTTCCTTGGTGATAAGGGAAAGTTTTCCAAAATAATTGGTCGGGTACATGTACAAAATAAAACGCCTTCGCCTTCTACGATTTGCAAGGTAAGCCGAAACACAGATTATGTGGCCATGTCAATTTATGGAACACAACGTCGTCACCAAATGTTGCTGACTGCTGAACCAAACCAACTGATTTCAAATAAATATTCCCGAACCTCGCATTCTTTTTGCGGCTTTGCGGAGCAGAAAAATTCAGTTGTTAAAATAACACGCCGCACGCACCGGTGGCGAGCAGAACGATTCTACGCTGATTTGTGTATTCTCGTGTGTCCAAGTAAACAGCAATATTGAAGCGTTGTGGTTTACAATATTCTTTTACGTCGCATTAGCGACTGCGACACCGGATATACTAATATCAATGAGATACAGCGACGCAACTGACCAGAAATGAAATACGAGACATAAAATATTTCTCGAAAACCCTTACGGCGAAGTAAGACGTAGCGCGCATGCGCACAACGCCCGGTGACGCAGCTTGTGGCTGTTGCCAGTTGTGAATTTAAAACGGTGAACCAGCCATTGCGCTGCAGCACGGTTCGCAAATTTGAACGTGTCTCTGCGTCGACTCAACAGCACGACAATTAACTGGATCCAACACAGAACCCAGATCATCACAAAGTTGGGTCATAAGTGATTTGTAATGTAAAACGTCGAAATACTTCTTTATAAGACTTCATTAAAAACAGGTAAACAGCTCAGCGTTATTTCGTTCTTTTAGTCCCAAACCTAGGCATTAGCGTAAAAACAGATCTTGAGAAGTCGATAAACACGGGTTTCACATAAATTACCTTCCACCAAACATGCAAAATTTGTCAGACCCCGACTCAGAAACGACATCGCCCTGCGCAAAACTTATCCATCAAAATTAATTGAATAAGCTTTTCAAGATCTACGTTCAAATGTTGCGCTCCACACATCTGACGTAGTTGTGAGACGTCACAGGATTCGTCGTTGTTAGCAAAGACTACAACGTACCCTTAAGCATCTGGTTTGCTCTTTGAAATCTTCATCTTCGTCGTCATCGGCATCCGGAAGCTGATAGATCTGGATGCCACTTTGAGCAATCTCCTCCAAAATGCGCTTCTTCAACTTTCTCACCTCCGGCACAGTCAGGGTATCCGCTTTGGAAATGACAGGCACAATGTTGACTTTATTGTGGAGGGCTTGCATGAACTCGATGTCGAGAGGTTTCAGTCTGTGATGGCAAAGACAAAGGCGTGATGAAAAGCTGCCAAGCGCTGCGAGCTGACTGAATAATATGGAAAGACTTAAAGCAGACAACAGCAGCGACTAGTCAAGCTTCAAGTTGTTGGCTGAGGACGAAGAATCGGCGATCACTCTCAAGCAAGTAATGGCGGCGTACTCGAGAATTTTCAAATTTTACGTTCCTAAAACAAACAACCGTAGTAGCATATTGTAACGAGGGGTAACGCCACTAAAAGCTTTACATTCTTTGAAAATCTGGTTTAGATGATTGCGTACAGGTTTTTAAATAAACATATAACATGGAATCTAGACAACATTGCGTAACGTTTAGCTTCACTCTCGCCGTGAAAATTTCGAAAAAAAAGTAGGTTTGTTTAAGGTTTTGAGAACACAAGTAGAAGCGCCGAACGGCAATTCTGCTGTTAACAAAAAATCCCCTTTTCTAAAGCTACCTTTATGCAACGCTTGTTACGACCTACAAGTAACACACATGAATAACTTCCCAAAGTATCGATCTGGACACACTTTTGCAGAAATCATTTTGCAGCCACTACCGCATATGGCGAGTGTAGGAGTTGGATGGAGACATTGCGGCCAAACGCGAGCGTCATTCATACAAGACTAAAGCATCGATCCACGAGCCCTTTAGAATCCCAGCGTTGTGAAGTCGACTTGTTGCGTTGAACAGCATCCTGTTGCATTCAGTTTACGTCGCGAGAACAGTTACGGTAAACATTAAATCCTTCAAAAACATTAGAGTCGCAAACGATTCAACTTGTCGGGTAACAGTGGCTACTATCGCTTTGCCGCGGTCGCATGCCGGGAAAGCGCGAAAATATGATGCTGAGGCAGCTCCAGCAGTTCGGTGATAAAGATCAGCAATGCAGGTGTACCCGTGCCCTGTCGACGATATGAAGTAGAAGCAGCAGTGCACTCTGTTGTCGATAATGTGCCGACGATTTAGACCACTCTCGTCGTGCAGATAGCGTTCAAACTGATCGTCGATGTACTGGATGATAGGCTTGTAGCTGCGAATGAGGGACAATGGGCTTAGACCCGAGCATAGCTTAACCGCTATCCACTACACATGCTCACATAGAAATAAATTCGTGGTGGAAATGGTTCGAACGTGAAAACGCTAGAAGTATTTTACTTGACCGTTTTTGTCGAAGAGAGATTTTGAAGACATCTGTACCCTTGGTTAATGACACCTAAACAGCAGGCAAAATATATGCCTTGAAATGAAGAACTACACTAATCCGTTTCTGCAAATGGGCTGTTTTTTATACCTAGTATTTAGCTGTCACAAATACTGTTTGCTTTGCGGCCCATTTTTGGTTATTTAAGCTCTGAAAAAATGTTGCATTCGGCGATAGTCAGACTCACACCAGTCACTTTCAACAAAAGATAATTGGTATTTTAAGGAATTATTGTAACTGTTGCAACCTCTCCGGTGGTGTTGTGTTGATTGTGTGATTCACCACGAACGGGATGTGTGCGAAGAACAAATATATATATATATATGCGTGGCGCGAGCAAGCAATAATAAGAAAGATTGCGACGCATGATCTCTATTGTTGCTTGCTGCCGCGGTGCGAAGCTCTGCGCACATGCCGCTCGGGATTTCCGATCGCAACATAACTATGCAAGTAATAACATTAATATCACAAAAGGGTTCCAACCAATTATAAGGCTATTCATTATCAGCAGTCCTTTTTTGGCAAAATTCATTTGCTTGATTGACATCAAATTTACATGAGACCTGCTTGTTTAGACTTAGAGCAGGGGTCACCAACACGGTGCCCACAGGCACCAAGTAGCCTGCACAGACCATGTGGGGCCTGTTCTGAAAATAGACCCGTGGGCCTGTTCTGAAAATAGCAGCAACAATGTAAGTGTCTTCACACAGATGAATATCATTAATTTCAGTAACATATTTGGAGATAAATTGAGCACATTTTTTATTTCACAAGTGTGCATCAAACTGGTAGCCCTTAGCATTAACCGGTATCCAAGAAGTAGCCCTCAGTTTCAAAAATGTTGGTGACACCTGACTTAGAGCAACCTGGCTGACGCTGACCAATTCATCCAGTGCCCTGTTGTTTTACTTTTTTCATATCACACTATTTATAAGAGATCCCTTGTTAAAAATATCTGAAAGATGATCTCATTTCACGACCTGCCTTAGTTAACTGATTTCTGATACAAATTAATAGTTATCATATTATATCAAACACCTGGAAGGGTCTCTGATGAAGTCGCAAATACATTGCTTTAAATGACCTGATGTGAAGTGTCTGTCTGAACACCCATCACTGATGCCATCTGTTTTACAAAACGCTTGTAATCTTTCAATCAGAGTTGCAATTTAAGATTTGTTGAAGTTAGCAATTGCACGTATGACTTCATCACTCACTTGCAATTGGTGGATTAGAAAAGTTGTATTGGGATCGGTGCACAATAAACATTAACAATCAAGGACTCAAACACTTCTACAAATTCAGTTTGAAAATGTGCAAAGTTGCTGATGAGTGATGACTTCATACTTCATAGACCTGAGAACTGCGGCATTAAGCTTCATTTTGAAAAGGGTATCAAATGCAACTTCATCAACTGCAACAACACTAACCAGTTAGAACAATTTATGGCATCGCCATAACCTGGAGTGTCTACCACAGTTAGTCTTAACTTTACACCCCGTTCTTCAATTTCAACTGTGCTAGCATCAATCTTGACAGTCTGTTTAATCCTTGCTGCAGCATCAGGAACTTGACGTTCAGGATAGAGATCAGTCAGGAACAAACTGTTCACCAGGGTAGACTTTCCAAGACCTGATTCACCTACAAGAACATGTTATTTAATTATAACATATTTCAGGAAAGTCATGAGAAAAAGTCCATTACCAAGGCAAAACATCCTAACAAAATCAGCATACTTTTCAATCCAAGGAAACAGAAAATTCAGTGCACCTCTACAAATACCTACCTGCAACCATCAAGGTGAATTCAAATCCTTTTTTAACAGATTTCCTGTGAACTTGATTTGGAAGGTTGGCAAAGCCAACATAACCTGGTGTTTCTGGATTCATGAACTGTGTAACAATGCAACCTTTGTAAATGAATGATCTCAAAGAATGTTAAGAATAACCAGTAAAAATGCTGAGAACAGCATATCTACATGCTAGCAGTTAGTGCACAATTTTACACTCTTCAGCTAGATATAATTCAATCATCATATGTAAGTATAGCATGCAGAAAACAATGATATTTAGTCATGTGCCTGAAAGATATGGTTTCAAACAGTTAGGCAAAAACAGCTCAATAAACAAACCATTCAGGACAAATGAAACACAAAAACATCATGCAAAAAAGGAAATGATTGGATATCCATTGCGCCAAACAATCAAAGAAAGAATCAGTATTCAATTTTGAAAGAATGACAATCTCAAAAAAAGTTCAGCTATTTCATTAACACAGAAGTTTTTCATACAGTACAAATTATCTGATTGTGTACAAATTATACCATTTGCTGTATTGTTCAGGTTATGTGACATGATGAAGTGGCACATGCTAGTTGCAACAGTCATTACTAGTAACTATTCCGTAAATATAATATTAATGGGCATGCTCATTTCAGGGCCAAATCTTGTGCACAACAGTTTTTGCACTGCATGGCTTCAAGGTGACTCTTTGAAAAATGAATTACACAACCAACAATGCTGACAGACATGTGTATTGGAGAGCAACAACAACTTTTCCATGCGCAATGCATTGACTGAACATAAAACTGCCATGAAATCTGTGGACCCACTGTAAAGACCCAATTTTTATTGTCCAAACAGTGGTTATGCACGTGGAAGTTAGTTAGATGGTTGCAGCAAACACAATGCTTGGAAGTGTCATTACCAGCTGACAAACCTTAAACTTAACTTCTTTTTCCTCCCGCTCTTTGGCAACCATGCTTGAATAACCCTCATATTTCTTTCGAATTTCAGATGGGTTGTACTAGGCATGGAAACATTAAAAAGCTATGTCATTTAAAATTGATAAGAATGTCAGTATTAGCCAAGCAAGAGGTGAAGTGATGCACAACAAATTATTTTGTTGATTCATAAGTTGTTAGTGCTACTGTTATGACAGTCATGCTTCCCAAATGCTTTTTCTTAGTTAATTATGTGAAAATGCGTAACACTTTGGCACCCGGGTGGTTTCGGCGATTTTCGCAAAAAAAACAGCAGTTTTTGGTTGCCTTACCAACGCCCTAGCTCCTCATCCAATTGCGCTAGAGAGCTGTTCAACAGCTCAAATGGATCGGCCAGTCTAGTAGATTGCACTCGAAAAAAAATTTTTTGCTTGGGGGTTGCGGGTTTTTTGCGAGTGACTTCAGAAGTGGAGGACTTTTAGGCCACCTTGGCCCACTTTGCCTGGCCCTGGGCGCCAACCGTTAGGTGGTAGTATTTCGCTGAAGTTTTACTGGAAACTAAGCTACAATCCGAGTCTTTTGATACTTTGGATGACCTGCTGGGGTTTCGGGTTCAAAAGTTATGATCTAAGTTCATAAATTTTTTTGACTACTTAGTTACTTAGATAATTAATTCATTTGTTTATTTAAGATCATAACTTTTGAACCAGAAACTCTAGAAAGTCGATCAAAGGCAACATGAGCCAAAATGGCCCAAAAACTACTTCACTTATGACGTCACTCACAAAAAATCCGCAAACCCAAACCAAAAAATGTTTTTTCGAGTGCAGTCTAGAAGACTGACCAATTCGTTTGAGCCCTTGAACAGCTCTCTCATGCAATCGGCAGAGAAGCTAAGGCGTTGGTAAGGCAACTGACAACTGCTGGTTTTAGGCCGATTTAAAAATACGAATATATCGTAGACCGGCTCTCGAAGTGTTAAGTCTCACAATCAATAAGGCATTTGCAAAAACATACCACCGTTTGCTTGTCACAGAATATTACTTTTGGTTCTTGATTTTGAGACTAAGTATGCCATTATCAATTTGGAGCAATTATTATCACAGCGCATAATGATTTAGTCTGTCCAGTGATCAGGCCAATTCAGTGCAACACTAGAGTTAAAAAGCAGTTGCATACAGAAATTATGTTCTTAATTCATTTTGAATGTTTTACATGAGTTGTTACTGGCAGAGCAAAGAATAAACTATGGTCTTCTAATATCAACATGCCTCAGACCGTTTTTTTTTTTCGGTCATAGACTGTAATGTTTTTAAAATGACCGAAAAAAATTAAGTCATTTCTGTCAGAATGTCTGAAAATGTAGGCTAATGAACACTACTACAGCAATTTTTAATACAACTGTGAAACAAATGACCGAAATGTCTCAGCCAAAAAAAACACCTAAGCAATATCACAATGAGTGCCCAACACCCTAAAACTAATGTTAATTAAAATTGTCATATATGTAAATGCAATTTTAATGGTAACTTCAAATTTAGTCATCTATTTATTGCAAACGCTTCTATAGAGTTGCAACTGAAGTGTCCCAAGTAGTTGAATTTGTTTCCACCAGCAACACCTTTGAGGCAACTGAGCAAATATGAGAAAACTACCAAAGTGGGCATTGAATTAAACAACTGTATATGATCTCAGGATGATTCTTGAAAAGATGACTGCTGCCAGTAAATAACAGTGATAGCCGCTATATTACTCATACTGCTACAGCTATGTCATACATTCATAAGAAACACATATTTTTGTGCTAACATGGACCTTGCTTATCAACACAATACTCTTTATATTAAAAAAACACAGAAACCAAACTACGTAACCATCAACACTAAGTCACTAAAAACATGACAATGTGATTTTTACATCCCGCAAGTTCTTTCTGTGAACCACTACCTTTATTGCCAATAAGGCTAGGTCAGCCATGTCCAACCTGCGACCCAGTTGAAAGTTTTGGTTTTTTCATATGTACAACATATGACAACATTTATAATTTTGATAATCTTAAATTCAACATTTTTTTATTTAGTGGATTTCAGTACCACTTTGTCACATCTGTATTACGTACTGGCAGATTTTCATGTGTTCACTGAAAGCTCAGGACAAAACTGATTTCTAGTTTTCTGATTTATACACCTGTGTTCCTTTGACACTAAGCTTGCCCAAACCATCATAGTTAGGGATTGATTAGAGGAGCTCTTAGTATTCAGATGCCTTCAGTAGCAAATTGCTGAGAAAATATAATTCAATACGCAACCCTAATTAGGATAGTGACATAGGTTTTGCCCCAGTGAGCAAATCTGGTTGGGCATAGCTGGGCTAATTAATATGCATTAGAGCTATACAAAAACGTCCAACTCTATACATAGAATTAAAGGACATCCTAGTTTTCCAGTTGTTTTTAATAAATCAAGTGTTATGACAACTCAATTCTTGACATAATAAAAATTAAAAATATTGAACTATCACTGCTACCAAGAATCTGAACATTTTTACAAAATTTGTTTCAACTATGCAAGTAAATTAAATATCTAACACAGTACAATGTTCATCGAATAGCAGTGGCACTGAAGCAATCACTCCAGAATGCAAAGCTATGCTTTGTAGACAAGAACCTTTAAGTTTAAATCTTATATTATTTAACACTTGATAAATAGTTTTCAATGCCAAAGCAAAACAGAAAAACATGCCATATTCTACAATAGCAGTCTAGAATATGGTGCAAAATCACATTCAATGCAGTTCAAACAAATACATAGATGATGGCATTGTACACACTTTAAAATATCAGTCAATTTTCCAAGAACTTAAAAATAAACCACTTGAACATAAGTCAAACTTAGAATCAAATAAATGCAACCAACTCTTACCTTAGGATCTGCACCACCAAGAACATGTAAAAAATGTACATGGATTATGAAAACGATAAGACATACAAAATCTTAGCAGGTTTTACCATCAAACACCAAATAAAATACTAACAATTACATGCACAGTCAACAACAAATGTGAAAATTCATTTCTTAACACCTTTGCTGCCAGTATGATTTCAGCCTAAATCAAGCAGTTTTCACGTGCCTTAGTAGCTGCATAACTCACCAGGCGATTGTGCTAGAAAGCTGTTTAAACCCCTAGAAGACTTTAAGTCTGCAATGAAAAAAAAATTTTTGATTGAGTTTTTAGATTTTTTGTGAGTGACATCATAGATGGAGTACTTTTAGGTCTTTTTGACCAACTTCTGGCCTTGGGCCCAAACCGCTAGATCAGGGTTGGGGAACCTATTTACTATCACAGGCCACATGAACACTTAAAAGTACTAGTGTTTCTGCATGCTTTCGAGGAATCAGTCGACTGCCATCTGCTTTCGTCTTTTTGCGATGATTCAAACTTGCACATATCTCTATTCAAGTATGTACTTTCTACGATGGGTGTAAGCATGGAATCGATCAGCAAATTTTTAATAGGAAATCGATTTCACGTAAAATTACACATCCCCAGTCCTTATTCTATTTGAATAAGGACTGAGGATGCGTAATTTTACGTAATTCTAGATTCTATTTGAATAAGGACTGAGGATGCGTAATTTTACATGATTCTAGATTCTATTTGAATAAGGACTGAGGATGCGTAATTTTACGTGAAATCAATTTCCTATTAAAAATTTGCTGATCGATTCCTTGCTTACGCCTATCGTGGAAAGTACATACTTGAGGCCACATGAATTGTGCATTATCGCAGGCAGGCTGCAAAATCAATCAATTTATCCTAAATTCAACCTTTATCTGGCCATGAGAAAGAGTGACTTCTCTTGTCTTACTATCGAAGTACCTGCTTATTATGGAGCTTTGTTTTGACATGATGTCATATCAATACTCAAACTTGGGTAACAAAAATTCTAATGTGGGCCACATCAAATGTTTACGCAGGCTGCATTTGACCCGTGGGCCGCAGGTTCCCCATCCCTGTGCTAGATAGTAATATTTTGTTAAGTTTTCATTGGAAACTAAGTTAAAATCTGAGCCTTTTGAGACTTTGGATGACTTGCTGGGGTTTCGGGTTCATGACCTAAAGACAACAAAATAAGTAATTAATCCTGTCATTAGATAATTAATTTGCTGTTTTTAGGCCATAACTTCGAACCATAAACACTAGTAAGTCGTTTAAAGGCTCAAAAAATTCAGATTCTAGCCTAGTTTCCAATAAAAACTTGAGTGAAACACTTCCGTCTAGCAGTTGGGCTCTAGGCCAGGTAACATCAGCCAAAATCCTAGCTCACTTTTGATGTTTTGATGTCACTGACACAAAACCCCAAACCCACTGTTTTGCGCTGCAGACTCAAAGACTTGTCGAGTCTTTCGAGGGTTTGAACAGCTCTCTAGCACAATTGGTGGAGGAGTTATGGAGTTGCTAAGTGGTGCAAAATTAGCAGCTCAATGTGTGATTTTTAGATACGATATATTTATACACCAGCAACAAACGTGTTAACTGGATTTACAATCTGCTACTGAGTGATTCAAACTGAACAATTTATTTTGTGGTTCTGCAATCTCTATTGTGTTTCCATGTACAGACTTACTCATGGTAAATACATTAAACTATCTAACATCAAAAAGTTGTTAGCAGCTCTAACATCTGTGCCACTATTAGCATTGGTGATGCGTTTAGCATTTTTCACTTAGCACTATATTTCATTCATCTTTTGACTTACAGATCAGGGAGAAGGCTTTGTTAATAGACAATTTTTAACCTAGTAGCAGACTTCCTCAAACCCCAGAGTATATTTTGCAAAGTACCCAGACTCAAGATAAAAATGCATCAATTGCATTACATACAAAAATATTGCATATGAGGTGAGGCCTAGCAATGCAAAAAAGATTATTCAATAGCATCACAATTCACTGCCATACATGCACTTTGTCATAGTACATACAAATAAATAAAATGATTTATCTAAAGCAGACATGTGCAACCCGCGACCCGCCGCATTGTTTGGTGCGGCCCGCATGGTATTGTTCATGATCTTGAAATGGTATTTCAAATGAATTATATATTCCTAAGTTTTCTTCACAATCATTTCACAATCATTTGCCACAAGCTTTTGCACTTGATCAGAAGTTTGCAGCCCTAGAATTTCACAAACAATTTGTAACTTTGTTACGCTACACCCCTTGAAGTTTACAAACAATTTATAATTGTTACGCTACAACCCAGATCAAGCTCTTTGTGATGTAAAAAGTTTTCTTTGTGATTCATATGCAAGGATTCCAGAGGCTTTGCTGTATAAATTTGTTCGAACAAATCGTCAGGACCTGACAGGCATTTGTTCGTGCAAACTGAGTACTACTAGTTTTGATTTTAGTTGGAGTAGTGTAGTGCGAAAGATTTCAGTTGATTCACCTGACATCATTATTATGGGCTGTAGCGTAACAAGTACAAATGGCACAAAAATTTATCTTTGCTTCGTGGTCTGTGGTGCCACTGCCAGGTAATTAAAAAATGTTACAGTTCTTTGTGAATTTTGTGAACTTCAAGGGCTGCAAACCTCCAATCAAGTGCAACAGCTTGTGGTAAATAGTTGTGAAATGAGTAGCACAAAAAATTGAAGAATGTTGCTTTGCAAGCACTGGGATTGGGAAGGTAGGCAGAGTAATAAAAATTTGCAGCAAGACAAGTGAAAGAGGATGTTGCAAAGGTTGGCAATCAATGATAACAATAGCATTTGCTTTGTACTTCATAAAAACAGCAATTTCAACTGTAATTTAGTCTCAAAGATTGGCAAATTTATGCAAAGCATGTCGTGTTCAAAAAAACGAAAAATTCTTGATAAAGGCCGGATATTTAAAGACAAGTGGTTTGTGAAGTATTTCGCTGTTCAACAAAATGAAAGGGTTCTTTACAGCATAGCATTCTTTACTTGACTTGCCGAAATAACATTGCTTGTCTGAAAGAATAAATATCAAGAGGCACTACAATTCCAGGTATTCAGAACAATACGAGGGAATTTTAAGTCAGTTGCGTGTTGGAAAAGCCCATCAGTTACAGATGTAATTGCAGGGGCAGGGACGGATTTAGGTAGGGGCGACTGAGCCGTTCGCCCCTCCCTAAAACCTACGAAAGTAACTTCATTCGCCGTGATTTTGTACAATTCGGAAAACAGCATTCGCGATATAGGGACATTTTGTTGTCCATTGTTTCGTTACAGGAGTGTTGTGAAGTATACTTTATCACCCATACAGTAGCGAAGCCATTATGAGATCTGACTAGCAAATATTACTGAAATCTCCCCCCTTAACCTTACTGGCTGGATCCACCTGTTTGCGGAGGCAATAGAAAATGATACCCCTTTAAAAACGACACTCGGGTTGGGACTGAATTGAGCTTCAAGTTTAGTGAAGCAATAGCAGAGAAAGGAAAAGCATTCAGTGATGGTGAAATAATTTAAAAAAATGCTCTGATGTCTGGAAGTTTGCCAGTTAGAAAATTATGTTTTAACTTGAAACAATGTGCATGTGCTGTGAAGATAAGAGCGTCAACTTTTGGTTCTTTGGCTGTTTCTGGCGTCTACAATAATTTTGCATGTATAGCGATAGTAATGCTGTTTTGCGATGGATGGGTAGTTGTAAGAACATATTAAAAATGCAGCATAGCATTGTTTGTTGTTGTGAAAAGTAGCCATTGAGACTGTCAGGAATTGTGCTTCTGCAGATATGGTAACCCTATCTTATGTCTCATCTAATTCACAGTTTTGCAATAAGCCTGTCGCCAGCATGTGGTTGGTAGTATGAAACAGACAAAATTACACCATATCTGTTGAGCGAACACTTTAAACTAATTTTTAAGGGAATGAATGAAGTTTTATCCAATAAAAATTAATGCGGCCCGCAATAACTTTCCAAAATTCGAATGTGGGTCTACCAGTGATAAAGGCTGCACATGCCTGCTCTAAACCATATAAAGATAAGCAACACTCCAAAGAAATTGTGTTATATGCTACAGCAGAATAGCAATGTCATAATTTAAAATATGGAAAAATAGAATGTTTTTTTTATAATAAGCCAATATGTTTGTTATGCAAAAATTGTTCTATTAATACATCACCAAAAACATTTGCAGGTGCTTTCTGACTTCCTATATTATTGTGAAATCATTGCCATCGGCAGTTATATAGTTGCAGCGACTGTAGTAAACATAATCAAGCAATGCCACATATAGCTTAACTTCTGGTGCTGACTGTTGTGCATGACTTGCATTAGTTCATCAGGCTTTCATATGACATGATCAAAGTTTGGAAATGCTGCTGTTAATCACTCTCACAATAAATACATCAACAACTAGATCAATGATCCACTGCTTTTTATAATTAAATGATTTGTATTTGAGTAAGAGCTCATGATGCCTACAATGTAGGCGAAATACATACTGTGAAGATCTTAGTGTCTGATTCTTTGCTGAGAAAAGATTTCTTTCCATACATAGTAAATGATTTGTATGTACAAAGAACAGAATTTGAGCTCAATATACTTCACAGTCAAAACCTGAATGGTTCCAGGTAAAAAGCCTATGCACTGAAATAACCAAGAATACAAACATACCTGACATAACTTCTATGACTGAAGTTTCTTGTTTTATCTGTGGGAATTCAGTGTACCAAAAAAGTTTTAACTATATTATTACAACTGCCAGAGATCAATAACCACTTAATAGACCTAGACAAGAAAGTGTATAACCTGCTTGTTTTAAATCAAATTCTACATGATATGTTGACAGTTGGTATTAGAAACAGGTAAAGTTTGAAGCAGAAAAAGCAAATTTCAGATAGAAAAGGACTGCCAAGTAACAGTGTTACAGCCATATGAGATAATTACCAATTGAGATGTCTGGTACTGTTTCGATCTCCACTGAATGCTATTGCTATTCAAATTTAACTGCATTGGATAAAAACCAATGGTAGAATAGAAACTTCTTAATAAACCCACATATAGTAAATCCAACCATCTATTAAATCTAATTTTCCTTGGGACAGAAGTTGGTCATTTAAAATAAAATTTTATATCCGCTGCTGTAAGCTTTTGAGGAATCAACTGACTAGGCTCTGCGTTCATCTTTTCGTGATGAATTATAACTTGGTACAAATCTATATTGAAGCAATTGCTCTTCACAAAGGTTAAGGGTTTAAATCCATCAGCAAATTTGTTAACAAGAAATCGATTTCAAATAACATTCTGTTTGAATAACACTGCAGGACTAAACATGCGTGGTGTTATGTGAAATCAAATACATTCAAACCCTCCACCATTGCCAAGGCTAGTTACTTCAATTTTATGTGTACTATATTTGTAAATGAAGAATAATTATTTCTTCTGATGTAATGGACTGTTCTCAAGTATCTTATCATTCTAAGTTGCTTTATCTTATTTTGCCAGTCATTCTGCGCTAGATCTTCCACAGTCTTGGGTCAGAAGTTTACTCATTGCAACCAAGGTTTGTGGTCCAATGTATACTGCACAATGTAAAAATATCTAGACAAGATAAGACTGCAGCAGAAGATCTCGAGTTGCTAAATCATTACATAAATGAATTATAGAAATTTTGCTGTCCAATTTTGTCGTTTTATTGCTGTTCCAGGTGCACTGGAGCATAATAAATCCAGTACTTATTAAATTTGAAATCAGTTTGGACCAAGGTGGATTTATTAACACTTTGAGAGCTGGGGTATGATATATTCGTACTTTGAAATCGGTCTAAAACCAGCAGTTGTCAGTTGCCTTACCAACTCCATAGCTCCTTCGCCGATTGCGCTAGAGAGCTGTTCAAACCCTCAAACAAATCGGCTAGTCTTCTAGTCAGCACTCTAAAAAAAATTTTTTGGTTTGGGGTTGCGGATTTTTTGTGAGTGACGTCATAAGTGAAGTAGTTTTTAGGTCATTTTGGCTCATGTTACCTGGCCTAAAGCCCAACCGCTAGGCCTAAGTATTTTGCTGAAGTTTTCATTGGAAACTAGGCTCGAGTCCAAGTCTGTTGAGCCTTGATCGGCTTTCTAGCGTTTCTGGTTCAAAAGTTATGATCTAAAATAAACAAATTAATTAATTATCTAATTAGTCAAATATTTTTATTACTTTAGATCATGTGTGACAAACCTATTTGCTATCGCGGGCCACTTTGTTCGTTACCGCTGAGTAAGCAGGCCGCACAACTTTCTAGTCATACCACACGGTATATATATGTACCTTTAGTACCGAAAGGGTTAAATATTATTGTTTTTCACGCACATCCCGTTCGTGGTAAATCACACATTCAACGCAACGCCACCGGAAAGGTTGCAACAATATAATCGTTGAGTCTGATCAAAACCCAAATAAACAAAATTGAATGATATATCATGGAAGTGATGAGTGTGGGGTATCCTGTTGCTATTGCTGGTGCTAAGAATAAAATACTGCGCCATAACATACGCATTATTTAAATCTGAAGCCAAAAAATTATATCCAACACTACACAATTTTTAATATTTGATGTTTTCTCTCAGATTTACAATGAATGACACATAGGATCAGACAAGGCTGCTTCCAAGGGGTCTGTCTGGCTGTCTTGAGATGACAAGCCCCCTTGTACCATAGGCTGGTTTGATAAAAATCATGATTTTTTTTACTTAAAATCTATTTTTTTAAATTTAAATCAGATTTTTTGATTTAATGTGTAGGGGTGACCACCTAACACTTGTAATTTTTGATAGTTTGTTTCAATACAACTTTTTTTACTTTGTTTTTTCAAGTATATACAGCAACTAGAAACAACTGAACTTTCATTATAATTATTTGGTCTTATGCAATACCACTCAAGGCAAATCAGTTCATAACACCAGTACCGATATACAAAATGAAATGTAATAAAATGACAATACTGAAATCATCAGTTTGGCAAATTCATAAACTCTGAACACAAATACAAGCTTGTCAGGTGTTTTGGTGCGAAGTCAATTGGTAAAATTAATTATTCTAACACCGCTTTCACTGGTTCAGCTTCTGCAAAATTATGACTTACATGTATAAAATGGTAAAGACCTATAATATATCCAGGCTTTTTTTAAGGCGTTTTAGGGACCCGATTCAGGTCCCTAAAATCAGATAAAATTATTATCGGGACCCTAAAAATCTGAGAAAATCAGGTCCCTACAGATCCATACCAGGTACCTAATATTTTCCTTAAAAAAAAACCTTGATATATCTGTTACTATGAATTAAAAATTCTATAACTACCATGCCTGGAGTCGACAGCATACATATTTGATAGAATTTAGATGCAACTTTTGTTTTATGCTGGTTTTTGTTGAGACATTTCAGTCATTTGTCCCACAGTAGTAATAAAACTCAATGCAACAATGTAGTCAGACCTTGTTTGTTCGAGCATTGATTAACCAGAATCCCCGCAGGCTACTATCTGACCCAAAGTTGCTAGGAATAGATTTTTCCCAATGCATGTCAACTCTTTAATCCAGAAACCTTGCTGTCTGACTCCAACATGGAAATTTAGGAACAGATATGTCAAATCAATAGAAAAAAAAACAAAGCCAGATTTTGCCAACTGTTACTTAGTTGTTTATTAAATCACAATGGTAGTGTGAAAGTCAAGTTTCTACGCACAATGAATGTAACAGTGGCAGACCTTGCAGGATGCACATAGGTCTCCTGTACAGTATTTTTTTTCACATTTAATCTCATTATGAATGCATACTAGCTTACATGTTGTATATAGATCTTCTAATAAACAAAAAAAACAAAAAACTTTGAGTGTTTCATTTAGTCATGTTCCACATGCAGCCTACATATTTGCTTAAGTTGACAGTTTATCTGCGACTACTCCACATTTTTTCCGTTCTCCTTTGAGCGTCCGCTTTGGTGAGTTCTACTGTATTGCACATCGTGACCTATTTACATTATTAACATTTGCTCTGAAAAAAATTTCACTCTATACACTTTACATTCCGTTCAGGCCCGTAGCCAGGTCTAAAGGTTTAAGAGAGCACAAAACATTTTTAACACTTTGAGAACCAGCGTACGATATATTCATACTTTGATTTCGGCCTAAAAAACAGCAGTTTTCGGTTGCCTTACCAACGCCCTAGCTCCTCTGCCGATTGCGCTAAAGAGCTGTTCAAGGGCTAAAATGGATCGGCCAATCTAGTAGATTGCACTAAAAAAAAATTGGGGGGATGCGGATTTTTTGTGACTGACATCATGAGTGAAGTAGTTTTAGGGTCATTTTGGCTCATGTTGCCTGGCCTAGGGCACAACCGCTGGGCCAAAGTGTTTTGCTGAAGTTTTCATTGGAAACTAGGCTTGAGTCCGAGTGTTTTGTGCCTTTGATCGACTTTCTAGAGTTTCTGGTTCAAAAGTTATGATCTAAAATAAACAAATTAATTAATTATCTAATTAGTCAAATATTTTTACTAACTTCCATCACAACTTTTGAACCCGAAACCCCAGCAGGTCATCCAAAGTATCAAAAGACTTGGATTGTAGCTTAGTTTCCAGTAAAACCTTCAGCGAAATACTACCACCTAACGGTTGGCGCCCAGGGCCAGGCAAAGTGGGCCAAGGTGGCCTAATAGCCCTCCACTTATGATGTCACTCTTAAAAAACCCGCAACCCCCAAGCAAAAAATTATTTTCGAGTGCAGACTAAAAGACTTGTCACATCTTTTCAGACTTTTACTGGGTCTGTAGAGCATACCGGACCAGAGAAATTCCCACGCAAAGCCACATGCGTTTCGGCGTTTTTTTTCCGAAAATCCCCGAAAGCAGCCGGACGCCAAAGAGTTAAGGTGCATTTTTTTTTGTCATATTTTTTACTAAAAAATTTTCTGAGCACAACAAAATTTAGAAGGGCACAAAAAATTTAGGGGAATTGCTCCGAATTACCTTTGTGGCTACGCCTAATTCCAATTATGCGGATACCTTTCTAACTGACATTATTTGACAAAACCATGAGGTCTGACTGTATTCACTGTCTATGTTTTCAGCCATTGTGACAAATTGCCTTAATTTTTTTTGGTCATTAAAAAAACTGCTCTATCATAGAGCAGTCTATATGACTGGAAAAAAATAGCTTTATGCTAGCCTACATGTTCTAACTTGTGGCATTCAAACAGTTCTGACTTCTGAGTCAGCAAGGGTTAATGATTTCAGTCCACATGTCATTTTTGCAGTTAGTTGATATACTGTAGAATCTGTCCTATGACCTCATAAAAGTCATAGAAGCTTTTAAGTTACTTTGACTTTTATACTAATATAAGTGGAAATCTATTAGAATGCTAAATAATTGTGTCATAGAAATCACACAAAGCTTCAAAACTGCATTATGATTTTTTGCTTGATTTTTTTTCTTGCTTGATTTAAATCACTGATTTGATCACTGATTTAAATCAAATGATAGTTTTTTCGTGCTTGATTTAAATCAAATAATATTGTTGCAACCTCTCCGTTGGCATTGCATTGATTGTGTGATTCACCACGAACGGGATGTGGACGAAGAACAACAATATATATATGCGAACAAGCAATAATAGAGTGATTGTAGCATGGAAGCTCTGCCGATACTAACATGTGAACGATTGAATGTAATGACTAGCGTACGCGAAGAACGATCGTAACACATGATCTCTATTGTTGCCACATTACGAAACTTTGCGCACATGCCGCTCGGGCTTTTCCAATCGCAACAAAATGGTGCTGTGACCAGGATGTGAAGGTCGTGCCGGGTTCAGCCTTCACACAAAGAACGTGCAATTGGTGCAGTTCGTTGTAAAAAGGAGGGGATGTTGTTGCAACCTCTCCTGTGGCATTGCGTTGAATGTATGATTCACCACAAACGGGATGTGTGCAAAGAACAACAACATATCATATGTGGCACGAACAAGCAATAATATAAATCAATCAACCTTGACCATTGTTAGGTATTCAGCATTAATGCCGACCAAATATCGAACGTTACCAGTGGGGTTTTCCAATGCAGGTGGTTTGGACCAAGCAATAACATTTCCCTTTAAACATTGCTAAATTGTTATGAAACAACCCATCCTTGTTTGTCTGCACAGTCATTGCTTGGGAATGATTGAAACAATGTGTTTTTGAACAATCTAATTCTAAATTGATACATATTGCATCAAATGCACATGTTTTGGAATCTCCAATTCTGCCAGTTCTAGTGCAAACCAGCAAAGCTGTCAGCAGAAGCTCATACACTGCCAGGCACACGCAAAGCTATTTTGCAATAATCAATATTTCACTTCACCATGGAAAGAGCAAGAGGACCCACCCACCAGTCTCCAATCCAGATT
>Ga0210059_1005612_pt1 | contig 20166 bp, 13 predicted proteins | sample Ectturendosymbi2_FD_188042 | JGI IMG/M metagenome (GOLD analysis project Ga0210059, IMG submission 188042) | Ecteinascidia turbinata endosymbiont from Florida, USA - Sample 2 (SPAdes) (version 2) | ecosystem: Host-associated > Tunicates > Ascidians > Unclassified | place: Key West, Florida... | reverse complement strand
TGCAAAATAGGTCTCCAGGGAGAATATCTTCTGCTGATTTGTCCAAGACATTTTTGGGGCAACTATAGCTGCAAACGATCATCCATAGATTCACCTATCATGTCCTGCAACAGAAAAGACATTCGTTAAAAAATGGGTTTTTTATCGAACAAAATATGGGTACGCATCTTTTTGAGTCACCCTGTAGTATCCACATATATAGCAAAATGAATCTGGGGACAGACGACATTTTCTTTTCGATGACATATTCTAGCTAAGAATGTAGTATTATATCTGAAAAACACAGCTAGATTGTGAGCTTGGTACTTCTACAAAACTAGCCCATATTGAGCAAAACCTTTTCGCTATTTAAGCTACTTAACTGTTTGTCGTGCACTCGCCTGCGAATTCTACTAAACACTATCTGCAGAAAGCCAGGTTTTAATTCACTAAGGACACCGCTCAATCATGGAGCTGAACAAGCGAGCAATGAAACTCTGAAACAAACACAACAGCGTAACTGATCAAATGCTTCCCAGGGAGGGCAAACTGCGCTAAAAGAAAACTTTGCAGTATTGCATTACGAGACCGCAAGCACAACGCAACAGCCGCGGGGCGAACACAGGGACGCAATTAAGGATTGCAAGATTGCAGGCGCCACTACGTGGCAAGGACAAGGTAATCATACATTCATCACACTGTTCGTAGGCAATCCTTGACTGTCATGACATAACTCTTAACACCTTCACAGCCCTTAGGTTTCGGGAATTTTCGGAAAAAAAACGCCTAACCGCACGTGGCTTTGCGCGGGAATTTCTCCAGTCCAGTATGCTCTGCAGACCCTGCAAATGTCTCAAAACACGCGGCCAGTCTAGTAGATTGCACTCGAAAAGAAATTTTTTGCTTGGGGGGTTTGGGTTGTCTGTGAGCGACGTCATAACTGGAGGACTTTTAGGCCACCTTGGCCCACTTTGCCTGGCCCTGGGCGTCAACCGTTAGGTGGTAGTGTTTCGCTGAAATTTTGTCTGGAAACTAGGCTACAATCCGAGTCTTTTTGATACTTTGGATGACCTGCTGTGGTTTCCGGTTCAAAAGTTGTGATGTAAGTTAGTAGAAATATTTTACTAATTAGATATTTAGAGAAAAATATATATAATATTGTAAATATCTTGAAAAATACTGACAGCAGGAGAAACAAGACGCCAAATTCGGATTCAGCGGCCAAAAATTATCCGGAAAACAACCCAACCTCGACATAAAAATTTTTTTGTTGCATAGTGTGGTGATAAAAAGTGCTACCAATGAAAAATTTAGAAGTTTCGGTCAAGAAAAGCTATGAAAAAATAGAAATTGCAGGTCAAGTGCTCAGTGAATCCTGCACTCAATAATATGATTTTCATATGTTTGATAATAGTGGTTGTTGCCATTGTCATCAATCCCTCCAACACAGCAGTAATTTGTCTTGTACCATAATTTGTCATATCTGGTTTACTGTTTCAGTATCACTGAACCATCTAGTCACATGTTGGACATTCCAGTGCCAGGTGATTCCATGCTCACAACTGTTCTTACTCTGAAAGATTTGAGACTTGCTGAAAACATAACAATTATTGCTGAGTTGCAATCTGAAATTCTTTTGAAAGATCATAAAAAGTTGGATGTGCAAAGTAAGCGTTATGTTTTGTTGTATATGAATGCATTGTGTGCAGTTGTAGTAAAAAAAACAGTAGGTTTGCAATAAGTTCGTTTATTGTGTTTGTGTGTTCATGTTTGCTGAAAGACTTAATTATTTGAAGTTTTTGAAATTTACTTTTCATATTTCTTGGTTTTGCAAGTATTGAAATCTTGTTCTTTTGTACATTTGCTACATAATTCTTGAATCATTTCATTTCATACAGTTCTCCTAAATCAGGGGTTCCCAACCTGAGGTACATGTACCCCAAGGGGAACATTTGCCTACCTGAATGGGTACATTTAAGGTTAGCAATAGAATAGAAATATATATAGTTACATATCTTTTATTTCCAAAAATTTATACATATCAGTGCTTATTTTTTAATAAAGCTGTGATTAATCATGATAAAATATTTTGTTGTAATAAATTTAGGGGTGCATGTTCATCTGTCGAAATATTGAAGGGGTACATGGTCAGACAAAGGTTGGGAACCCCTGTCCTAAATTAAGGTATTTGGTAACCATTATCTTAGATTTAAAAAAATTAACCAGAGTGTAGTACAAAATAAAAAAATTCCATTAGGCTGTTCCACGCAAATGTCAAACATGGACTATTTAAAAAAATTAAATTCAATCATGTTTCATTGTTGACACTTTGAGAACCGGCGTACGATATATTCGTACTTCAATTTCGGCCTTAAAATACAGCAGTTTCCGGTTGCCTCACCAACGCCCTAGCTCCTCCGCCGATTGCGCTAGACAGCTGTTCGAAGGCTCAAACAGATCGGCCAGTCTAGTAGATCGCACTCGAAAAAAAATTTTTTGTTGGGGGGTGCAGATTTTTGTGACTGATGTCACAAGTGAAGTAGGTTTGGGGTCATGTTGGCTCATGTTGCCTGGCCTAGGGCCCAACTGCTAGGCGAAAGTGTTTCGCTGAAGTTTTCATTGGAAACGAGGTTCGAGTCTGACTCTCTTGAGCCTTTGATCAACTTTCTAGCGTTTCTGATTCAAAAGTTATGATCTAAAATAAACAAGTTAATTAATTAGCTAATTAGTCAGATATTTTTACTAACTTACATCACAACTTTTGAACCCGAAACCCCAGCAGGTCATCCAAAGTATCAAAAGACTTGGATTGTAGGCTATTTTCATACCGGACTGGAGAAATTCCCACGCAAAGCCATATGCGTTTAGGTGTTTTTTTTCCAAAAACCTCCGAAAGCCGCCGGACGCCAAAGAGTTAAAGTCATGTTTTGTTGTTAAGTCTTGAAAGAAAAACAATGAACATTTAAATTTTGTATATGCAACGTCTAATGGTGACATGTTGAAAATAGTGGAGTGCAAATAAGTTTAGATGTGTTGAGCACAGGGACGCATTGTCGATTAAGGTATCTTATCACGCCCAGGGTGCAAGTCTACTGCTTGCTATGCATTGGTGGCGTCATTGTGAAATGACAAAAGGCCGAAGCTGTTGCATACCTGTACTCCACACATCTAAACTTATTGCATCCCTGTATTCAACATATTTAAGTTATTCGTAGTCCAGTATTTTCAAGTTTAAATATATTGAGTACAGGGACAATGAGTTTGAATGTGTTCAGTGCAAGGACGCATTTAATTCCAATCATGGGATTAAATAATTATTTTATTTTTTTAGGCCGTAATTTTTTGTTTTTCATCCCAGAATCCTAGAAAATCAATGAAAGGCTCAAAAGACTCGGATTCTAACCTAGTTTCCAATAAAAACTTGATCAAAATACTTCCATCTACTGGTTTGGGCCCAGGGCTAAGTAACCTGATCCAAAATGTCTAAAAACCTTACCCCACTTGCGATGTCACTCACAAAAAAATGAAACCCAAAACCCAAAAATTATTTTTCATTGAGGCACACCAAGTCAATCAAATAATAATGTGCAAAAACGGACAGAAGCCGAAGCTGAAGGTGGAGCCATGTTGTGACAAAAGCGAGCTTTGGAGCCAGATCTACACGCATAAATACCAAGATCTCCCGATTCGGAGCCATTTTTATGAAAAGGAAAAGCTCTGGAGCCAGAGCTGGACTAGTGTCGTTACTGCAGCAGCTCTATAGCCCTGGTAGAAACAACTATTACGCCATCAATACAAAAATGTAATCCAACAGGTTGAACATAGAACAGAGTTGCAGCATGTCAGTTAAAACATTGGAGTAACAAATTACTTTCTTCATGATCCTGGTGTTTGTCCGCTGGTGCAGGTTCCGCTTGGTTGGAATATGACCGCCATTGTTGTGTGTTGTTAGCATCGGTTGGTTAGAATCCATTTGTTTTGAGGTTATTTATTATGTCCTGCCATCTTTGTTTTGTCCTTCCTTATGGTCAGTGTCTACCTATGTGCATGTTATCGGCCATGCTGGCATCTGTGGATGAGTTTGCACCAGAGATGATCACGGAGCAGGAGTGTCAGAGTGGACTCCTGCTGGAGTTTGCATTTTAGGATGGAGCAGGAGCCGGAGTCAGAATTTTAGGTTCGAGCCGCATTCAACATTAAGGTCTGGAGGCAATCAAAATTTTAATTGACCTATCAAAATTTTTGTAATGATGTTTGTTGTTGTCATTGTCAAACGGAATGAAATTAATCGAGATGTGTTTCCTGACCAGTGTCGTCACATATCACTATAGCGTGACACTAGGTGGAAGTACCGATCATTTCACCAATAGTGATGGTTTTAGAAGTTAGTGCCAGATGCAAAATACAGTGTGTAAGTGACAATGCAGTTTGGGAATTTAGGTATCCATGCAGCAACAATGACAATGTTTGCCTAGTGCTGTCGGAAAAGCACAAGACACTAAACAATAGTCAACAAAACAAACTAACAGTGTGCTGAAATGACCTATAAGAGAGTGGTCCAACTACAGGCCCGCGGGCCAAATGTGGACCGCCACAGACTTTTCAGTGGCCCGCAGAAGAACCCAGGAAAAAGTTTCAAATATGAAATTTGTTGAAAAGTGTATGAGGTTACATTTGTCTCACTGAATTGATTGGCTGGATAAAGTGCATTTTCCCAAGAACAATACCTTTCCTGTGTACCATTTTTATTTATTTATTTTACGATCAAAGTAGAAGGTTCGGCCACCGCAAACCCTGCACTGGGGCAACCTGTCTGGACAACCTCAGTGGTTTTTCGGTGGCCTGGCCTGCATTTTCTTGAAGAGTACATTTAGCACATGAACTGAGTGCTGGCAAATAAGTCTGTCTGTCTATCTGCTAAACGTGGCCTTCTCAAAGTGTCTCTCGAGCTAAATTAATTGCTTATCACTGCAATAGGCAATGTTAATTAGAACAACAACCATAACATCTTTTAATAAAAATGTACAATGCTAACGGTGTTAGACTGCAGAGAGCTTTTGAAAATAAGTCAGCAAAGAAAGATTTCTCAAACAGAAGAATTTCGCGCTAAAATGCACTCAATGTTTGGAAACATATATGTGTGCAAGAGTACATTTTTTACGATGAAGAAAGTCAAATCTAAAAACAGAAATCGAATGGCAGATGGAACACTGGACGATACCACTAACACTGGTTTTGATAAAGCAATGATAGTGTCAGAGAAGCCTCGACCACAGGCATCCCGCTGACAAAGATTTGTAATACATTGGTATTTGCTATTGTGTAATAATTTCAATGACACTCTCACTTGTCTTCCCTTTCTGTTTTAAATGTTGCGGTGTTGTTTTATACATCCTTTCATTGGAAGTGGCCTGCGAGTTGTCATATTTTTGTAAAATAGCCTGTTGGTCAAAAGTAGTTGGACCACACTGCCCTATAATATTGCCTAGGTTAAATTTGACAGTGATTGTAGGTTACTTGGAAGTTCTATTTGTTTCTTGAGCATCAGTATCAACCTGTGTCTTCCTTTCTATTAACTGCGGCGATTCTTGTCTACCCATATCTTCAACTTAAGTTCTGTCTGTGCGCACTGCACCAATAACAAAAATCAGCACGCATTGATGTTATTTAATGGAAATCGATTTCGCCATACGTCATCTTCAGACCAAGTAAATTAAAAGTAAAAACGAGTGGAAGTACGCAAAGCAGTGATTATTACGAAACAAAGACAAAGGTTGCGTGAAAAACATATTGAGCTAAGGTTGACAGTACCGTACTGTAAATAAGCATTTAGAGTAAGCACAAACAAAACAAGACCAACTAGTAACAATAAGTTAAAACACACAGCGGGAGGAAAGAGCAATAAATGAGAGAAGAAAAATGGTGCGCCAAAACAAAAATGATGATAAGAGCAACGTCTAAACAAAGGCAAGTCTATCATTTAATGCGAGGCAAAATAATTCTGTGCTTGTTGATGCTAGCGCTGATTTTGTTGAGCCACTTATCTTCACAAATATCAAGGTAATCATAGCTAGGTTGTTCTACCAACGTGACTACAAAACATTCACTGATTTTAGGCTTTTTTTCAATCTTATGTTCGTGCACCACATGGTGTAGTAAAGGCACCTGCTCTTGGTCATTAGACAAATTGACAGTGTCCCACGAAGAGCGGTGGGAATTCTAACGTTTCGAAAATTTATTTGAGGTTTGGCCAACATACTGTTCTCCGCATAATTTACAGGTTGCAACGTAAATACCGTAATTGGCGCAAGTTAGCTAAATTAGCTGTGTAATGTTCATCTTGTGAATTTTTTTGGTAGGACTTGTTTGCACATTTATGCTATATACTGTCTAGTTTGTAGTTTGGTGCTATTATGGTACAGAATTTTGTCTGAGCACATGGTTCAAGTAGGATTCAGTGTTTGCAAAACAGGCGATCAGCTGCTGACCTTGTAGGTTTAAAATAAGTCTTTCGTAAAAATTCATAACGTATGCTTAATTCAAATAATTGTCAGATATGTGGTTAACTAATGAAGCTTGAATTGCTTAACTAGTGTTTCAACAGTTTGCACTTGATAACTTAAATTAAAACCTGTAGTGTTAAAAATGTATATTTGATTAACAGTGTCTATTTTGCCTCACGAGGCAAAAAATGTACTGCAGTTTTTTCTTAGTATGCTGTACACAATTCTTTTAAGTGGTCACATGACAAATTCAAAACACATGACGATTTGGAATGCATGACCTATCTTTGTTGACCACAACGTCTAATTTAAGTGCGGGAAAGCTTTTGGTGGCTTTTTGTCTGTATTGCATAAAGTATAGGTTAAACCATAACTTTACACCAACACGTTGTGTCTCTTCGTATTGTGCTAGTCATGTGACCACTTCAATCATTTGTTCTCGATCAAAGGCAAAGGAATCACAGCATATTTTTGCCTCATGAGGCAAAATATACACTATCTTTTTGATATGAGTTATTTGGAAGTTTTCTGTGAAACTAAATATCTCATCCAGATAACTATGTGTACATAGGCCTGCACTCGTATGCAAAACGTCATTTGTTTGTTTGTTTCTATCACATCGTCTTTTCTTTTCACATGACTAATAGTACTGGAAGTTGTATTGCAAGGTTGGTAGACTAAATGACCTCATGGTTTTTGACAATCCTTTGTGACAAAGAAACCAGTAAATGTTTGTTGCTTATATAAAACTTTGCTCCTAAATTATGCTATAGCTTCTGCATTAGCCTATGTTCTATATAATGCTGTATGATCTAGTGACTGTGTGAATCATCACTTACACTTACACCTACAAAGTTGTACTAATTTTGCTGTCTTTTGCATCTTAGGAAATTTGTTTTGGGAACTTAGCTAGATGTACCTTGTCATTCACTAAATGTGATGTAACTTGCAGATTGTTCTACATCATTCAATGACAGTAGGCAGCTCATAATAGTAGAGGCCCAATCCTTCTCATATGGCAGTAATGGGACATTCCGTTGTTCTAATTATGGTCAATTATTTTACAAAAATGAAAGTAAAAGATGTGCTCAGCGAAGTGTGTGTTCTCACAATGCATTGTGGACAGACCAGGGTTATGTCGAATGCTGGAATGGTAAGTGCCACGTTTGAAACTTTGTTACTGATGTGCTAATCTGTTGTATAATAAGTTGAACCTGAAAATTCGCTGCTTGAATAAACTTTCAAATTTTTTTTGCATGTTGGTGATGCATGGTGGAAAAGTTGTGGGACACATATGTCCCTCTGTGCATAAATGATAACTGTTGCTTTAAGGTATTTTCCAAAATTAATCCATGGCTGCATAGACCCTTGGATAACACAGGCTACGTTTCAATTACTTTGGGTTTACTTTTCCAGGTGCAATCTAGCTGGTCAAATACATTGGCTACTTTTTAGCTAGACAGTAGCCTGCATAGCCACTTCTATGCTATTGTGATAGGCTAAGCATCAAAAAACATAAAAATGGATGGGTAGGCCTACTAAGATACAGAAATGCCAGGCTTGAGATTGGATAAATAGGGTCACTTTGCTTTCATATACAAATGCCAATAACTAAACCAAGGGTCTCTTTGGTCAAACCAGTTTTTTTTTATCTGATGCGTGTGCTTCATTGTGACTTGTTTACAGTGAAGCACACACATCAGGTGAAAAAATTCTCAGCCCATCGGAGTTTCAAGGAAAGAAGTCATCCTACTTTTTTTTCTGGAACTGAAGTTTGCAGTGAGGCCATATCCAAAATTTGGAATTTCGACAGCAAGGTGTTTATGGTCTTGTTGCAAAAAAGTACACAAGTCTTGGTAAGTCAAACGAAATACTATGCCTCTGGTTAAATTATTATTGCTTAACAGAATTGGAGCACAGAGGCAAAAATTAAAAGAAGCGATTTGCAGATCGTAACGCATTGAAAAGAGATACACTGGAGCATCACTTGATCCATCAAGTTTTTTTGTATGTTGTACGAAAGACTAAGAATGATTTAGTTTTTTTTTCTTTTGGAATATTGTTCCAGAATCTTGGTCCTGTGTACATTGTAGATTAGAGTTTTTTCACATTGAGTTTTTTAGATAAAGTTGTAGTGAGATTTTTATTAGTTATTCTAGTTGAGTGGTTATGCCTGTCGCTAACATAAGAATAACACCAGGAGATGAAACCTGGAATGTAGTGGCGAACTATTTTGTACGTAAATTTTCCTAGTTCTAAATCACATATTTGACTAATTTGAAGTAATTTACGTGATTAACATAAATTTTGCATGGGGATGAGCAGCTCTAGATATTTTATAAATACGTTGTATCGAATAATTTTGAAGGACTTTTTAAGATGAGTGGAGAATAAATAGTGATGATATGTGGAGAAACAAAATAAATCATAAATAATTTATCTATTTATCCACATCAATTATGAATAAATATGTGGTGGAATGAGGATAAATTAAAGAGAAATAAAGTTTCCGCAACATTGCTGTCATAAATTGGCTGAAGTATGAAGAGGGCATGGCATCTTTGAGCTACTTTTTTTTCAACTGAAGCAATATTCTTTCCATGCTGGATTGGAATCGATTTTGTATCCTGAGTATTCAGTAGAGCTAATCAATTTGCAATTTAATCCTGCAAATTATGCTTGAAATTGCAATTTATTCTTAATATTTTGCTCCAAATTAGTAGGATCGTTATCAGAAATTAGTAATGCTGTCTCATCAGCAAAAATATTAGAAAAAAATTGAAGATAGGGGGAAATCATTAACTCACATCAAAGATAGCATAGGACCAGTATTCAAACCTTGCGGCACGCCACAAACAATTCGCATCTTGTCAGATCAACATCCATTCACATCACAACTTCTTGTCTATTCCGTAAATATGATGCAAAAAGGTTTAAAGCCTAACTACGAATGACATTATTGTTAAGTTCATTTAGTAATATTTTATGATTTACCGTATTAAATCCTTTTTTTAAGTCAAGAAATATACCACAAGAGTATTGACCAGAGTTATTTAGATGTAATATATAGTTGTGAAGCTGGTTTAAAGCCAGAAATGTAGAAAGCCCAAAACAACAGCCAAATTGGTTGTTTGTAATATTTTTAGTTCCTTGGAAGCTGACCAAGTTTCATGTGTCAACTTTTCAAATTTTTGGAGAAGTATGTTGAAATTAATATTGGTCAATAATTGGAAGCGGTATGTTTAGCACCAGACTTAAAAACTGTCAGAAGCTTTGCAAGTCTGAACTTGTTAGGAAAGACTCCATTTTGCATGGAGTGATTAAGCTCATCTGCAAGACAATAATTTCTGCTTAGGCACAAACCTGTATGGTAATGGTTGGTAAAGGCAGCTCTGTATGGTAATGGTTGCTTTAGAGTCATGTGCAGGTTGAAATTTTTGTGCACTCCCTCCTCCCCGCAAAATTGAAACCTGCCCTGCACTTGCACACTTCTAACCTGTGCCCGCCCTGTGATTTTTCTGTCCCATACTCGCACTTGTCTGAAAACAACAGAAAACTGTGTGTCCGAAAAAAAAACATAACGCCTGAAGACGAGTCTTAATCAAGCTGCTTATTCTTTTCACTGGCAACCAAAACTTTTCCACACATTTGATCTTCCGCAGTCAACAGATTTGAGGTGATAAAACTAAGTTTCGGCTGAATTGTGGCCAGCTGTATGTTAAACGCTGTCTTACCCATTTATACAAGCTGCTAGACTGAATTATTCCTCACCAAGTACGATTGTCGTATTGGAAAATGGAAATAGCCATTTGCTTACCTCATATGGCAAGTATCTGAGCCAATGTTTCTCAACAATGGGTTGTTATAATCATGATGCAGTAATTGCTGTAGGCCTACTGTCTTAAGTGCAATGCTGCCAAACAACTTCAGTACATCCACATGTTTTGCGATTTTTGAGCTGATTAAGTTCTTGTGATTTGGGTCAACATTCCATTACCTGCACAAAGAATTTCTAATCCCATGCCTGCCCCCCAAATATGGGTATCCGCAACCCGCATGGGTTTTAACCACCTCGCGCAAGACTCTCGTCTGCTTTGGATAAAGAGTTCACATTGAACAGCACTGAAACTGAACAATGTAGCAATAAAGTTTTCATCTGTGACATCACACCGAGTTATTCCCGGATGTGCTTTATGAGGTTTCGGGCATTCATGCCAGGAAACATAGCTGTACAAAAAATCAGGCCAGTGCAAACCATGGTGTCAGAGTCGCAAGGAATAGGAGGTTTTTGGGTGGTGTCAAGAGTCGGATTCCTGAAAACACTAGGAGAAAAAGACAGATATTTTATCTGACACTGACAATCCAATTGAATCATTTTTTGCATCGCACTTCTTATTTTAGGAATTCTAATTCATGTCTGTTGAAATGGTACTATTTATTTTGAAACTTGTATTGAAACAGAAAATTCTTGCTATGCGCCATGATTTCCATTACTTGCTAGTTACTGCAAAATTGTTGACAGCCAAACTTCATTCACGTTACGTTAAGGATTCAGAGGTGGAAATCTGAAAAGGCCATAGTCAGAAATTTTGGAAAGGTTGAACATTTCACCTCTCACTCTGCAACCCTGGTACAAACAACAGCCGTGGATAGATTAAACAAAGAGAGTGCAGAAAGTTGAGGTGAGAACTGTACAAAAATAAGACGGGCTTGCTACAGAGTCTGGAAAAGTACGGAAAAAATTTTGGTCAACTTCCAGCCAGGAAAAATATGGGAAATTTTTTTTGATTTGCTTGTATGGAAAAAGAAAATGAAGAGAGTTTTGCAGATTTAATAATTTGACATATATTTTCATATTTTATTCAAGGTTGATTATTTTGCTCTCATCGTGCGAACTATTATAATGTCTGCAGTTGACCTGCGTATGTCATTGGGAAATGTTGAGGTCTGGAGAAGGTCTGGAAACTATTTTGAACTGCATAGGAACCCTGATAAGAAGAGAGGAAACATCAAAATGCAAAATAGAAGAAATGGTTTAATTTAAAATAAAACTTCCGCAGTTCACCTATTAAACATGACAACTTTGTTTTTGAAGCTTTAAAAAAACGTTTTATTTTTTTTGTTATTTTTAGGACAACCAAAAGTCAATAAATTCAAAATTTTTCTGCCTTTTCTGAAGTTTTTGAAACGCCTATCAACCAAATGTCATGCTCATACCATGAGGGAATCCCAAGTTATTAGGTCAAAAGAAGTCAATATTTGTCATTAGGTCAACTTTTCTTGGGGCACAGTTCTTTGTCTTTATCGATATTTTATTGAAACTATCACAACAGAAATTGATATGTTTTTGCAAGTTTAGTTGCAACTCTGTAATAACAATGGGTTTGTTGCAATTTTTGACATAATAATGTTATTTTTCCCACTACTGGACGATTGAATATTTTGTGGGATAGGCGTGGTAAGGCAAGAAACGTGGTCTTTCAGCAGTACTTGGTTTGGTAAGTGCTCAATCCATTTTGCATATAGTGTTTCAACTGCATGATGCTGTCAGATTTGACACTACTGTAATTATTATTGTATTTGCTTAGCTTTGCCGTTTTGTTTGAATTTCCAAGCTTAGAGTGCATGAACATGCTTCTGGGTTAACCTCAACACCTAAGGATAAATTATTTTGCAGTTGCAAACTCAGAAAATTTATAGGTCAAAATAAAGCTAAAATTTTAAAATTACAAAGTCAAAATTTTAACTTTTTAGGTCAAAAAATTGGTTGCCCTAGTTATTTTGTTTGCAATTTGGTTTTGGAATATTTTGCAATTTTACAAGTTTTTTTTGCGGAAAAGATTTGCTATTTTCAAAACTAACAAGTTTTAATTGTGCTTATCAAAAAGCTTAAAAATAGTGGTGAGCAGTGGCGCAACTAGAAATATGCAAAGGGGATTGGCAACAAACTAAATTTTCCTATTTTTGGTTTGGTAGACTTGCCAAGGCTAAGCTAGTTTAACTCGCGTTGAAGGAACAATCCTATTGGAGAGATAGAATTGTTATATAACAATGTTGATGAATTCTTAATAGAAGTAGCTAGGTGGGTGACAGAACTAAAAATAATACAACTATGCAATAAGAGCATATCGAAATGTGAACAAGAAACTTGCGAAGAAAACACAACGTTGGTCAGAGGTGGAAGCGTTTGGACCAACGCTGTGTTTTACTTCGTGAATTTCTCACTGCCATTTTGCCTTATTCTTTTCACATAACTGTAATGTTTTTTGTTGCTGTCACCAAACCTAGCCACTTTATTTGAAAATTTTTTCGCAATTGTTACGTAACAACTCCATTCCTTTGGGCTTAGGGCCAGATAAAGTGGTTCAAAGTGGTCTAAAAGTACTCCACTTATGATGTCACTCACAAAAAATCCGAAACCCAAAACCAAAAAATTTTTTGCATTGCAAACTACAAGACTTGCCGAGTCTTTCGAGCGTTTGAACAGCTCTCTAGTGCTTTCGGCGCCGGAGTTATGCCTGCCCAAATCCACGTGTGAACAGGCTGTTTTCGCGCGAGCCGCTTGAATTAAACTGGCATTGAAAGTGTTAAAAAAACGTCTAACAAGAGTGTGGCACAATTGCTATTGAATCGTCACAAATACATATCGGCACATCACTGACGAACCCATCGGGAGTTAAAAATGTTTGACACACAGGAACATGACCTTGTTGCAAAATCTCGTCAAATTCTAGAAGGCAAGAGCCATGTGCGACGATATTAGAGCTGTGCCAAGTGCATGCGTCTGTGTTTTTCTAGAATTAGGCAAGCCAATCTTCAATACAACCGGCTACCGTGAAATTCGATGTGCATCAACCTGTTCTCAAATGCGAGGCTGTCAAAGACTTAAATGGACCTGGCATGCTGACTGAACAGTCCCCGTAGCTGCACCTCTGCCCACTAGGTTCCTATAGCCAAAATGGAAAAATTCGTTTTGCAGGTTAAGTGTGAAGAAGCGAAGTTGACCATGAGTTTTGCGCTTCTACACGGCTTTTCATATTAATGAATTCCTTCATTGGATACAATTACAAAGCTTGATCATCCATCAAAATGTCAAACTTGCTTTTGCAAAAATGTCACCTGATTTCCCCTGCACAGCTTTTGTTTTCACATGTTACGTTTACACTGCCATCTTGGCAGTACCTCCATCCCTTTACTGAAAACATACAGAATTTGATGATATTTGATAGAACTGCTGAAAAGAACGCCGAAAAAGTCAACGATTGAGGAATGAACTTAATAAGTGTAACTTAGTCTTTAAAATGCAGTTTCAGACTTCATTACACTTATTGTCAAAAGTAACCAGAGTGCGGTGTTGTCTGGAAGTAAAATGATATTGTCTAACAAGTGTTTGAAATTAATGAAGATGTCAATTTTTTGTGGTATTTCTGTTGTGAAATCAAAAGTCAATTAAAAAACATGATTTGAGCAGCAAGTTTCTAAAGCAGTTTTTATCAGTGGCAAACCCTTCCTTAGAAATAATTTTAGATGTGTCACTGTCAATTTGCTTTGCTGGATTTCAAAGGAACATGTATAAAATTTGAATAAATCTATGATCATAATTTGTAGAAATTATGAAATTCATGTACAATTTTCAAACAAAAGCTTTTGTTTTGTTATGCAGCACCTTTCGTACTGCTCAATGCTTCAGGTCTGAATGGCACAGAAAATAGCTTATTTCAGATTCATTGTTTCGAGACTTCAGAAGCTTATCCTGTTGTGGATGTATATGAATAGTTGTTGGTGAAGAGAAAATAAATTTGGTAAGAATTTGTTCTGTTCTCAATTGTTGCAACTGAAATTCAGGATCCTAAAAACATGTAATAACATCGGTCACAATAAAACATACTTTCAAATATAGTAGATACTGGTGGTATTTGTGGTTACACAATTGATGGCAGTATATTTCAGAGAGTATGTTTTGATGTGCACCTAAGGCCCGAAGTATTTATATGTTGTCATCATCAAACAGCTGAAATTCATCAACAGCTAGCTCAGAAAGATCAGATAAATTCAGCAATGAAAATAATATGAGCTTCATGTTGCCTGAGCTCACTAGCTATGCTCAGAATTGCGATATCAACAAAACCGCATTTCACTGCCAGAAAAAATATGCTTAAGTACTATTATCCGATAACCTAATCTCAAAGCTTTTGTTTGTTTTCACTGCCTTCTCTGTCCTCAACCCATTGTCAGGGGATTCAAGGACCTTTCATGATAAAAGCCTTTACTTGAATTAGAGCTGGACTGATACGTGTTTTTGGCCAATACCGATGTTTTTCATTTTTGATTGCCGATATAACCAATCCCGATATTTTTGCATTACTCAAACTACAACTGCATGGCATTACAGTGCATTTTTTCTTTCAGTATGTAGGCCACATACGCAAAAGAAATAATTACATTAGTTCCACTTATTAAAAGATAGATTGACATTGTGATAAACAAGCAGTGTCTATTTGGCCTCATGAGGCAAATTTCACTCCTGGAGCTATTTTGCCATCAGCCTAATATGATTGGCTGAACTGGTGACAAGTTTGAAACGCATTACTTTCTCAGTTGACTGTGATGTCTGCTCTGTAAATGGCTCAGTCTGATGGACAAGTATTGTCATGGTTTCATTGTTGACATGCTGTTAGCAGCTTCTTGTTTGCATTGTGTGAACTGTAGGCTAAACGTAAATCTTTTGTCTCTACGTATTGTACTGATCACATGACCACTTCAACCAATTGTGTTTGACTAAAGGTCAATTGTACTGTTATAGGATGGTATCATCCGTCGTGGCTACTGCAGTCTTGAGACTATAATTCTAAATCAAGCAAATGCACATACATGCAAACATGTGTTGCATCTAAGTAGGACCACTCCCTGTTTGGACATCTGTGCCTACGCTCTGAATTTATGAGTAGGTAAACAACAATGCGCGACGCATTAATACCATAACTTCACTGCGATGAAGAAGCGTACAACATCGAATTCTGCGCAACCCTGGATCACTGCTCGCTTTGACGTCGGCACTTTTTTGATGAACGCTGAACGCAATGCTGCCTAGCTAAGAGAGACTTTGATAAACAGCTAACCAACAAAACAGCACGTAGCCTAGTTTGTTCGCAGACAATTGTCTGCTTACCGCACCAAACCTGTGAGCGAATTTTATGTCATAGACGTTTTCTCGGGACGATCGCACCGCGGTCTGATCATTATGCATGAAGGCTCTGTGCACTAGAAACAGGACAGAGCATTTGCGTTAATCAGCCAGAGTCAGAGACGAACTGGCAGCTTGGGTTTCTAAGCACTCCGTGCAGAGCAACAGCATAACACTTTTATGAGCAAATAATGCCGATATATATCAGCGTAATTTCGCCGATATGATACATCGGCAACATCGTCGTATTGGCGTGCATATCAGCATGCCAATGCATCGGTTGAGCTCTGACATGAATCAAAGATTTCCATACATGCCTTGTGGCTCTCAACAAGCTGCTGCAGTTTTTACTTCATTTGTAACGGAGACACAGAAAGACATTTCATCAAATTAACAATATGGTTTCTCACAAGGTATCTTATTTTGTTGTTGATATCCTGCTAAATTTATCATATGTTGTTGTTGCTATTCTACCAAATTTCAAGCAGAAATAAAAGAAAGTTCTGACAATTCAAATTTTAAAAAACTTCTGAAAAGTTGACAAAGGTATTGAAGAAAAGTTGACAAAAAGTTTACTGAAACATTTTAGAAAGTTTGAACTTTTTTGGTATTGGTTGTATTTTTTGCGTTTTTTCCAATGGTCCTGTTGCAACCTCTCCGGTGGTGTTGCGTTGAATGTGTGATTCACCACGAACGGGATGTGCGTGAAGAACAACACCATTTATGCGGCGCGAACAAGCAATAATAGAGTGATCATGGCATGTGAACTCTATTGTTGCTTGCTGCCACAGTCCGAAGCTTTACACATATGCCACTCGGGATTTCCGATCGCAACAGTGCACTCTGAAATCCTGTGTCAGGAAAAGTTTTGGCATAAAACCTAAAGTATCAGTTTTTTCAGATTGCTTTTTTTGCCCCAACTTCTTTTTTCCCCCAACCCTGCAACAAGGGAAAGTGACATAGGTATCGTCCTTGCAAGCAGTCGAAGCCAGGTATAGTCCTTGCGAAAAATAACTGAAACGTAGGGGTGAAAATTTTTTCTTGAAAATAAATCGTATCATTTGCAACATCTTCAGTACTTTATCGATCTTTTCGTAAAGTTGGGGTGTTAAAAGAGCCTTTCATAATTTTTCAAATGTTTCCTCTTCTGTTGGTTCACTTTATCATTTTCCACACAGTGTCCACTTGCCATATTATGTGGGCTAGTTGGAATAGGTTAAGCAGCGGATGAAATTTTCGATTCAGTCTTCTATACAGTCTATACCGAAAGATTTTGAGCAAGTGCTCATCTGTTTTCAGAATTTCAGTTTCCATTCCAATAGCTTTCAATTGTTCTGCTAATACTTCTTCAGGATTTCTAGCCCAATTAGGTCTCAAATTAGCGAACTTCTTTGAAACATTTTTCACGGGTACCAGCCACGTCATACTCTTAATTCTAAGTCCCGTACAATCTATAAAAACAAAAATTCGCAGACTCACCATTTCTTCAGTCATTGTAAACCTTTCCAATAGATGTCTGTTCTAGTGCCTTTATACTTCAATGTAAGTCACGCTTAAACTGTTCTCTGATTTCAGAATACAAAACTCTGTTCTATCTATATTTCTTAACTTCTGTACTAAAGCAAAGCTATGATCTCTGGTTACTTTGTTTAAATTTGGTAAAGACACGAATATTTTTGATTGGCTTCGCTCCCTCTCCCATGAATAGAAAAAGCCGAAAAATAGTGGCACCAAATTTGTAGCATGCATGGTGCTGAAGTTGTCAAAGTTGGTTGTAACTACTTAATTTATGAAAACGAAGTCGAACTGAGCAAGTGCCCCTTTTATTTAGGCACTACCTCAATGGTGGCACCAATTTTGTGGCAGGCACGTTGGGGGAACATGCCTGACGTTTAGAAAGTTCCTCGAGAGCACTGGGTAATTTCAACAGAGACTTTTCAAGGTAAGCCTGAACCTACAATGAAGAGAATCAAACCCGCACGTTTGTGTTCGACTTCATGCTCAGTGATCACAACAAAATATTGTGTTCATTCATGGTTTTGTTGTAACAACTTTAAGCAATGTGTTAATTACAGTATATGCATCAAGAATACATCACATTGGCATAAACAGGGGTTTTAACATGAGTTCAGGTGTTCTTCACGGAGGAGAAAGTAACTCGATTTATCATATGCCATCTTAGATATGCAAAGTCATTAGAACGCAATTCATAGTTCAAAGCAGTGTTCCCTCTAAGCCGAAAAAAACGCATTTTCGGCACCTTTATTGGACGCCAGCCGACAAAAATTTTGAAAATCGGCACTTGCATTTTTTGGACGCAATTTCCTTCACTGGAGAAAATTTCACAAAACTAAATTTAAATATTTATTCAAACACGTACGGGCAGTGTTCCTTCTAAGATTTTCGTAAGTCTGCTGGTGTCCAAAAAGTGCCGTCAGGATCAAAAGAAATTTAGGTGCCCTTTGTAGATTTTCCTAAAATGCGTCCATTTTCAACGAAAATACTTTTCATCAATGATTGTTGGTGAATGACTAAAAAAAATGTAAAGTGGTCTTCACTTTTTCGAACACGCACACATACAAGATTTTCTGGTAAACGAGCAAAGAGTCATCACAGATGCAATAAATGAAATTAGCTGCATGCAAACTTCCAAGCTAAATGTGAACCTTTTCTCTCAGGGGTTGCCCTGCGTACGGTCAGAATGACTGTTCTTGTCTTTGTGCATTGCTTACTGTCACACTAAACCAGTGGTTTTCAATCTTTTTTGTACCTTGACCATTACAGCAACCCATTTTAGCCCAATAACCACCACTTTGACAGATTTCCGGAAAACAGCATAAAAGCGATTTTCAAACAACAAAGGAATTTTCCTTTGTCTCTTTTTCCCAGACTGATTTCAGGCTAGCAGCTAAATCCTGCGTCCGAAGTCTGAAAATGGTTGGTAGCATACTGTCTGAACTATGGCTGAGTTAACAGTGTGTTGGTTAGCACTATATCTGAAATAGCCTAAGCAACAAACATTTATAGGCCACTAGTTATGCCACGAAAGTAAAAACAACTACTACGTAATTAACGGCTAACGTCTAGTGGCCTACACGTGTACTTAAAATAATTTTTTACATCTGCATTGTAAAGTTGTAAAAAATTCCAAAAATTAATTGAAAGTGTTTGTGAGATTTAGACAATGACCCAACCACCAACAAACCTTCGTTGTTTCGTTGCTTTACGTAAAAATCTTCAGAAGGCTCAGATTTTTAGTGCTCATGCAGGACATAGAATCTAAAAAGTTAGAAAAAAGGCTTCTTTTACAAATACAGAATACACTTTAATTCTAGGTTGTATCAAAATTGTTATAAGATTCTGTGAAAACAACTAGCATCTACATGCAATTTCTCTTGATAAATGTTGTAAAGTTCAACGTGTTTTTGAACACTGCGCAAACGCAATCCACCATGTGCAGGAATTGTTTTTCTTTTGACCAAAACGCTACACTGCAATTCAGCCGCGTCGCTGTTCTGGTATCATCTCAAGTAATGCAGCAGGTCTCACGTCACAATTTGCGGGTGCACTTGCAGTCAAAATGTGTTCAGATTCAAAGCGTTCTTATAAAATGTGAAAGGTAAGAACTTCACAATGTGCCCGAACAACCCAGGAAAGATTTATGGACGTGAAAACTATAGAACGTGGCCAAAGCATTTTTGCAAAGTGTTGAAGTCAAGAATGTTTGTTTGCGCGACACACAAATCGTGAAAATGCGCCCACAACTTTTTTATCAAATTTGCAAGCGGAAAGGTTGCAAAATGGTTCTGAACTTCATCGCAAGCAGCTTAGTTTTTGGACACACAAATCGTGAAAATTTGTCCAGAAATTTCTCTGTAAACGTAGAAGGCGGAGACTTCCGAAATGCGTTTGAATTTCACAGCAAACAGTTCAATTTTTGGACGCACACATCCTGGAATTGCACCCAGAACTTTTTCTTTAAAACTTGCAGGCAGAGAACTTCCAAAATGCGTCTGAACTTCACAGCAAACAGCTTCATTTTTGCACGCATCAATCGTGGAATCGCGCCTACAACTTCTTCTGTAAAACTCGCAGGCAGAGAACTTTTGAAATCCGTCTGAACTCCACGGCAAACAACTTCGTTTTTGGACGCATCAATTGGGAAAATGCGTCCAGAACTTTTTTTATAAAGTTTGAAAGGCGTAAACTTCCAAAATGCGTCTGAACTTCACAGCAAATCGCTTCATATTTGGACACACAAATCGTGGAATTGCGCCCAAAACTTTTTTGGTAAACCTTGCAGGCAGAGAACGTCCAGAATGCTTCTGAATTTCACGGCAAACAGCTTCGTTTTTGGACGCATAGCCAGATGTATGCTTTTGAAGAAAATATGCCAAACCAGCAGTGAAATTATGCCAGATTTCCTAAAATTTTGCCAATTTGATTTTTTAGTAAAACTAAGCTCCCTATAAGCCTGAAAAGTATAAATCATCGGATAAT
>Ga0210059_1005611_pt1 | contig 20169 bp, 14 predicted proteins | sample Ectturendosymbi2_FD_188042 | JGI IMG/M metagenome (GOLD analysis project Ga0210059, IMG submission 188042) | Ecteinascidia turbinata endosymbiont from Florida, USA - Sample 2 (SPAdes) (version 2) | ecosystem: Host-associated > Tunicates > Ascidians > Unclassified | place: Key West, Florida... | reverse complement strand
ACATCGGGAAGCCACGCACTGCACGTGACGTGCTGACACCGACTCGACAAAGATCTTTCGAGACAGCATCTCCTACAAAACACGCCGGCATTGATGCGCGCCAATCGTGAAACAGTCAAAGCAAACTAAGCTTCTCTGCACAGGCGTCGATCCTGTGAAAGGGCTTTTTGGGAGCAATGGCAGCGCAAAGTAAAGTCGGTTAACGTCGTTGCTTTCTTCAAAAAAACAAACACAAAAAGCGCAGAACAGATAGCTTGGTTTAAGTTTCACGAAAACGAGATCGTTTTGCAATTTCAACAATCTATGTTTCCGCAACGCCTTGGGTAGTTCACATGAGCTCTGGTCATAATTCTAAGCTTAGTTGAGCCAAGAAACAGTTAAGTTCAGATTTGTCGAAGTTTAGGCTTTATTTCATCGTTGTCATACTGCTGAATGTTTTTGATCCTAATTGTCCAAAAATGCGTTTGTGCGAATTAGGCGGGATCTTTAGACCAATGTGCGGTCCTGATTTTTACTCCCGAGATTGCTTTTCAAAACATGAAGCCGAACAGGACTAAAAGCTGGCATTACAAATCGGCCTCGACCTTGGCCTGTGTTTCAGACATCACGTCAGTCCCGTCGCCACGGAGGGGCTTTGGTGGGCTTAGCTCCCCCAAATTGCAACATGAAACACTATAAATCAGTGAAGTTTTGTCAATTTTTAGAGTGTCAAGCCCCCCCCGCACAAACGCAAAACCTTCTATTGGAAACTTTCTGGCGACGGTTCTGCATCACGTGGACAAGAAATTTAACCCAGTCAACAAAATAACCAAATTAAATACATTTCGGAAGCAAGATACTAACGCTGCGTCATGCGACGTGATTTGGCTCGAAATCTCATTTCTTGGAATAGATTTCGTCGAAATACATTTGCCGCTGTATGGCCCGGTTTAAACGATTTCGCTCGTGGTTTCCTGGGCTGCTGCAGTAACCGTTAGTGAATTAGTGATAATTCACACATCTGCTTCGGTTGATATCATTCTTGTGCACTCACCGCAGTCAGGGCTTAGGAATCTCGGAACAAGTCGGCAAGAGACGATCGAACAGCCGTCATTTCCTGCTCCAGTCCGCACACGCGTTCCACAATCTCGTTCAAATACTGAAGCTGCAAGAGAACCTGCGCGTCAGCTGGTTCGTGATGGGTCGCGACAACGCGATTGCCATACTTGCTCAGGTTACCAGACAACCGAACATTGGATCGAAGCTCAAGAAAGATCTATACCAGTGGTTCCCAACCGGGGTTCTGCGGCACACTGGGGTGCCATTTACAATACCCAGGGGTGCCGCGAGCTAATGCGTTTTTTAATATACTATTAAAAATACATTTTCAAACTGTCATCAAACCTTGACGCAAATTTGTATGGGTTCGCCACTGGGTGCCGCAAAATATAATTCTCTTCTGCAGGGTGCCGCAAGCCTAGACACAGGTTGGGAACCGCTGATCTATAGACACTCCAGCAATATGACCGTGTGATCCACGCAGTGAAATAGTCGGGAAAACGCCGCACAACAAGATTCCTTTTGTTGAGGAACGTCGTTTGTCAATGTGGCGCCAACATAATAAAAGTTATGCTGCTTTTTCAAGTCGCCTTATCCTAGAAGCTTCCAAACTGTCTTCACTGTCGCGAAAGGGTTTCTTTTCGTAGCATTGCGCTCCACCACCTCAGATTTTAGCTTTACACCACTGGGTATATGGCTGGAGCAAGTCAGTGAGCCAAAAATTAAGCTACGCGTGCAGATTTAGCGATGGCTCACCGCTTACGTTCTGCTACAGCTACGAAAGAAGGTAGTCTGATGAAAGTCTGAGTATATAAGTTACTGATCCCGCAGAAGCGAATAAAAATTGTGGACGAACGTCACAAGATTCGAACATATCCTTGTGAAACGTTTCGTACGCTACGCCGCTATGTACGTGCTTTGCAAGCCTTGCAGTAGGGTAAGCGTTGTTCGGAACCAGTGTTGCCACTCTGTTGTTACGGAAAAGCACTAAATTTCATGATAAAAAAACAGTAGATTCACCAAAAAACACGAGATTACAAAAGCAAACTTACACACGGTGAAAATGCCCAGAAACTGCGTTGCAATGCTAACCACAGACACTGTGCAACTCATTGTAAACCAGAGACAAAGAAAACGGGAGATAGCAGCAACGCTTGTTGTGTTTGTTTGTACAGGTCACTGAAACTTTTAACAGATGACCAAGTGACTTCGTAGCGGTTTAACTCCAAACATATTATATTGTCTTGCGTAATTTTAGATTTAATAAGGTATATTTTTTAGCAAATTACAATTGCACTAAATCAAAAGTGCAGCTACAATTACACAAAATTGTGCAATTAATTACATTCAGCTCAATCATAAAGAAACACAAGATCTAGTGGAAAAACACTAAGAGTGGCACCACTGTTTGGAACGAATGACATTTTTAATGTCTTTCCTTGAAATATAACGGCCAAGCGAAGCGTGCTTTACATTTCATTTCTTCGCCGCTTCGAGCCTGAGATGAGGTTGCCGCAACACAGGCCCGGAGCCTGGCATCAAGGTTTGGGGGAATCCATTTTCAGAGGGACGATATTTTTGTTTTTATTGCGTGTTTAAAACAAATTGTATACAAATTTTTCTGGGCACAAAAAAGTGATGGAAACCGCCCTCCCCGAATCACTCCTCGTGGCTACGGGACCGCTGCCCCCTCGTCACTCGCACGCGAGTGCTGCACACACAAGCGCTCTGCGATGTTTAACAGTCAGCGAACCTTGACTTCGACTTGTTTGTTAGTGTCTTCGTATTGTGACATCAGACGCTGCTCGATCTGTTCGCACGTCACGTCAACCTGCAGGAAACGCGTAAGGTTCGCAAAGAAGCATTTCCGTATCACGCGTATGTTATTTAAAAAACGCTGACAAAATTCAAATCACGAAAACTTTCAGCACTCTTGAATGTGTTAAAGCACAAAAGAAATTTTAATTGCCTCGCATCTCGAACCTACACCAAACAAGGTGGGGCCTGACCCCCTGGATTTTGAAATTAGATATTTTCCTGTTTACATTTTAGTAGAAAATTGTTCTCTTAGTTTTGAGCTGGTGAAATAAACTTTCACCACTGTTGGCCCCCTCAGGAAAAAAAGGCTTTCGACGCCCACGTCCCCCAAAGTTGTTGATACGGCCCCACAGCAAGACAATAAGTCAAACCATATTTTGCAGATTTGAGCGGAATTCTTCAAGCATTCGCTTGTCAGCTTCTCGCTTGCGTTCAAGGTCTTGCATAATTTCGCGAACTTGGTGCATCGCCATGTCTTGGGTTGTTTCTGCAATGACAAGAACGACGCCAGTCAGTTTTCGTATCGCCGTTCTCATATTGAATTTTGGTCTTTATTGTGTTTTTTAAAAATCTTTTTCGTCTCGTCCCTTTCGCAAACGGTGATACCACTAGATATTTGACAGACGCACACTCACGATTTAGCACAGATCTACAGTGGAATCACTTTGAAAGTTTGAGTTTTGCATGTTTTTTTTGAGTCAGGATTTATCGTAACGTAGATCTGAAGGTAGCAACACTCAAGATTTTGAAGCGTCTAAGAACTTAGGAAAAAGCAGACCCAATGACGAACAGGAGGCACTGGAAATTATTATCGCAACAAAAAAGCACTTCACATGGTCATGGGCGTCGGAAGAATTTTCCCAGGTGGGGGTCAGCCCAACAGCAGTTAATTTCATTCTATTAACTCGAAACTAAGAGAAACGCACAGCACTAAAATGATAATAGGAAGATGTCAAATTTCAAAATCCTTCCACAACCCATGCACATGGCAGCAAGTTCATTTCTTCAGCAAAGAAAAAATTGTAGAATGGAAGTTACATAGTACAAATTTAGCAAAATGCCATGGCTTTAGTGTCATGCTGACAACAAAAAATGACCTCAATGAAGCTAATCACATAAATGTTGCAAGTTTGCAGGTGCTCTTTGTTTCGAAAATTAGTTGAAATATATGCTAAAATATATATAAAAGAACATTGACGGTAAACTGGCAACAAAAGCAACTAAACTGACAAATTTGATTGTTGAAGGGATTCTTGACAGCACGTACATTTAAAATGTCTTATGTCAATAGTGAACCAATAATAGTGAAGTAACACATTTTATTGTTAAGTGGAATATACTTTGCATATACTCTCAAAAACAAATTATGAAACAAGTTATACTTTCAGATTTCGGTGCATGGTAATTTCTAAAAAAACTACTTTAAACATCCAAAACGTGTGCATCTGCACAGGGCATATCATCAGATATGCTCATTGCAACTCACACTGCACCCACTTGCTGCATGATCGCCTGCATCACCTCCGCCGAAGCCTTCCACTTGAAGCTTGTCAACTGGGTTTCCACTCTGAAATTGTTAAGATTAAGAGTTTTGTGCATCAGAACGTTAAATTAAAACCAATTAACCAAACATTAAAACCAAGCTGTGTCAGTGGAAACAACACAATAGTATTTGGTCTCATCCATGCCCTTATCATTATCAATTTACTGATACAGCAGAATTCGTCTATAATGACTTTAGCTATGACGACAGTTCGCCTATAGCAGGGGTCTCCAAACTACGGTCCGCGGGCCAGATGCGGCCCGCGAAGCCATTTGATTTTGCCAATGATGAAAGAATAATATACAGTACTTACGAAAAATTTGTTGATCTGGTAGAATATATCATATCCCGCAACAAGCACATTGCACAAGACATACATTGCGTAAGACGATGTTCTGTATTACCTCATGTGGCCCTCGGACAAAAGAGTTTGGAGACCCCTGGCCTATAGCGACGCTTTTTCGTCGGTCTCGCCAGAACCATCTGATGCGAGCATTTGAGTTCGGCTATAACGACTTCGGCTACATCGTTACGTCGCCTATAGCGACGCTTTTTGTTGGTCCCCTGCAGAATATAGTTCGTTTGTAACGACATTTGCTAGTTTTCTCTTTTGAAGTGTAAGCTCCTCAATGTGGAGCCACCACACAAATCTTTTATTACTGAATAGGAACGCAGTTATTAACCTAACAGGTTTGACGTGAGAATGGTATCAAGGATTGCGCCTTCAGCAGAACTGAGGCTAATCCTTACATGAGTTTTACTGTACAGTTTTAGGGATTTTTACGACTGCAGTCAGTTTGATCGATAGTCTTGGTGCAGCAGTGCATCACTGTCGAACAAAAGCTCATTACAGAAAAAGCATGACATTGCTATGTCGTTCAGTAGCGAAAATGGCACGAAACGTGGCATAACTTGCAAGAGATTTCGATATACCAGGAACGATGTTGACTACAACTGCAGATAAAAGACAGAATCATTTCAATTTCCCTTTTTTTCTTATCAGAGAATACGCGAAAACACGATACAGTAAGCGGCAATCCTAACCTAAGAACACTTAATTTAACACTTGCCAGGCTTTGGCACTGAACTAAAAAACATTTAAGGAACGATTTATTTTAGTACGTTTACGACAGTTCGCCTATTACAGGGGTCTCAAAACTTTTTTGTCAGTGTGCCACATAAGTTATGCAAAATGGTTTGAGGGCCGGACATCTAACGTAATGTGATTCATTGTTCGGGATAGGTTACCATCTACCAAATCAGCCCAGTTCTTTATAAATACATTTTTTCATTATTGACAAAATGTCTTTACAGGCCAGATGAAATGGTTTCGCAGGCATGATTTGGCCTGCGGGCTGTAGTTTGGAGACCCCTGGCCTATAACGTTGCTTTTTCTCCAGTCCCATGAAGTGATGCTGTAGGGTAATTCTACTATAAAAGCTTTGATGTATAAAAAAAGAATAGGGTATCACTGCAATGCAGATGTACAGCAAACATATGGCTGAACTACCTGATCACATTAATGTCAGAAACAAAGCTCTTCAGAGAGAGTATGAAGAATGAGATCTAAAAAAATCTTTACCTAGTGGAACCTACTAGCACCCGATCCAGCAAGACTTCATTTGCTGTGTCACAAGGATTTCCTAGAACTGTACAATGCTCAAATTAAATTCATCATGAAGACATATGCTAGCATGTCCAAGATGTGCAGACTAAAGACATTTTTTACACCAATTTTTAGGCTTCAATTAAATCTAGGCCACAGGTCATTTATTGCCAAATGTGAAGAGAGAACTTCGCAAATTTAATTTTAAGTAAAGAACTGACAACTGCTTTTTGAAAATTGCGAAACATCACATTCAACTGACTTGAGCATTTGAAAATTAAAACAAAGTGAAAAATTTTACCATGTCAAATATTTATGCTATGCATTCTTGTTTTCAGCACAGGTCACTGCAAAATATTGCAACTTTGTAAAACTAGTAAAAACGGCAAACCAGAAAAGAAAGTTTTCAAGGCAATAAATAGTTGAATATTAGTAATGTTTAATTTTAAACATTATTGCAAATGTATGGATCCATAGTTATAGGCAAGGCGTACTAGCTTTAACTTCAACATTTTTTTACCTTAAAATATGTTGACATCATGGTTTAATAGGTTTTGCTTAGTAACTTTGACTAAATGTGACTTTTCTTCACATCTGAACTACATTTTACAACCTTTAGCTTAATTTGTCCTAATCCAGTCTTATTTTTCAGCTGTTGTCCTTTGCTGACAACTTTTGTCCGGCTATTTTAACTACACTCTAACTGAAACGTTGAAACAACAACTTAATGCTGGAGACTAACTCAAATTACATTAAATTGCAGCACTTATTGTTCAGATTTTCCGTTCACTGCTGCATAAAAACACTTTGATATTCTTAAAATGATAGCTGAACAAAAGTTTGAAGCATGCCAAAGGTTAAAAGAACACCACAAGTTAAACAAATGATTACATACTGGGCAGGGCACAAGCTCACAACATTCACTTTACCTGTGTGCACTTCTCCTAGTCAAGGCATTTGATAACTGCTAAAATTTGTTAGTACAATATTTATTTCATCCATCACAAAATCACTTGAATGCAATGATCAAATTTTTTCAAAGAACTTCCCACAAAACAAGGCTAACACTCTTTACCAATTTATTTGTGTTGTTCAGTTATGGCACACATAAATTATGTTTGCTATAAATGGTAGCTCAACCTCAATCTGCTTGCAAATACACATTTTTCTTCTTGTTTTAGTGAAAACTCTATCCAAAATGTAACGATCAAATGCAAAACTGTTAGTTATTTCTTACAAGACAAGGTGATTTTTCAAAAAGAGGAACTCATTACTCATAGCTTTTGCATAAGAATATTAACACTGCTTTGCCATTATTTAATGTAGCAACAATACAACAAATACATATTTCTATACCATTTCTTTACTATTAGGTGATGTAGATGAATCCATACTGAATTGTGAAGTCATATGACAGAACACCGAGAATATGCTAACCAAACACCGATAATATGCTATCGTGTGCAATGCAAAACTTCTGGAAGTTGAAAAACAATGAAAATTATTTATTTACAATGAAGTAAATGGCTTGAAAATAATAAACAAGTGGCTTTGTCCTTGACTACATCCCATGAAAGAGCACAAATTTGTTTATCTCAGAAAAAATTTATTTCACTGCATGAAGCTGCAAATGTATTTTTTTAATAACCAATTTCGCAATGCTCACACTTCAGAATAGACAAAACAACGTATAAAGAAAACGTCCACCATGATTAGATAACAAACATAAAGTCATATACATTGCAAAAATAGGAAACAGAACGTAAATCAGTTACACAAACAAATGAAGATGGAGGGCCAGCAGTATATGAAGAATAGCAAAATACACATATGACAAAGTAAGTCACGTACATAGATGAGAGAAACGAGTGGCAATCCAAGTTATGAGGTAGAAAGCCATGTAGCATGAATGAGATTATAATGAAGATGTGGGCAGTGGAAGTACATGATAAATGATGATAAATGGCAAGAGCAAATTTTTTGGTATATGGACCACGAAGAAATGCATTTACCCACATACACAAAGTATGGTTACATATGTAGCCCACAGATAACACTAGGTAACAAATTTTTAAAAAATTTTTGTTTGGCTGTATATTTTCAATGCTTCTGGATAATTTCGAGGCGCTGATTCAAAAAACGTAATTATTTTTGTTCTATCATCGACCGTTATCAGGGAAAGTTTTATTACCACCCCTTCACATTAAATTAGGTTTATTGAAACAATTTGTTAAAGCTTTGGACTTCAAAGGAGAAACATTTCAAGGAGTCAGAGCAATGTTCCCAAAATTGTCAGATGCCAAACTAAAGAGCAGAAAATTTGTTGGCCGCCAAATAACTACCATGTTCAAGTCAAGAATCCTGGAGGAAAAAATGACTGTAACAGAAAAGAGCGCTTGGCAAGCGTTTCTAGGTGTGGTTGAAGTCTTTTTGAGAAAGAATAAAGATCTAAATTATAAACAGATAGTGAAAACACTAATCACAACTTAAAGGATGGAATGTCGTATGTCATTAAAACCTCGTTTTTTATACTCGCATCTTGATTTCTTTCAAGACAATCTTGGGGCCTTTAGCGAGGAACACGGCGAGATATTTCGCCAAGCTATTCAGCAAATAGAAAAACGGTACCAGAGCCGCCATTGGGACAGCGCAATGATGGGCGATTACATGTGGTCTTTGATAAGGGAAGATACATATGATCATAAAAGAAAAGTTTGTTCAACAGTTAATTTTTGAAGGTCTTATTTCATTGAAAAAGTGCGTTTTGATGTTTTTAAAACTTATGATCAACAAAATGCAGTTTTAATCATGATTCTCATGTTTAAACAAACCTTACAAAAGATCTCTGCAAGTTGAAATCTATTATATGAGCAGTATCAAAAAATTTACATAGAATGAGCAGTACAATTTCAGTCAGATAAATAAAAAATTGTCAATACATTGAAAACCGTTGATGATACAAAAAAACTAACATGATTTTTGAACTCAGCACCCCCAAAAACATAAAAGGGCATTAAAAAAAGCAGCCAAACAAAAATAGTGTTATTGTTACGTAGTGTAATGCAACAGGCTTAAGTTACAAAAATGCAGTGGCTACAGGTATGCCTATGGATCTTGATATTGGAAACCTTATTGATACGCTACCTGTAATGTGATAGTTGCGCATGAGTGGAGTGCATGTAGGCTTGGTAGAAATGTAGTAAACATAAAAAGGAAAACCTTAAACCTAACCATGTCCCTAACACTAAAACTAACCCCTAAACCTAAAGTTTGTAAAGTTCTGAAGAAAGTAAAGAAAAAGTGGTCCTATGAATTGAAATGTACAACCACTACTACCAAAACAAAAGTTGCCAAAGCATGAGCTGAACCGAAAACCTTTGGCACAGCAGACCTTAAATGCATCCACTATGCTACGATGCCGTTGCCACTTGAGTGACAAACTCAGCATTTTATTTGAACTGCGTCATGCGAGGTGTATCTGTAGCCACTACCTTATAAAAAGTTAGGGTTGAGGGTACATGAATAACAAAGATTAATAATTAAACAAGTTAAAAGTCTAAAAATAAGCACAATCATGTCATGATATGATGCACATCTACTAATCCCAAACTTCTATGACATCAGATGCGATATTGCCAAATTTTTTTGCAACTCAGCCCTACACAACTAAGGGGTTAGGAATCAGTTTGAAGTCAATGTTCACAAGATCTTGGACGTTAGCATAGCTATGTTTGACTTAAAAGCCATAACTACAGCAAGGGTGCTCCTTACAGTCCAAATCTAAGCTTTGCTTCTAATATAGTTCATCAGTCATGAACTTCATGACAGAGGCGTTAAGCTTCTAGTACTTTTTGGTTTGGTAGCATTTATTTTGCCGTGAGTGGCAAAAGCTCTCCTGGATATATTTTGCCATTGGAATGGCATCCACTTTTATCCAGATATATATCGCTGAGTTTGTGACACTAGCGGCATGACAAGCATAGTTGAGGGATACTAGTGGCACGACAAACACAAATATTTTCGCAAATGTTGCATCTGGTTTTGTAATTTGTTAACATAGTTGAGGGGATGTGTCTATGGCTGCTGTGCAAGTGCTTGTCAGCTCAGCTCTCACCATCACTGCTTTTGCTTTCCCACTAGATACGACACTTTTCATGGGAGCGCTTTTTAGTACTTTTTTGAGAAGTTTCTGTAACTTTTAGGGCTTACGGCTTGTTTACGGTTTAGATTTTACATTTAGGGTTAGGTTTTGGGGTACAGGGTTCCCACGCATTTTCAAAAAACATTTTCCATTCTTTTTCAATACCTTTTCAATACTATGTTAAAAAACTTTAATACCATCAGTTAGCTTCATTTTACGAAAATTTTACTCATGGAGCACAACGCAAAAAATATCTGCAAAACTATCATCAGTGGTGAAGAACAAAATTTGAATAAACAAATGGTTGAATTTAGAATTTCCATACTTTTTCAATACTTTGTGTACATTTTGGCCAGATTCAATACTATTTCAAAATCTTGAAAACCGATTTTACAATTCAATACTTTTTCAATACATACTTTCAATACACTGCATGGGAACCCTTCAGGTTTGGGGCTGGGTTGTCAACCTGTCTTCATCAAAAAAGCCAGATAGTAGCAGTTTTAAGGCATATACACATAAAACATGCATAATCAAACAGAAAATAGACATTAAAACTTGTCAGAAACTGTTTTCGAGAGAAAAGTCAACACTGCTGACAATGCAAGGTTAGATATCTCTGCAAGACAGGGCTGTGGAACTCTTGTAAACATGAAATGGCTCCGGCTCCGAAGCTCTCTGTTTTCGTAAACACAGCTTCACACAGAATCCAGTTATGGCTTATGATCCGGCTTATGGCCAACGGCAGTCTTCACACAGTACCGTTGGGTTTTCTCGGTTTCGACCAGCTTACATCTTACTTAAGCCAGTGTTGTCAGTGATGACGTTCTTGTTGTCTAGGACGCCTGTCTTCCTATACAAGCAAGACAAAGTTTTGCCAGCTGTGTGGAGCTGATAAAATGTTTTGAACAAATGAGACTTGCCACGAGATTTATGTCGAAAAGCTGTAGTACAGAGATTTGTCTGATGATAGATACTGCAGATTTTTGTTGTAAGATATAAAATTTTCGCATTGATTATGCGTAACATTAACATATGACTATGTTGTCCTCAATATATATTTGTCATTTTTTGTTTTGATATATAGAAAACTCTTCATATGGTTTTATCTGGGGAAAATTACATCAGACTTGACTCTTCTTGTTGATGTGTTCAAGTTTGTTATGCACCCTAACACCATGTGTAAATTCAGCCTTAGTCAAATGGGGGTGCTATGTGCCTGGTCGAACGAATACACACACAATGGCAGTACTCCATCATGGTCTGTATAATTTTACTGTGTTTTTTTATGTGTTGTGTTCCCACTTTGAGTATGCTGTATAACATTTCCCAGTCAAATGACCACCAACTGTGTTTTGCTCTAGTTCCAGTCCTATTGCAGTTACTTAGCCTATGCTGAGTGTGTGAGATATTAAATTAACTATCACTCAAATCAACAACAGTAATAATGGCTGCTTTTTTAAACTCTACTAGTGTATAGTGTATACAGTATTACTGCATTCAAAGCTAAGATGCTGAGTTAGTTGGTTAAACGATGGAAGAAATTGCCAATATCTGCAAGTTATAACTAAAAAATTCCGATTATAAACCACTCTGAAGTCGCCGACAGGGCAACGTCCGGTGTCAAGCGAAATTTCTGACCTATTATTGTTTTTCAGTTATTTTGTTTCTCAGAATAAAGAAATAAAGTCTGGCAATTAGTTTTTTGATGTGTGTTGTGTAAACTGAAACATTTTGGTTAGATGTCAGGTACCTGTAACAAGCTACAGCACGGGAATAACAAGTGTAACCATTGAAAATTTCGGACTCAGTCTTTGACCTCAATTATTTTTCTTTTTCTCACCCTAACCCAACCCAAACACGACATACTTACCTAAACACGAATTCATAAGCCCTAATAATCAGGTTTTGTCAGCGTATTTGGAATGTAAAATATTACGCTGTGCATGCCTACAGGTGTGAAGTCAGAAATTTCGCAAGTTAGAAATTTCGCTTGACACCGGAATCATAGAAAGTGTTTCCCTTCAGAAAAAGGTAGGCGACAAGACGAATTGGTTGGGCGAGAGAAATTTGGCGAAGAAAATCAATGGAAACAACATCGTGTCGCTGGCGACACAGTTATCACAGAATCAAAACAAAGTATTCCCTGGAAAGGTAATTGTCTATATTTTCATTCCTGAAAGTCTCGTTTTGCCCTCAGTGTACAAACTTTTTTTACAGATCAAAACGCAAACAGGACCAATATCCTTTCTTCAGTAGTGAAGAAAAATTTTAAAAAATCCATGTGCTTACCCCAATTTTGGGGTAAAGAAAATGGGCAGTCATCAAAATCACTCATGCGTGACATAAATTTTGAATGGTGATAACTCGACGAGCACACATGCTATTGGCATGTGCCTGTCAAATTGCGAATACTGACCAACAGAATCAGTGATGTAGTCGAGACCGTAACCTCCGAGACCGAGACCGAGACCTGGCTCAAATTTCGAGACGAGACTGAGACTTTGTCATGAAAGCCGAGACCTGCAAGTTCGAGACCGAGACTCGAGACCTCACATTTGTCTGATGGTAATTAAAGCTAACTTGAATATTGCTGCAACAAAATATCTGGCACATTGCCAAATATCAAGATAATAAAAATCATCCGAAATTTGTGCAAACGGTCAAATACTGCAAACGCTCATCTACACTTTCCTCTTAAGAATTTACAACCTCAAACCTGTGGTCTTATTTACAAATTCCATGAAGAAATGCATGAACATTTGAAAATGTTGGCAGCGTTTAGAGTAGGAATGTCAAACATACGGCCCGCGGGCCAAAACCGACCCGTTGCGAGGTTCAATCCGGCCCGCTGGATGATTTTGTAAAGCAAAAACTTCTTTGTTTGCTTGAGAAGTTTATCCAATTATACTTCGATGACTGGTGACTAGATTTATTCAATTGCTTGAAACCTTAACGCAATTGCTTAGATTTCATTGTTTTCCTCTGTTTTTCTCACGTGAAATTTTCCCGTTTTCTGCATATTTCCTTTTGCATGTTCACACCGGTTTGAACTTTCAAACAGGTATGTATTAACATGCAAAAGTACAACTACTGTTGATAAAGTTCTAACACTAGAATTCCGGGAAAAAATATATCGTGAGCTCCAGCGATGTCAATTTAGAAACCGTCGGAGTTCTAGGTACAACTCCAACTAAAATTTGCTACGTAAAACTTCTATTCCAATTATTGACCGTAAAATAAACTGCACAGGAATATGTTCGACAGGGTAAAATATGAGAATCGGTGAAAAAAAGTAACTTCAGAAAATAGCGCATTGAATTTTTACAAATGTCGAAATCGACATCGCCGGAGTTCTAGTGTCAAAAAACACACAGAAATGTTAACTAAAACCACCCACTCAAGCAACTTCATGCTTCAAATATGTCAACCTGGAGTGAAAACGGGGAAGACATCTTCGTAGTTTTTTGTGAAAATAAGAGACAAGGAAATTGTATTGTGGCGTAATTAGGACCGATTTTTAGTTGTAGAACTATTCCATGCTTGGACTTGGGCTTTTGTTTTCCTTAAATTGTTCAGTTTAGCCTTTATTCTCTATTCCGTGGCAGCCTCGCTTCCAAAAATGTCTTTATCGAAACAGAGAAAAGTTGACAAAGAATGCAGAGTTTTCCAAGACATTTGGTCCGTTTTCTATTTTTTTGACGGAGGTGAACGGGATACCTGTGTATGTTTGGTGTGTCCACAACAGGTTTCGGTGATGAAGAAATATAACAATCGGCGCCACTATGAGACTCATCATGTCGAAAGATACCGTGGCTTGCAAGGGAAACCGAAGAGAGAGAAGGTAAAGGAATTGATAGCAGGCTTGAAAAAACAGCAGCCCGTTTTTACCAGTAGCCGAGATACAAGTGCAACAGCTGTGAAGGCTAGCTATCGTACTGCTAATGATATAGCGTTAGCATCAAAGACATACTCTGAAGGGGAATTCGTGAAAACGTGCACCCTAAAGGCTGCAGAAATCGTGTGTTCCGAGAAGCTGAAGTTTTTGCTAATCTTAGCCTGACGAGAAACGCTGTGGCAGAGAGGATTTCGAACATTTTTGCGAATTTAGACAGCCAACTGAAGAACAAAGTCAAGTTGTTTGTTACGTTTTCAGCTGCACTCGATGAAAGCACGGACATTTCGGACGTTGCACAACTAGCCATATTTATTCGTGGCGTTGATGAGACTTTGTCTGTCACTGTAGAATTCCTGGGGTTGGTGCCTATGATGGATACCACAACAGCCAATGGTATTTTCAACTCTCGTTGGGGTGCTGAACAGGGTCGGAGTAGACTGGTCCCGTGCTGTCAGTATTACTAGAGATAGCGCGCCATCAATGGTCGGGAAAAAGGCAGGTGTTGCGACAAAATTTAAAGAAAAAGTACGAGTTGTAAGTGGAGGACGTGAATTGTGGACATTTCACTGTATTCGCACCAGGAGGCATTGTGTTGCAAGTCGTCAAAAATGGATCACATCATGCAAGTGGTTGTACGGACAGTTAATTTCATCCGAGCCAGAGGTCTTGATCATCGTCGGTTTGACAGTCTTCTCAGTGATAAGGCATTTTTTATTTATGTGGGGAAATTGAAAATTTGTGTGCTAACAATCATTTTCAGATAAGCTTGAACTTTTTGCATTAAAGTTATGAAAACAGTTGGAAGTTGTCAATGCTTATAACCAGGGTGTTATACAGTGATTACATTGGTCCGGCCCGCTTGAGATTAAACTTGCCTGAAGTGGCCCCTGAACTGAAACGAGTTTGACACCCCTGGTTTAGAGGGTCTACGCATTTTTCACTCGAAAAATGTCGATGAACCAATTGAATATTCGAGGTGTTTGTCGTCGCCATGCTTCAATAAATTTGTTTTGACTCAGAAAAGTTTTAATTGTTTTGTTCGTTACAAAACAATTCCAACCCTTTTGTGCAAGGACAGGAGGTGATGCCCTGATGAAACTCTTATGTTCTGGTCTCCTACCGAGTAGTGAAGAAGGCCTATGTTATTTGAGAAAGTGGAGAAGAGGCGAATCATTACTTGTTTTTTTAAAACAAGCACAGTTGATGTATGCGAGTGTATACAGCCCCAGCTGCACTAGTCAAAACAGCACAGTAAAGCGGTAACTCCACAGGAAAGGTTGCTTTCCATCATTCAAGTTTTTGCCAAGGTGTTTCGTCGTTTGTATCATTTGCCAAAGAAGTAACAAATTGAAAATTTTTTTCTATCTACCACTTACCTGTTTCACTACATTCTTTTTGTTTTAACACTGGGTATTTGCACTGACACTCAAATTTCTTCGCCACATATTTCGAGTATTTTGGCTAACAAAGCTTTGCCAATTTTTATAACGTTACCTACACCTTTCCTAACTACTTTTCTCCTCACACGACAAGTAACTGATTGAGAATTCTCCAAAGATTTAGAATTAGGAGATGATATATTTAGAGATTAAAAAAAACGAAATTACTATTTTGTATTTCAAAACTAATGTAACTAATTTTTCATCCATCCAAACTTTCTCACTCTGAAACAAGTTTTAAAAATATTGCTCGTGATTCTGCTGTTGACGCAAAGAAAAACTTATTTAGGCCTATTAGAGTAATAGACTTTTTTGGCACAAGTTAGGTTTACACGTTGAGCCAGCGAGGTAATATCCCACCGCATGCTCAACTGCAGTGGCGTAGCGATGTTAATGTCGCCCGCGGCCGACCATAAAAATGGTTCCTCTTTCCACTCCTCACATTTTCTTGCAACAATATAAAATGAGAGAAAATCATGTATCATGCTTATTGTAACAATAAGGAATAATAAAGAATCTTGAACATCACAATCAAATACTCACAAACTGAAAGGGGTCTTGTTTTTAATTCTCGATTATGGATCTTGCTTTCTCTGCTTGTTGGCCACCCTTCTCGTCATTACTTTTCCTATTTTTCTGCCTTATTTACATATGCATGTATATATGGCTAAATAAATAGCATAGCTGGCGCATGCTAGGCTGTGGTTCAGTGGGAAAGTTTTATTTTTTGTCATTACATGTGAAGCAGTTGGCACCTTGAATTCGATGTGTTTTCCATGGCAACAACAAAGTGCACAAGGCTAATGAAGCCCTGAAGCAACTTGGGTTTGCTTTTTTGTCTTACTTAGAGCAAGGTGCTCGTAGTTGTCAGTTTTTTTACAACTGCGGCAGATCTTTTGCAGGTAACCATTGCCTTCGTATTGAAGCTTTTTTCTTTCTCTGATAAAAAGAAAGTGTTAGATGTTTTCGACAGGCGTTGTTGGGATGCAGCATGCTGCAGCAGAATGAGCGAAGTTTGGGATTACCGGTGCAGTTGACTGGCAGTGAAATAGTGTACCGCCTTCCTGTTGATTTTATGGCTCAATGTATAAAGATTTGCTATTTTTTATTGTCAAGTTTTTGTATTTTCAAGCTTTTCATAATTTCCATATTTTTACGTTAAACTGATATTCACAACTGTTCCAAATATCCGTTTTTGCTGATACACTTAGAGTTTTCGCAGCACCGCATGTTGGTAAGAAAACGCAGAAAGGCCGTAAAGCCTATAGCAGCGCGTCAAAGTAACAGATCAGCCATGACGCCTTATTTGCTCTCTGTATAAAACTCTTATGAGCAAAACTTTTCGTCAAGAGAGTTCCGAGGCATTTTTTAACTTAAAAAGTCTGCATTACGCAGAACAATAAAAAAACAAACTTCACCAGCGTGTTTTATCAGAGTGCTTTAGAAGCACTTCAAAAAAAAGCATGGTTTTATTTGGCTTCTCAAAAACGAAACTTTTGGCACTCTCCCACCTCTTTTGAATAAGACTATGGGTTTCATAACAAAACTCTTGGAAAAACAGTTCAAAGATAGTCCTTAGCGAAGTACTCCCAACTTCTAGTTGCAGAGATTACGCGCTGGGGTTTCTTTGGTACATGCACGTATTTTATTGAATTCAGTATATATATTAAATGGGGTAGAGGGCAAATTGTTTTCTGCATCTCGCAGTCAACATAACAACAAAGAAAGTTTAGCCACTGACCTCTTTGAACGGCTAAATTTTGAACAATCATTTTAAAACCGTTTTTTTAAGGAACTCCTTCTTGCAAAACTTCACAAAAAATAACCTATGCAAAGTCTCGAGACGAAGAGCTCGCGACCGAGACCGAAATCCCTTCGAGACTGAGACCGAGACGAGACCTGAGACCTTCGAGACCGAGACTCCAAAAAACGGGTCTCAAGACACGTCTCGAGACCGAGACCAACTCTCGAGACTCCATCACTGAACAGAATATTATTTCATGTTTTGTACTGGAGCATCTATTAAATCAGTGGTTCCCAACCTTCCTCTTACCATGTACCCCTTCAGCATTCCGACAGATGAGCATGTATCCCCTCAGTATTTCAACAGTTAAGTATGTATCCCTTCAGCATTTCGACAGATGCACATGCACCCCTAAGGTTTCCTATGGCAATACATTTTATCCTTATTATCCAGTGATATATTTAACAATGAGCATATAATGATTTTTGAAAAGAATATTCACTGATATATGTGTAAATATTTGGAAATAAATTAATTGCAAATATAATTTGCTCTTCTATTGATAACCTTAAATGTACCCCTTCCTATAGGCAAATGTACCCCTGGGGGTACATGTACCCCAGGTTGGGAACCCCGGTATTAAATCAATGTTGGCGAACTTTTGTCCTAATTTTTTGGTTTTCTTGTTTTATATGTTTTCTTTTGATTGTTGATGTCTTGTGAGCTTCTGGGAGTATCGACTACACAACCTAAGGGTTTTTTTCGGTCTCCCAACTATATAGTCTACATAACCTAAGGGATTTTTTCGGTCTCCCAACTGCAAGCTTCGGAATGCTTTCGAGTGTTTACAGACAGCGTTTGTCTTTTATAGTTTCGCACCCGGTTTTCGCAGTAAACAATGTAATACAATACAGTAGGAATCAGGCCCGTAGCTACGGGGGTGCATTCGGGGGCAGTGCCCCCCAAACTTTCTTTTGTTCCCCCCAAATGATTCAAACTCAAAAAGCTAACAAATTTTGCAAAGGGTCGTTCTTAATCTGTTTAATCGTTACGCCAACTCGTAACACCACCTCACGCTGCATGAAAAGCTAAGCTCATTGTTACAAAATAAACTGTGTTAAGGAACGTCAACATTGGTAACAATTTCAATTTGTGACGTCACAGTCACTGAAGACCTCCTTTCGAAACCGTTTCTTCAGTGTCTGTTAGCGCGAACAACGCCGTCGCCATGACTTTAACAAGCTGGCTATGGTCATATAATACAAAGTCTTAGCCAGTGTTCTACCTAAGAAAATTTTAGCATATGTTGGTTTTAGTGAGGATGAATATTTTAAAGCTGAGTTATCAGAATTATAAATGAATTACAAATGTGGTGAACCAGTAGAAGTTAAAATAAGTATGAAGTCTTGTGAAAATGCCAACAAAGCAGGGCTTACACATTTACTTCAAATAGCTCCACCTTGTTTTCCTGCTTTTCCACCGTGTTGGAATGTTGAAAGTGCTCGAGAATCAGATGATTTGGTGGTACTGCGCAGTTGTGCACTTTTGAGGGAACATTGGTGTTAGCTTTGCTTGCCGGCAGTCAAACAGAACTTCTTGTATTAGCCAAACCAAAGGCTCATTCTATGTCAGATGAACCAAAAAAATTTGAAAAGTCAACCCACCATCTTAGATTTTCCTCAAATTTCATAAGCAGATAGAACGTTTCATGCTGATTCCAAAAAAAATGAATTTTATTGAAATTGGTTAAGGTTTCGCAAAGTTATGGACCATACAAACAGATTAGTTTTTGTGGTCAATGAAGCGTAACGACTGGCAAGAAAATCATCAACTAACTTCAAAACGAAATCATTCTCACTGTAATCATTTAAGTGTTGTAAAAACTTGGGAGGTTGTCTCTGAAAATGAAGCGAGGAATTTAGTACTGCGATAGCCAATAATTGCAAATAGAGTTTTCAAAGTGGTGAAGAGGTCATTTTTTTGTATTCTGCATTGATTTCTCTCCATATCACTGTTCCTTTGTAAGATATTAGTTTTTTGCCAATGTTACATGGACACAAGGAGTAAAATTATGTTGTGAGCTAATGGTAGAGCAAATCATGTTAACTTGATTTTCTTTCAAAGTGTTTATTTGTCATTGAATTTTTGAGCTGGACTACATAGAGCAGCATGGTCCAACTACTTTTGACCTATTGGCCATTTTACAAAAACTTGACAACTCGCGGGCCACTTCCAGTAAAATGATATATAAAAATATATATAATACAACTGATTCAAAACTAAAAAAGGGAAGCTAAGTGTGTCACTGAAATTATTACACAGTAACAAATAGCAATACATTACAAGTCTCTGTCAGTGGGATGCCTGGGGTCGATGCTTCTCTGACGTTATCGTTCGTTTATCAATACCAGTGACAGTCAGGCTCGGAACCAGCTTGAGACACCAGGGGGCGAAGAGTTTTCTGAGGGGCCCAAATTTTTTAAACTATGTCCAACACATTTTTCCAGGGGGTGCGGAAATTTTTCCAGGGGGCTTGGTGACGCGACCCCTATAGTTACGGGCCTGGTGATAGTGGTGCAAGTCAGAGACTTGCAGACTCGTCCAGTGTTTCCTCTGCCATTCGCTTTCTGTTTTTAGATTTGACTTGCTTCATTGTAGAAAATCTACTCTCACACACGCATGCATTTCCACATATCGAGTGCATTTTTAGTGCGAAATTCGTCAGTTTGAGAAATCTACTAATTTGCTGTAGCTCTCTACAGTCTCTGGCGCCATTAGTATTGTATTTGTTTACTGTTATGCTTGTTCTAACTAAAATTACCTATTGCAGGGATGGGCAATTAATTTCGCTCGAGGGCTAGACTGCGTTTAACGGAAGGATAGACAGGTTTATTTGGCGGTACTGACGGGGGTGTAACGAGGGGGCGACAAGTGGGGCACAG
>Ga0210059_1005610_pt1 | contig 20174 bp, 11 predicted proteins | sample Ectturendosymbi2_FD_188042 | JGI IMG/M metagenome (GOLD analysis project Ga0210059, IMG submission 188042) | Ecteinascidia turbinata endosymbiont from Florida, USA - Sample 2 (SPAdes) (version 2) | ecosystem: Host-associated > Tunicates > Ascidians > Unclassified | place: Key West, Florida... | reverse complement strand
CAGCGCCCCTCTTTGTTTACACTGATCAACTATTGTGCCATTGTGTTTTCATTTGCTCTAATGTTCGCTAACGATTGGCTTACTGCATGCGATGGCTTTTATGATGCTTCTGCTTGTTGGCTGAGTCATATGAAACAATAATAAACCATTGACACTGGATCTTCCTGTTTCACATTGATACGACGGTGCTATTCTCGCGATAACTTGTCATTTATTCATTTGTGCTGCTCTAGGCGCTACACGTAGAAACTGAAATGAAAAATGTAAATTTTCAAGTAACGTTACTAGAGTAAAAAGGTGTGGGAACGCCGTTCCCACCCCACTACACCCCTGCTGGCAGGTCTGATGTTAATCAGTAGTCACCTTTAGCGTAGCCTACAGCTCAATAACGCGCTTCGTTTTTAGCCTGCCTAACATGTAGATGACGTTTTATAATTAAGTTTGCAGTTTTGGAGTTTACGCTGTCACTGAGCGCTCTAACCTAGCCTGTAGTTAACTGCATTGTAAGTTCGTTGTAACGTAATTTTTATGCCTTCGCTTAACTACAGTAATAAAATGAGCTGCACTCATTTATAAAAGCTTGTAGGAAAAAATAGTATGATCTGCAGCTTATTCGACTTAAATTGTCCATAGTCTGCTCAGTCCCGTCGCCACGGGGATTTGGTGAGCTTAGCCCCCACAAACAAAGCTCCAAGCCCCCAAATTGAAACACGAAACCCTGTAAATCAGTGGAGTTTTTGTCAATTTTTAGAATGTAAAGCCCCCCTGCACATACGTAAAGTTCCCCTATTGAAAACATTCCAGCGACGGTTCTGAGACTGCTGCTTATTCATCTTTTGTCCACAAGAAGCCCAGCCCAATCTTACCCAAATAAAACAAGAGTTTGAATACTTACGTGAGCAGTGGCATGGCCAGCCCAAAATTTTGGGTGGGTCAAAATGTTTGATTTTACGCGAGCAACAGTATATTTTTTGAGATACTGCCTCTTAAACCACAAAATGACTAGATATTCTAAAAATTTGGAGGGACCATGGCGCCAAGGCTACACCTGTGTACGTGCGGTTTATACAACGTATATGTAATGTAAATACTTTATGTAAACACGTAACACTGGGACCATATTGTTTTTTCTGTAACATTGGGAGGATATTATTCAAATTTTTAAAAACTTGTTTATTAGAAGTTTCATTTATAGTGAAATAAACACATTCAGTCTGTCCAAATTCAGCAAAATAAGCTTTGCATTTTATATTTTCGTCCTTATCCCTGTGCAAGAAATGGTTTATTTAAAGGATATACAAAAAAGCACCCCAATTGGCATTACTGTGTCGGGAACCATCGATCAAAAAACGTATCTGAAAAAATTTAGGGGGGCTTCAGCCCCCTTAGCCCCCCTGGATCCTCCTATGGGTTGTCAGCTGATGTCTGTCTCTCTCAGACGCTATATGTGCGTAAAAACCATTCTTAACATTTTTCACGAAATCTCTCGATTCCGAATAGTGTAATTCAAAATTTTAACAGTAATGGAATTTGCATTAAATTACAAAGACAGTGATATAAATATGTGTTCGTACGTGCTGTGGAAAGTTGTTTATTATTAGGATGAACAACAGGTTGTCATCCAAGATTTCTCTGTCTCAGACGCTGTCTGTGCGTGAAAACCGTACTTAACATTTTTTACGAAATCTCTCGATTCCCAATAGTGTAGCTCAAAATTTTGACAGAAATGGAATCTGCATTAGGCCTAAATTACAAAGACTGTGATATAAAATATGTGTTCGTACGTGTTCCGGAAAGTTGTTTAAAATTAGAATGAAAAACAGGTTGGTAACCAAGATTTCTCTGTCTCAGACGCTAACTGTTCGTAAAAACCGTACTTAACATTTTTCTCGAAATCTCTCGATTCCGAACAGTGTAGTTCAAAATTTTGACAGAAATGGAATCTGCATGAAATTACAAAGACAGTGGTATAAAATATGTGCACGTTCGTGTTCCGGAAGACGGTTTGAAATTTGTTAGAAAATTCGCTTTTTTCTTGTTTCTGGGATAAATATTTTGATCGGATTTGTTTAATTTTGAAAATTGTTTTGCCTTGCAATGTTTTTTTTTATGCTTGCGTTTTCTGTACTGATGGAATATTGAATCCATTTTGTTTACTGTAAAGAAAACTGCTTTGTTTTTGCTGATTTGCGAAGAAAAATTTTTCTCCGAACCTTGCATCTCCAGAAAAGTGCGGCTGGGAAAAGTCTGGCTAGCTTCACCTTGGTTAAATCTTTGGATATACCTAGCCTATTACCTAGTCTACTCATTATACCAAGGTGAAGTTAACCCAGTGTTGCCAGATTTCAAAACGCTTCACAGCCAAACTTCCCAAAAAAATTAACCAAAAGTAGCCAAAATTGGCACAAACCTGCAGCCAAATATAGCCAACTATGAAAACTAATGAAAAACATTTAAAGATAAAAATCACTAAAAAGTGCAGTTTGTCAATTCTGTGGACTGTGGAAAATTACTCCCTGGTGCATATACGAACCACGCAATCTTTACAAAACCAATTTATAAAGGTAGTGCCAGTGGCTGCTGATGGTATAGGCTACATACCATCGCACCTTCCGCAATGATTATAATAGTGATGGAGACTCGAGACTTGGTCCCATTTTTGCGAGTCTAGGTCTCGACGGTTTCAGGTTTCGTCTCGGTCTCGAAGGTTTCAGGTCTCGAGACTTTAAATATCGCAAAGAAATGGTTTATTAAAATTTCTGTAAATCAACGATTTTTTGTTTGTTGCATTTGCAGGCAAGAAACAACCAAAACATGTCGGAAAAATGACAGAAATTTGAAAAAAAATTTAAGTCAGAAGGGATGCAAAGATTTATTTTAAATTTGGCAAAATGCACGATTTTTCAAGTCTCGGTCTCGGTGTTTTTGATCTAGTCTCGGTCTCGGTCTCGAAGTTTTAACCAGGTCTCGGTCTCGAAGGTTACAGTCTCGACTACATCACTGGATTATAACATGTACCTACAGCTACAGCCTCCATTTACAAAACTGCTGTATTCACAAATGGAAAACGAAACAACTAATTGCTGTTATCAGAACATTTTTGAAAACCAAAGTTTAAGAAGTCACCATGCTGCTGCATGGTATAATGGGAAACAACAATATACGCTGGTGTTTATTAGAAGCATAACGGCTATTTAAATGTGATTGATGTAAGTATTTTAGAACAAATTAAGATAGAAACTTCGCATAAATAAGGTGATGACTCAATTTCAGTAACGTGTAGGAAGTTATCCAGAATTGAACATTTCACAAAAAAAATCAGTACAAATGGTGGTTTGCAATTCACAGCGCAGAGTCTCCAAACTTTTTTGCCAGAGAAAACCACATAAGCTACTGCACACCAGTTCGAGGGCCGGACAGCTGACGTAACGTGATTATTTCAAAATGAGTTGCATTGTATCAGATCAACAAATGTTTGATAGCTATAGTGCTTTTTCATTATTGACAAAATGTCTGCGCGGCCGGGTGAAATGCTTTTGCGGGCCGGATGGAATGGCTTTGCGGGGCGGATTTGACCCGAGTGCTGTAGTTTGCAGACCCTTGATCTACAGCATCCTTGTTTTGCTTTTTTATAATAACTGGGCACAAGTGTTCCATTCTTCCACTTAGCTTCTTATAAAACATAAAAATAAAGCTGTTAAATCTTATATGATCACTTTTAACTATGTTCTCTGGAAGAATCTTATCAGTATTTATGAAACCTAGGACTGTAGAAATGGAATTTTTTAACTCATCTTATGTTGTCCATTCATTGTGTTTTTTATCATGTTGTTTTTTCATTATGTTTTCCTACATATTAGACTACTTATGTTTCGCGTTAATTGCAGTAAGCACTACATAAAAAATAGCAGCTACGCATAGAAAGGTTCGCAAACTGAAATAATTATCTCCTTCTGGAATATCTCTACTTCCGCACCAGCTGCACACTGCACAAGTCTTCGATGTCGTCTGAAAAATGAATGTTTTGCCTGAATTTATACATCTTATTTAGAGCCTAATCAAGAGCAGGCTTTTTAGATTTATCAGTTTGCAAACATTATTATTTCTACCATACGCGTTGGAAGGGGGAGCAGGAGTAAAATTTATTGCTAAAAAGGTTGTTTTCTTCGTTTCGAGTGGGAAAATCAAATTTTCACCACTTTGATCCCCCTGGAGAAATTTACCCCCTGCCCCCATATCGTTTCGCTTTCAACCGGATCCGGATTACCCAAATGAAGTAAAATGTGACCATGCAAAAAATCTTGATATGGAATAATGGTTGCATGAGGAAAAATTACGATATTTCGAAATCATTACTAGAAATCTACTAGTTTAATTTCTCTCGATAGGCTGCAATGTTCCCTGCCGCTCGGGATCCTAACTTTCAGACTGAGAACATCGCAAGCAACATCTCTGGGAACTGTGTGAAGATGAGCACGATTGATTCTGTAGTTTTATTATGACGTAGCCCGACGTTATTCAGATGTGGCATGTTTCATTTTTGAAATATAGCCTATCTATTAATAGATCATAGTGAAATGTTGGTGTTCATCACAAAAAGTTTTTTTCAGCGTTGAACGAAGTACACCAGTCTTTTTCTGTCTCAACGGTGTAGCTCACTAGGCTAACTCAAAGTGGCCTTACCTCACATTACAACTAAGTAAGGGTAATAAACATGGTGAAAACGTATTGACATTTTGACCATGCTGTTGTGGGTTGAAGTATATCTGAACTGAGGATGAAAACTTGTGAAGTGTTGGATTTAACAAAAAGTGGCAAGGTTGTTTATTCTCTAAACCTAGCAGTTCTGGAAGTTCAGTTTGGAAAGAGTAAGAGTTTCAAATGAAAAAGGGATTGAGGTGAACATTCATTGCACTGCTTTAAGAAATGATTTCACTGGGCATTCATTGCATTTCATTGGTCATTCAACATTCATTGCACCCTAGCATAATTGTATAATTACTGAAAATATCTAGTTTTTGGCTGCATTGCCGCTCTTTAACGTTCCGACACTTCTTTTACTTGAAAATGGCTAGTTTTTTGGATGAGTTCCCACACCCCTTTTTTTGTATTACACCCTTGAGTACGACCGACACTCGTCTCGATCTGTTCATTGCATGTTGAATCACTACCAGAGGTGTTGTGATGTGGGAACGCGTGGCAACGACGTTCCCACACCTTTTTTCAAGTTCTGCTTTAAAATGAGTTAGAAGCTGTTTTAAAATGGCCTGTTTTTTGGGTGCGTTCCCACACTTTTTTTGTTAGCACTGCATCCTTGATAACTGCACACCTTGTTTGCGATAGCTGTAGGCCTACTGAGGGCCGCAACTGCACTACTAACAACCACGTTCCTTTCATTAAGAGTGGGACTTGGTGGAGCGCAGATATAAAGCCCTCGCATGAGAATAGAGCACATTTGATATCGTGCGACAAAAAAAGAAAATCCATCGTTTGTTCCAACGCGAGCATTGTTTTTTTACAATGAGATTTATTAGCTACTTCTACTGAATTCTCGAGGAAAAGGAGTATCTGGCAAAAATGAACAACCTGCCCAAACACCATGGCGCAGGGCCCTCAGAGGCCCGTGGCCCAATGCAGCTGCATCGGTTGCATCGGCTTAAGGCCGGCCCTGCGAACAACCATAACTTCTTTTGCCTGATTCACACGTAAAAATCGATACGATTCACTAAACAAACGACGCAGCCAACCTGGTTTGAGTGCATCCACACAATAGTCGGCATGCGGTTTGACCAGCGGTGATATTGAGATTCACAGAAACTCCTTGGAAGCAGGGTTGCGATGCCGGAGCAGGAGCCCGGAGCCCCGGAGCCGGCCATTTTCGGTGGAGCCGGAGCTGCTTTTAAAATTTAGCTGGAGCCAGAGCCGGAACCGGAGCTGGTGGTTAATTTAGCAGCTCCGGCTCCAGATCGTTTCTGCGCACTGACAGTTGTCATTGTTCGCTTATGCTGCGCAACTAATTACCTTGATCAAAATAGGTCCCCGCGGTGAAATCCGAGGGTCTGTTCTAAACAGTCACAATCAGTGTTGCCACTGCTGGGGATTTTTCACTAGATCTTGGGTTTTCCTGTTTCATCTGGGTTTCTGGAGTTTTTATTGAAAATCTGGGGTTTGTTTTACTCTGGTCAAAATTTGGAAATGTATGTTGTATTACTGTATTTTCCATTCAAGAATACAATAGTTTCATAGGCGTAATGCGCAAAGTCAGTACAGTAGTCAGGGTATTTGAGTGTGGCTAGGCTTAACCAAATCGTTTGAAATCTAATGTTTTACAGATTAAGCACTGACTAGGCATAGGTCAGCACTCCAATCTATCGCTCATATGTCAAGTGCTGCTTATTGTGCATGATTTTGAAATGCTTTGTTTGGTTTTGAAGATGCTGTGGTTGATAATCTGTTCAGTGTTTTACAGGCGCGTTGGCATAGGTATAAATGTATAATTTTGAATGTTAAATTAGTAGTCAAAAATTGCAATGATAAGGGTAAAAAAGAACTAAGACCTGGAATGTATCATGTACATGTTTCAATTTGTGCATTCAAGTCAGTGGTCTTCAACCTTTTTGTTCAACCGCCCCCCTACAAAAACTTGCTTAAAAACCGCCTCTTCAGTTTTGGCTAAAATATTATTTTAATTTGAAAACATTTCAATGCTAATGAAATAAAAGGGCAATCTACTTCAACAAATAAACGAATAAACAACGCGAATGCAATTGCATTTGTAGAAAATATGTTATTCATTTCCAAAACAATTTGTTCCAACTACTACGAACCTTGCCCTTGTTTTTTTATCAAAATTTTTTAGGGCAGGCAGGTTGCAAGTTTGTCAGCTTTAGTGGTATGTGGCGTTTCGAACGGTCTGGTTAATGTCAAGACGATAGCGAATTTTATTACGCATGTGCACTGTGCACAGGGGCACAACGAGGTTAGATGGCGCCGGGGCAAGAAGCAAGTTTGGCGTCCCCATGTTAGAACCTGAAGTCTTTCGGAAGCAAATGTGCTGTGTTGAAGAAAGTACTTGTGACATTGTTGGGATTTTTCTTCGCCCCCCGCAGTGATTTGGCGCCCCATATATTGATTCGGCGCCCGGGAAATTGTGTTCCCCCCTCGTTACGCCCTTGACTGTGCATTACTTAGCCTGAAACCTTGCTCAGCAACTTACGTCGTGGGTAATACCAGTAGCAATAAAGCAAACTTACTACAAACGCTTACTGCTCTTGATCCAAGTCTGACTATCCGTGTTAATAAAATATGGCATAGGCTTGATCATTGCTTTGGAAGTCGATGAGAAATCCCTGGATGTGAAATCACACTCGCTTATGTCAGTTAACAGGCAAAAAGGCACTTCACCCAGTCACTTTCTACGCAATCCAACTTTCGGCATTATCTCCACGACAGAAAGATTTCCCATGCCTCAAATTACAGGTGGCGAAAAAGATTTTTTTTAATTCTTAGTGTAGCCAACATGTGGGTGGTTGGACTTACTTGCTAGTCTACGTTATCCCTTTCCTAGTCTACTGTACTGGTATACTCTGTCATTAGTGAGGATGCATACAAAGCAGCTATATCCTTAAGCACAGTAAAACACTCAAACTGACTGAAAAACATAAGCACGCTTTACAACTTACGAATAACCGTAATTAATTTTGCTAGCCATTATCTTCTACGTAAATCGTGTCGCAACAGTCATTTTACCCGTATTTTTTCAATAGGAACACACATGGTTCCACTGTTTTACTAAAGTTACGATTACGAACGAAAGTTTATAAAACACATGATAACGGACTATGACGTGTTTTGCCTACGAAACAAAGTTTTGGCAGTGCTCTACCGAAGACTATATGAAGTCCTGTTTCAAAGCAGTTTTGCTAATAATAACACATAAAGTTGGAGGGATTTGTGACAATTCCCAGCGAAAAATATCTAGGCTTAAGTTAATCACAAGTTTTGATTAATTTTCTTAATCGCAGCGTAAGTCGATGTGATGATTCGGTGGTAGCAATGTTATGGTTGTTGGACTATTTTTAGTATCTTTGAAGAAACTGAAGGTTGTCCTCTTTTAAGAAATTGAGTTCGGCCGATTAGGTATTTTTTGATAGCTAATACCAGTATTGGTCGCTTTCAACCAATAAAATATAATAAAACGCACTAAAGCATACCAGTGCAAACATAGCACTGTACGAGAAAAGTCCAAAATTCCGTACGTGTTGATTTGCCTAAAGACTTGCAAATATCATAGCTTGATGTCCTTTATTTGACGGTGCTCATGCAATGACTAGGTCAACAAACTACCAAAGTGCTTATTGCAACAGTTTCCCCACTACTTTATCTTGTTTTGAACATTAGGCTTAACAAAATAGCATACCTGAAAATTCGTCAGAACAGCAGTGCTTGGCTCCCAACCAGTAACACCGTCCGTGGGCTTAGGTACTTAGTGCAGTGAAGCGTTACACAGGACAATGTTAAATTGATTGTTACATCACCAGTCCTATATCTCGTGATTTATAATTTTTGTAACGAACTATGGAGTCGATGTGCATCAACTAATTTGGTTCGAAAGTGGCAACTATAATTTTTATTTTTGGAATCAATTCTTAATTTTAGTGTATTCTAACCTGCAGAAATCGCCCCCATGGAAACTGAAATAGCCCCACAAATTTGGTAAATCACAAAATCGCCCCCATAACGCATAAAATCTCCCCCTGGGGGATGATTTCGCCCACGCTGAATACCACTGGTTTAGGTGAAGGTAAAAGAAAATATTAAACGTTTCTTAAAAAAGATCTATCTAACTTTTTATGTTACTGCATGCACTTGATTTGCTGCTAGCCTGCTTGTAAATTGTCAGTATGTTCAAAATAGCCTTGAACTTGTTAAAATCTTCATGCAAATAATGCATAATACTTTAATTTTCTATGTGCAAGTGCCAGTAGCGTACATTTCAACTTTTCACGTTTGATTTTGACTTTTTTCAAACATTTTGTATATCTGGGGGTTTTATCATTTTCTGTTTTTTTTAAGGTAAATTCTGGGGTTTTCTTCATAACAGAGTGGCAACACTGGTCACAATCGGCGAGCAGAAGATCAAGCCGTAGTCAGATTTTTTAAAAAGAATTTTTACCGAGTCCGTCTACTCAAGACCAAACTCCTTCCGAATTCGACTACGCAGGCCTAGTAGTGGTAGCAGTGTTTAAGATTAGTGCAAAATATGTTGGAATAACACGCTCACTTGCTACAAGAAGGACACTAGAAATCAGGCCCGTAACCAGGGGGCGCTTAGCCCCCTGGAAAAATTTTTGCCCTCCTGGAAAAATGTGTTAGACATATTTTAAAGCTATTGGACATAGTTTAAAATTCCCCCTATCAGAAAACACTTCGCCCCATTGGTGTCCCAAGCTGGTTACGGGCCTGCTAGGAATACCGAAATTGTTGAAGTGTATTAACAAAGCACAGCCGGAGCGGAGCTGGATCCGGGCCATGTTATAAAAAACACTGCTCCGGAGCTGGAGCCGGAGCCATGTTATAAAAAAAGCCGGAGCCATGTTATAAAAGCTCCGGAGCCGGAACCATGCTTATGAAAACAGAGAGCTCCGGAGCCGGAGCCATTTCATTTCTATAAGAGTTCTGCAGCCCTGGTTGGAACACTCTGGCATTATCAACACGAAATCTAATTACGTGAATAAAACTCAGTTTCATGCATGGGCGCAATTTGGTGGGGGACACGGGGGACGTGTCCCTCTACTTTTTCAGACGGGGGGACATAATATGTCATGTCCCCCCACTTTTTTCTCTAGGTTTTGTATTTCGAGAGGTTTCAAAAAGAAAAGTGATGCTTGTCACGTTTTGTGTGAAGAGCTTTTCGTTAGATGGTAGATCACACAGCCAAGTTGATGTTGAAACAGTTTGGTGTGGTATCACTGATTTCTGTTAGTTTATAAATTATAGCATCGATAAAATAATTTTTAGCATTTTTGAAGTCTCCAGAGACCGTGAAAGATGTTTAACTGGTTCTGTCCGACATTTTACCCTGTGTGGTATAGGCCTACTGTTAGAAAGGTTGTTTTCTTGTAACAGTGAGAGTATTACAGCTGCACATGTGAGAGACTACAGTACAGCCATGATTTGTTCCGTGCAGAGATGTAACTGGCTTTGCTGTAACGTTGGTTGTCACGTATTCAGAAACAGACAGTTTATAATTTAATGATGCTAGTGTATATAATGTTAGAAAGTTAGATTTTCAGGCAAGTCTCTGCGAAGCTTTTGCCGAAGACAAAAAGCAGCACTATTGTAAAGACTTAGTTTTGGGATGGGGACTTTAGCAAAAGATTGTTTTCAACCATTAGTGAACAGGATTTCAACCAAAAGCTTGGAGAAGTAGCCTGCAGTATTTACCTAGCTGTATATAGACCTATAGCTCAAAACGTAGGGACTTGACTCGGAAATAAGGATTAAATGTACATTTATCCTCACTTTTTGTCATGTCTCTACACGGTGACCAACAAATCCAAAAGAAATTTTTTCCTTGACGCTTACACTTTGTGCTTGTGCTGAATGCATTGGTTCATAAGTCATCTGATTTACGTGAGTTTAATCAAATCCACAATGCAGCAGTGTTTTCATCCCATTCGAAACATTTGCTTTACAAGTGCATCACACCTAGTTTTGTTGGACATTCTTTTCGTGTTTAAGGTGAAACTTGGTATTTTTGCCAATTCACCGTTGTGCATTTTGATTTAATCTCAAACATATTTTGATGTCGGTATGCAAGTAGAACTCTTAGTATGAAACTTTTGACATGGTGAAGAGTTGTAAGTCTGACTGGGCTTAAGTCTGTCAAAATATTACGGGCTTGCATACAAAACTTTTTTTATAACATTAAGAGTAACGCTTTTTTTCTTTCGTAACGTAGATTTGTTGTGCTCACCGCGGCAACTTCTGTGAGTGAAGTGATTGTGATTTTTCTTGAGCTAATTCTGTTTGCAAACACAGCTGCATTCTTTTATTCTCTACTGGGATTAGCCTCGCACTGTTTTTGAGAAGGCGACAGCGGTGAGGAAACTAACACGTGATGGCGTTGCGTCGAAAAGATCAATCACTTACGCGATTCTTAGCTTGTTTTAAGAAGCCTACAAGCCGGATTTTCATATCTATAGAGCTATCCTAGAAAGTTTCTTTTTATGCCTATAGCGCCATCGTAGATAGTTTCTTTTTTTCTTGAGAAACATTATATTCCGCAGTGTTATCGTTGACTAAAACATGCTACATTTGTGCCAGATTATGCCAATGTTTTGGTCAAGGTGGTTGCTGTTTTTGGTCTGATAAACCGTGTACCTGCAACTACACCTGCACACAACGTTTTTTGTTTCTCCGCAGTTGCGCATATCTTAACTCTCTCGGTAAATTTGGCTTTCAGGCCTAAATCGGGCTTCAATCATAAATGTCAGGCTCCAAGCGGGTTCGGGTTCATGATTTCGGCCTGGGGCGAGTTCAGGCTTAAAAGTGAGGCCATTTTATAACTCTGTGTGGGTGTGTATGCAGGGGCCAACAAGGAGAGATTGAAAAGATACATCCTCCACTTACCAACAGTAAAAATAGAATGAAATCATTTTGTGAAGTAGGCTACGCCAATTTTAGGCCAAATGCTTTTGCTGCTGGTAAGAGGATATCAATGGAGATTTTGGTAGGGGTGGGGCTGCATGCATGATGCCCAGTAGCATTGAAAAGATTTGTAGCTTTTTCAAAAAAACGAAAATGTGCAAGAAAAATATTTTCCGTCTTTGTAACGTTAAGCGACTTGAACAAGACATCAAATCGCGCTGTAACCCATACTTCTTATAAAATGCATGAAAACTGATGTGTTCTACTGCAAGAGCGATATGCACGTGCGACCAATGTGATTCAGCATTTTGTGCAATCCAACTGACAGCTCTGATAAAACCCAGTTGATGTGTTCTACTATATTGCTGTGCTTGTTTACATCCAAATACGATATTAATGGAAGCCGGCTGAACTACAGTACCGTGTCCAGCAACAAATTCAAGTATATTAATATGTAAATCATCTGCAAGGACAAAGCGTGATTCGTGTTGCTGTCAAAACACTTCTAGAAACAAGATTGGGAATCTGCATGTATAAAACGTCACTTCTGCATCGCCCCGTTGACTATATTGGTTTCACACCAAGCTGTCCCCCCACATTTTACAACAAAATTGCGCCCATGATTTCATGAATAATGAGGATATAAAATTTTGACGAATATTTATCGAACTTGTTATATGCCGGCAATTGACTCTATGCGACCATAGTTTGCTTGAGGCTCCCTTGGATCTTGAGGCCCTAAGGCTTAAGCCTACATATAGCCTATTTGTAAATCTGGCCCTGCTTGTGTAAAGTTTCCTCATTGTTCTAGAGCTGGGGTTCGTAAAATTTGCCTGAGATTAGATGTTGGGGGTATTCGACAGTGTTGGGAAGTAAAGTCCAGATCCGTTCTCCACTTGCTTCTGTCCTAATTGATCTTGACTTGATGGGGGGAAAGAGGTCCGGGTTCAGGGCCTCCCACCAAAGTGGGCCCACCATGCTCATGTGTTTAGGCGTATGTGTGACATGTGCGTGCCACTCAGCCATTTTTAGCGAGAAAAGTTTGTTTGTAGATGCTGTTAGTTATCGGTCGGTCAGATGGCAGTATTTCTCTTGAACATTGTTTGGTATTGTGACGAAACAACTGTTACACTTGCGCAGAGAACCCGGAGCATCGGTAGTTCAGGGGGTGCAAAATAGAGTTGAGGACAATGGAAACTTATACACAAAAAACGTTGCTAATTATGCTTGTTTCTGTTCAGCAACAATGTTGACCTCAAATAATAACAGAAACTATGTCTTGCGAGCGTCTGGGAGTATCGACTAGATCAGCGGTCCCCAAACGTTTTGGATGCTGGACCAAATTCGCGATCTTATCACCATCCACGGGCCGGACTGCTTTGCGCGTTGAAAAAACAAAAAGAGCAGGCATAACATTAATCACGTTTGTGTATATTGCTATTTATTTTCTTTGCAGTGGTGATTCTAAGGGGGGGGAGGGGCTAGGTGGGCCATGCCCCCCCCAGATTTTTGCCTTGGCTCCCCGTTTGGCCCCCCCAGATTTTTTCTTAATTTCCCGTTTAAGTTCGTTTGGTTGACATATGTAGGGTTGCCAAATACGTTTTGTAAAAATACCGGCCATTTTGTCAACAGCTCCAGATCTAAGCTGGGTCGTAATTCGTAAGCAGCACAGGGAAAATAGAGACAATCAGTATTGTTAAGCCACAATTAATAATTTGCCCTATTTTGGCTGATTCGTTACATTATATAACTGTCAGCAGATTGTTGCTTGTCCCAGTAGCAAATGTTTGTGAAAGCATTGAGAATTGTTTTCAGTTAATTTATCAGAATTTATCCTGGCTACAATATTGGGTTCTGCTGCCTTGTGTATGACTTCGAAACATCTTACGTAAGTGGTTCGTAACCACAGTTTTAACTCTCCCAACACATGTCCTGCAACCTCAGATTTTTGTACGGATTTTTTGTAATGATTCAGAAGCAATTTTTCACGTATTTCAGCTCTTTTCCTAGGAGGTCAAATATTTATATCCGAGCAACACTTGAAAAAATTCGAAAATCATATTCATGTAGTGAAAATGATTTAAAATATTAAATAACTTCGCAAAGAATTTGTTTTGGAAGGAGTCGAAGCTGCCTATTTCGCTTGAACAATTTTTATCTTTTGTAGCTACTTAAAAAGCTGCGTTTGGTTGTTACTGGAAGCTGTAACGCTTCCCATCACCAGCGTTTCATGCGAGTAAAGTTTTTAAACATGAAATTACTGAAAAAATTTCCCAGAAATTCCACGACCAGTGAAAGATTGGGTAACGTTGATCTCAGTGGCGTATCTAGGGTATGGCAGGCATGGCACATGCCGTGGGCACCACTTTGACGGGTCGCAAACTGCTGGCAAAATTAAAATCTTTATTTACAGTTCCTTTAACCTCTATTTTGCGCCCCATACATTCATAAACTGCAAAGCTGCATCAACGCCGCGTCCTTACCTAAAGCATTAAGTCGGGCGTGTTGCGCTAGCACCACTAAGCATCTTGACAAAATTGCGGTATTGTGACGTAACACGAGGGTCAGACATTGCGACAGAACAAGAACGCTCTCTTGCCATGTTCACGAGGCCTCGTCCTTCTCACGCTATAAGAGAGGATAAGTTATACCCTACTGCTGCATTTCAGGCAAGCAGATATTTGTCAGAATCTGGTTGAGATGAGTTGAAATCCGCGGCTGTGAGAATCTGACTGTTATGCAAATAATTGCTGTTGAGGTCGTACCGATTTAGAAATTGTTTGAACAGCTGCGGCCCACTCCGACTTTATGGAACTTCTTCGATGGCCACTAGTGATAAATAGCCTGAATACAATGCCCCAGTCCATAAACTAAGGTTGAGAACATTAGTTAGTCCAAAACTGAGCAGTTAGTATCGTTGCCGTACCAGTTGAGCAAAAGATGTTAACTCGTGCAAGAGATTTGTTTGTCTTGTTCAGAGCTAGCTTTTTCTGTCCAAATATGGCTTTCTGTTCGATGTTCAAGGTCTTGTAAAAGGGTTCTGACTTCTGACCGTGAAAAACTAAAATCTACGTGTGACGATTTAGGAACTGTGTACAGTTCAGATGTACATGGCTAGCAATTTTACGAGAAGATTCTAGATTGCAAAATGCTGGTTTCAAGTCGTGTAACTTAAAATTATCGCATACTGAATCCTGACATTCTTCGAATTGCTTTGCAAATAATGCTGACGATGGCAGTTATATGTATTGCAAGCTGCGAACGATCTTTCAGTAAACTGAAACGGGTCCTTCGTACCTCCAGGCCTCATTAATTAGCAATAAGTCAGAGCAGGTTGTGTGATCTAACTTTGATGAGAATAAAAAGAGCATAAACAGCGAAAGCTTACTTTGATGAAATAATAAACGACTTTACTTCGATCAAGGCCGCGGAAAGCGTTGTTTTAATAACCATTTTTGTGTAATTTAACTGGAAAAAGCTGGATATATTTGTTTCATTAGAATTGTGTTTTTCGAACACAAGTGATATATGACTTGCATTAAATAATTTATTTTTAATTCAAACTAAATGTGTTATTATAACGTTATTATTTAAATGTTTTGATATTATTTAAACGTTTTGATATTCAACACAACAAGAATGAATGAGTATAGAACAGAAGTATGTTGTACACGTTATGGATTATTTATATTTTATTTGCAGAAAAATTTAAAGCAAAATAAACGCAAATATTTTCTGTTTTAAAAAATGTGTTTTCTTCATGGTTTATCTTTCGTAAAAACTGTGCCTAGATCTAATATTTAAATAATTAGAAAGGGCGCACATTTACATTTTGCCATGGGCGCCAGTTTGCATAGATACGCCAATGGTTGATCTACTTTCAGTTGAAAGAGTACGAACTGAAAAAATAGGTTTAGATGATTTTGTTGATGAATTTGACAGACGACATGACAATCGAAGGGTTAAGTTACACTGAGTTGATAATGATATAAAATTCTAACGTAGCCTGTGCAGAGATCTGTGTGAGAATTATTTTGCTCATTGTCTACTTGTCTGAATCTTTTTTGGTTTAGAGCTAGTGCGTGTTTCGCGTATGACAGGGCAGTCATAAATCAACGCAGGGTTGAAAAGTCAGATTTTGAGGATCAGTCAGAGGAAAATTCAGTGTGAAGAATAAAATGAACGACTTTGTTATGAATATTCTGCAAAATAAGTTTTACGCCTACGGTGACATCTTGCTGTCGCGTACACGCCGATGCACACTTATCTGCGGCGCTGGTATGCTACTTAGATGCAACTGGTGCCGAAACCTCGTTGCTGTTGAACTGCATACTGCAGGGGTGGGCAATTACTTTTGCTGCTCAAGGGCCACTTTGAGAAGGCCGCATTTAGCGGAGGGCCGTGCCTTCTTATGAGAGTAGAAGCAGTCTCGGTTTATAGCCTCAGCACTAATATTTACTATGACTATGAGAAGTTGGAGGAACTTTCAGATTCGAAGATTTTCCTGAATGCTTCTTCGGGCCACTGAAAACGCTGTGTCGGGCCACATTTGGCCTGCGGGCCGCTATTTTCCCACCCATGGCATACTGCATTGAATAGTCCTCACCTTATCCACGCTTCACACTCGTAATAGTAGTTGCATAACATTGTTATTTTACACCACAATCACAAAATATCCGTAAGCTACCACAAAAACGGATTAGTCAGTAGTCACCAAACCGTTGGAAGATGATTTATTTTTATGTGCTTTGTAATGAGAATATTTTGATGAAACTAGTTGGCTATCAACAGCCTACTTGTCTCTGTGTCATGATGGAATTCATGGTTGGAACTATTTAACTTTCATGTGAATTGTATTCACTTTCTAAAGCTGCTTTCGCTCATGTGAGGCTGGCACAATTGTGTACGGAAAACGGTATTTCGATTTACATGTGCAGTGCTGTGGAAGTTGCATGGTCAGCACAGAATTTTCGACATAGCAGTACACGTGTGTGATTGCATCTACAGTGGCGTTTAGGTGTCTCTAGTGATTAATAACGCTAGTTCCTCTTTTTAATGATATTCACAAGCCTATGTTGGGTTTGATAGGGTTAATTATAGCAACTTCATCTTCAAAACAATGAAAAATCACCATGCAAAATAGATATTTATGTTGCCCCCCCTACTTTTTCCTTGGCCCTGCAGTGGCCCCCACTTTTTTCATTCTAGAATCGCCACTGTTTCTTTGCTCGTTAACATGTTGCAATGTGACCTATTCAACTGCTTTTTTTGTTACATAATAGTTGTAATGTTTGGTTCCATGCTTGATGCTGTAGGAGAGTACCGCACAAATCTTTAAAACTGCCATGATTCCACTTACGCTTCAAACTCTAAATGCCTACCACAATTTACAGATTTCGCAGCACTTATGCAAGCTAATGTAAAGTCTGCACTAGTCTAGGCGCAAGGGCCGCAACCCAACCCGCTGATTTTTTGAGGGGAAGGAGCAAAATGATTGTAACGTGTTGTACGTAACAAATAAACATGTTTTTGAAAAAACATTTTGGTGGGGCAATTGCCCAGTTGTCCCTTCCTGGTTGCGGGCTTGCTAGGCGACAAGCGCATGTTAAATATTAAGGTGCTGGTGCACACTAATAACCTGCACGGGGTGGGTTGACCTGGGCGGGTTGCGGATACCCGCGTTTGTGGGAAGGGTGCGGGTTGAACTTGGTGCGAGGCGAGTCGGGTGCAGGATAAAAAATCCTTTGAGCGGTAACTGAATGTTGACACAGTGCATGTGAAAGTGACATGAGCAAGAAAAGCTACAGAGAGCTTGCGGTACAAAAGTGTAGCAACGTTCTCCAGTGGTGGCGAGACCACAGACTAAAGTTTCCAGCTCTCAGTGATCTTGCAAGAAATAGGTTCTGGGTGATGACAACTAACGCTGCTAGTGATCGAGTGTTTTGTATGGCTGGGCATGTAGTCAACAGCAGAAGAGCAAATTTAAAGAGTTCGTTCGAGAACGGCACACTATTTTTCAACGGTGCTTTATAGCTAAGAACGAAACGCTCAAGGTTGACAAAAAGTTTCACCTTTTTACTTTATAGTGTTTTTTATGAGCTTCTGTTGGTTTTGCAATGAACCACTGAATAAATTTCCACAAGCGATGAAACATGTTGCATGAGATTTTATTGGTTTTCAGACCCACAGTGACAGGTGGAGGTTTGGGGCGGAAACAGTGCGAGTGGGGCGGGCGCGGGTTGGTAGGGTGTGCGGGGTGGATGCAAGTTTCAAGTCTACGGGTGAGAAGTTTGCGGGTGCAGGAGCGTTTCCCGATTTCTCAAATTCTTGCTGGCCGGGTTTAAGTTGTGTGGGAAGGGAGCGGACAAACATTTTCAACCCGCGCAGGACTCTTGTGCGCACAAACATCCAACGGAAAAGCAGCTATGACATAGCAGTTGTCTGTTTTCACGTTTACTTGTCTGTGTTCTTCGCGAAGTATAACATTACAAATGAATAGCCTAGGACCTAAGTAAAGTACTTTAATTTCATACACTGCAAGTTGGCTAAATTCCGAATCTTTTTAGTTCAGCTTTTGATTGAAGCAGAAAGGTGAGTTTATTTTTGTTTCAAAAGCCGATATCGAAATAAAATTCTCAATTACAGCAAATAAATTTTGCTTTTCGTGTAATTACACCTCACATTAGTTTATTTGCACGAAATTTTTACAACACTAAGCATTCCTAGGAAAGCACGCGGGAAGGATTGGAACCCTTCGCAGCCCGAATATGGCCCGCGGGCCAGACTTGGGGGATCGATGGACTAGATAACCAAATGTTTTTTTCGGTCTCCCAACTGCAATCTTGGGAATGCTGGCAAGTGTTTACAGACAGCGTTTGTTTTTCAAGGTTTCGCACCCAGTTTTTGCAGTAAACAATGCAATACTATAGAAAACCATTCGGAGTTTTCTGGGTGCGCGAATAGCTGAAATAAATTTGTTTCAAGTCGATCTTGATACACCATGAAATTACTTTTGTTATGAAAAGGTCCATCCGCCCCATTGCTCTTCTTTTTAAAGGTCAAAGAAGTAAATGCTCTCGTCATGGCCCCGCTCTCCAGCGTCTCTGCACTTGATGTTTCCTGAAAGTCAGTCGGGTATCTACATCTAGTGAGGGCTTTTCAACCTTTTTCTGCTCATGGTCCATTCAACTAGCAAAGGTATTGGTGAGAATGGTGGCGGCCCATTAACTTATGCAATCAAAAGCGCACAAATTGACAACAGCCCAAAATATTTATCAGCGGTTATTGACACAACTTAATGTGAAAATTGTTGCTGCATCTTGTCCAGAATGCTTTGACCTGGGCGCAGTCGATGAAAGTCCGCAATGTATGTCGTCTTCAACATCAAGTCGGTTGCGCTGCTTGGATTTCACATTCACTAGGGGTGAGACGGCTCACTCACACAACCGTGTGGGGAAAGGGAATGTTTTTAAGACAGTTTGTGCTGATACGTGGGTAGATAAGGACACTTGTATCCAGAATTTAGTGACTGAAAAGGTTTCAAAGTCACGGTAGCCTGAATCATTTTTGAGGTCAATTGATTCAACTTTCAAGCAGGGGCGTGCAGAGGCTTGGTGGTTCCCGGGGCAGCTGCTTGATTCTATGCCCCCTTACCAAATTCTATTACTGACGAATGTGAGAAATACAGGTATTTCAAGTACATAAAAACTAGCGTATGAAAAAAAATAAGTTCCGAAAAATTTAATCCATGCAGGGAGGTTTTTTAAGGTGTTTTAGGGACCCGATTCGGGTCCCTAGAATTGAAAATTCAGAGAAAAGACAATCAGATAAAATTGTCATTGGGTCCCTAGAATCAGAGAAAATCGGTCCCTAGAACAAGAGGAATCGGGTCCCTACAGGTCCATACCGGGTACCTAACATTTTCCTTAAAAAAACCTACATGCAGGGTATGTTAACAGTCTTGCAATACGAGGAAGCATCTAGTCACGGCATTTTAATTTTTGTAATTTCAATCTTTGGATGTCCCCCTGCCTTGGATGCCCGGGTCTTTCGCCCTGTTTATCCCCCCTCTGCACGCCTCATGCTTGTAAGTCATCATATACTTGTTCAATAAAAGCACGAAATGGATTCATCACAATCGACAAATCATTTCGGTCAAACTCCGGAACGTAAAGTTTGTTACTCGAAATGAGGTACATGATATTGATGCAAGTAATTGTTGTGGACCCCACGGCGCAAGGATCCACACACATTTTGGGGATGTAACTGTCCCTTTTGAGGTTTAAATTATGTTCCTGTTTTGCTGTTGACTTCATTCTAAGAGACTTTCTATCAACTTGACGAATAAGGAATATTACTTGCATTGTGTTGTATTGTCAATCAATAGCGCAAGGCTCGGCGGCCTTGCCAAATATTACCAACGGTCAGAACTTCCTGCTTTGATTACTTCACAGTTAAAAATTAAATTGATACCAGAATGACAGTACGGAGATTCGTAGGAAGGCGATCTGCAGAAACGCCCT
>Ga0210059_1005609_pt1 | contig 20177 bp, 10 predicted proteins | sample Ectturendosymbi2_FD_188042 | JGI IMG/M metagenome (GOLD analysis project Ga0210059, IMG submission 188042) | Ecteinascidia turbinata endosymbiont from Florida, USA - Sample 2 (SPAdes) (version 2) | ecosystem: Host-associated > Tunicates > Ascidians > Unclassified | place: Key West, Florida... | reverse complement strand
AAGATGGTAGCTTGTGGCAACCAAAGGCCCTACATTTGTCAAAGTTGATTTGCCTGATGTTCTTTGTTTGTATGACGATATAGCCCATGGACCTCCTGAGTTGAAAGGTAACTAGTCATACCCTATACCTAGTGGATCCCAAGTCGGGTTAGGTTTCAAAACTTTGATATTATGAACAATGTCATTCACAGTTGAGGTTTAACTGCATTTATTGATAAATGAATGCGCTAAATGCTCAATATATAAATCGCAAAGGCTCTTTTCCCAAGTGGGAAGAGCGCTGCTACTTTAACTACGATTGTACAGAAGAAGCCGAATCGTATCGGTATGAGAATATTTCCAAGTTTTTTGAATTAGGATGTTTTATTAATTTTTTGTTTAAACGTTCAAAATTAGAAAATACACTTGTTAAATGACAAAAACTTTTGTCGAAAAACAATTTTGCTAAAGAATCGATGAATGACTCTATTTTATCCAAAAAACATTTTTTTAATTTGAAATTGTTTTGAATTTTTAAAAGCAGAAACAATAAATTTTATTGACTTAGTAACTCTTTGAAGTATTTTCATGGTCATCACTCTAAACCAGGGGTTCCCAACCTAGGGTATATGTACCCCCAGGATACATTTCCCTATTTGCAGGGGTGCATTTAAGGTTGGCAATAGAAAAGAAAAGTATATTTATATGTTATTGATTTCCAAATATTTATACATATAGCAACGAACATTATTTTAAAAAATTATTGTATGCTCATTGTTAGATATATCGTGAATAATCATGACATAATATTTTGTCAAAAGAAATTTTAGGGATACTGTTCATCTGTCGAAATGCTGAAGGGGTATACGTTTATCTGGCGAAATGCTGAAGGGGTACATATTCATCTGTCGGAATGCTGAAGGGGTACATGGCAAGAAAAAGGTTGGGAACCCCTGCTCTATACCGTCTATATACCGTCATACAGCAATTGAACGCATTTCTGCTACAGATGCTTCATACAAAAACTTTCACTATGTCAAACTTGGGCCACGCAGCCTAATTTTTCCTTGTGAAAAAATGCATGCTCAAACTCGACGTGACTGCACCAAAATTGACTTGGTGGTTTCGACATTGAAAGTGGACAAGTCGTTTGCAGGCGTTGAGGCGACTGGCGTACAATCAGAGCTGCACGGCTTCATAGTGCATGTGTGGCCTGTTGGCATGATTCTATGTAGCAAGAGCAGTGGTACTGGGGCAACCGTTATTTCTGTTTTAGGCAGGTATGCAGCGCGAATTCCACGAAAGGTGAACTGGCAACCCAAAAAGAAGCAACGCCGCTTAAAGAAAGTGTCGGCTTATTTGGCTCGTATGTAGCTTTTTCTGTAATGGTGATCTAACAAAGACGCGTCTCTACCTTCGAGATTTATAGGACAGCTTGTTGCCTGCACATAGCCTGGAATACATACGTACTGATGAGCAATTCGTGACGACTGTCAGCAGTTCAGCAAAGTGAGGGTCATAGCTTTTGTAATATTTCTGGATTGGCGGAAAACTTACCCAGAGCCACGACCCCGGAATTGGAGTGAAACAAACAGTTCTTAATTAGCTTCTCTCGACTACTGTAAATTAATCGATAGAAGAAAGCGGATGCGATTCATCAGTGATTCTCAAGACATGATAGCTGTTTTGAATATTTTCAAGAAATCATTTAATCGCGTTGTTGATTTTTTTACGTTGTACAAACAATTTGTTTAAGCCTTACACTGAGGACGCTTGTGATTTCGAACAAGATTTGGCCTTGGGATTAAGATTCAGGTATGAATGCGTGATGTAACGCAGAGAGGTGCGTCGCAGCCCACACGTGAGCACAACATACGCCATAACTTTCAGATATTCGTCGGTTGTCCCATCGCTATCACGACTATCCGCTTTTGATTGTATTCTGTCGCGTTTCGGCCGATTAGAAATGAAAGCTTAAACGCGTAGCGTCGTAAACAAAGCGCTGTATCATGTGGAAACTCGCGACGTCACAATCGCAACAATCAATCTCCTTAGCGAATAACGGTGATAGTTCGACGCGACGCCGTTTATGCTGTTGTTGTGTCGAGTTGGACGTGACTGCTCCAGAGGTACCTGTGCGCAAGAACTGCCAAACACTACCTCGATCTTTTGCAGATGATAGCAACAAGGAGATTGCGACCACAAAACGTAGCAGACCAGCCGTTAGACATGAGAATTTGCTGAGGGGTCTGGTAATTAGAGGGTAGAAAAGATCAGCATGCGCAGTTGCTTCAGATAACCAGGTTTTCTTTAGATCAAGTTACTTACATTTTTGCAAACTTTTAGTGGAAAAGCAGGATAGGTTCGGCCCTGTTGGTTCAGCTATGATCGGCTTTCTGCTGTATCATTGCGTAGAGATATAATCAAATGCCAGATACGAAGAAGAGTTGGATAGCATCACGACGCGCGAACTAGAAAAGCTAGATTAAAGGACTGTTTTTTGTTCGAACTTTTGGATGGAAACGTTATCAAAGCGTAGCAAATGCTATATAAATCGTCTTTTATGTTGTGAGCACTAACGTCAAATAATCTGAATTTTTTTTTCTCGTTTTTCATGAGCAAGCAGGCCAAAGCCGTGTCACTTGTAGTGCTTACCTCTTAGCGAGAATATACATTAGTCTGATGCCACTAGCTGCCGATTTTCCTGGCTGCTCAGAACAGTTCAAGAAAGGTTTGCGGAATTAGTTATAAAAACGTAATCTGAGTTTGTGTGCATTGACTTGTCCAACTAAGAGACAGGAATTGTCTTCGTGGCTGGACATACATCAGAGGGTTTTCTTGAGCACTGCTCGTTCCTGTTGTCAGGGTTGTAGATGGAGATTTCGAAATGATCAGCACTTTGCTGCTGGGGAATAAAGTCTTCCGATCTTTTCGCTCCTCTCGCGGCGCAGCACGGCTGTGTCAGGGTGAAATCAGTCGCAGTTGACAATACTTAGATCGCGCTCCAAATCTTAGATCTGTTAGTTTTCGCTAAAAATCTTCAAAGATGAAATTTGTTCAGCGCAAGTGATTTTTGGCATATGCACTGGCACTTCCAGGTTTTGGTTGTTGGAGCGAGGCAGAAGGAAAAATGAAGGGACCACATTCAGCGAAGGACTGAACAAACCTGGTAACTGTCAACAAATTGGAAGGCACAGACTGCAGCTGGGAGGCTGCATATTACATGTGCATTGTGCAATAGTTTCGCTATTGTTTTGTAACTCAGGTAGGAGCAGGTTCAGCCCTTGCAAACCTCAGAAGTCTGAAAGGATGGAGCGAAAGCGACAAAACATTTATAAGTAAAAGCGGACTTTTGTTGAGTAAATCCGACCCCATCGTCGTGATATTTGGTAAAGGTTTTTAGTACCACGCAGTTAGTTGGGAAAACGCAAAAATTGTTTTTCGTTTAAAATGATCATTTAGTTTAATTTTAACAATACAAGCAAAAGCAGACCCCCACCTTGCCTGCAACTCTAAATAATGTGAAACGAAATTAGTCAGTGGCGTCGTTGTTTTGGCACAATGGTTGAATCAGCCCTGTTGGTGTTCAGCACCGCATGCCGACCAGATCTCCGTGAATTCCACGTCATAGCCTGGAGTACATTTGGAAACTTCTGAGAAGAAACGTTAGGGGAAGTGGATTCCTGTCTTTTTCTGTACACAACAGATAGTGCACCAATGACTGAACCTCAGCTGATCAGACCAACTCAAAGCTTAGTGGGAAAAATTCTATGCAGTGTGTGTTTGGTTACGCAACCACGCACAACGAGTTTACGGCGTGGTTTTAATCTGGGTCTTATCGCTTCCTTCAACCCGCATGTCACACCTAGGTTAGATATTCAAGTATGTACTTTCCACGATGGGTGTAAGCAAGGAATCGATCACCAAATTTTTAATAGGAAATTGATTTCACGTAAAATTACGCATCCTCAGTCCTTATAGTGCCAGAAGACCTTGAGAGCAATGAGAAAAATCTTTGCAGTCACGAGCGAATGTTGCTTGTGAAAATCAGTAAGCAAGAAGCTCTGATCAAGTGATTAGTGTAAGCTTCGTAAGTTACACAGTAATTGGCTTAGTGGTGTTCGAGAACCCGGAAATTGAGTAGGCATGAAGATCTCTACGCTGTGATCACCGGAAAAATGTTTTGCTGATAGGGTCAGAGTTGACGACCCCGCAGGGCCGTAGGCGACCTATGTCGAACGCGCGGTGTTTTTGTTGGTGGTTCAAACAAATGTCGAGTTCATTCCTTGTTAAGTGAAAGAATTCAGTCAACCCGGAAGTTCATTCGTTGAAATTGGTCGCTCTTGATTTCAAATCTGTGCAGGATTTTTGCTATATTGAACATAAATAAGGGACAGTAATAATGATAATTATTGTCGACTACGACTTATTCACGATTGATGATGGGCTGGGTTTATTCAGTGAATCTGCGATAGATTGAACATGGTCGGTAGTTTACTTCCAGCGACGAGGAATCCACAAAATGTAGTCGGAGATCTTGCTAGTGAAACTAGACTCGGTATTGCAGCCTGTTTGAACCGTACAAATTTCTGGAAAATAATTTATGTGAAATCACCTTAAAACTTTCTGTACAGTAAAGATCGTTTTCGTGTTCTAGTCCATCTCTACAGTCAGTGCAGTGCTGGTCAGTTGCAATGTATTCACTGCTGTCCCGTTTCAGTTTCTACTTTCACAACAAATGCATTTTAACTTGCTCGTGATGCTAAAGCAACTTAGCTGCACCTGGTGCAGGTTTTAAAACTTTTCCATTCAGACGTCTGAGGTAATGATGGCTAAACGTGCACTACTTTCTTGCATTTAACATTTTCGTTGGCGGTAGTTTTGACTGATTTTGGTTGGAACTTAAATGTTTCACGAGCGCATTTTCTTCGCAGACACTGAAGGCGTTCGCAGCTGGCCATCAGCTTCAGCCACAAATCGTACGCAGGGTATTCGTCTGTGAAAAATACGAGACAGTAATAACGCTTTTGCCCTGGCAACGCTTGCTTTTGTCACAGATTTTCCTCCGTCATTGCCACGTTGCTGTCCTTGAAATGTTTGGTCAAGCGCCATAAATTGGGTGTGAAGCGGTGTGTTTCTTCGTGCACTTGGCCAAACACGCTGGGATGGCTACTTTAAGCTGGGGATGTCTAACGTTTGACAAAATTTATTTGGCCATGTGTTGAAATATCCGTTGCGGTGCTTGGAACTACGATACATACTAAAAATGCGCAAAAGGACTCAGTTTTTGAAAAACGAAAATTTTTTCACAGAAGGGGAGCATAAAGAAGAAGCACCATAAAAACCATGACAGTCATATTGGATTTTACATTTTGTGATTGTCTTGGAGGAGGAACAAAAATGTTTGGAAAATCGAAGCTTGTTTTTTTCCAGTTCGATTCGGGATATTGAGATAAATACACGCGTAAAGTCATATTGCTTTTTCATATTGGTTCAGAAGCAACAAAACGCATTCTACATTTCAACAGCAAAGAAACTTCACTGAATTTTTGAATAAAAGCAAAAAGAGTTTTGAAGGGCTGATGCTCCGCCTTGTGCGAAATCCTTGAAATTATCGCAGTTTAGGAATCGTTCGACCCTTGACCTTTGGCTGTGTGCGCTTCACGCAGCAACTTCGCACGGGCAAGACTTTCTCTACCCCAAAGATTGACGCCAGCACTGAAGCTTGAGCACAACACCGCCAAGTTTACACAGGTTTTCACTTTTTGTGGCAAACGATTGTCCGGTCAAGGCGCCTGCCACTTCGCAAGTACCAAAGCCCGCAACTGTTTTGGCTCAATGTACGTTGACGTAGTCCCATTCTGATTTTCTTTCCCAAGTGCCAAACATGAGTACTTGCCGCACAGTGCACAGAAAAAAACGCTCTGATTGACCGACCAATCGCTGCGTGCGCCACGCAATAATTGTTGCCGTAAAGGTGAAGTGTTTGAAGTTCTTGAGTGGGTCGTCGTTTCGTCAAAAAATGCTCGATGCTTTCTTCAAGCCATCATTTTTGAAACTCTTGACGATAAGCGTTGCTACGTGCTGCTGTGGTTCGAATGCGTTCCACGTGTATTAGTTCACCGTTTGGCAGTTCTGACTTCAACAAAAATTTGGGCGCACCCGTTCAGTGTTGATAGACAAATATACAGGTTTGTTTACGAGAATGATAATCGCAAGGGAACGGATTTTCCATGAAAAACATCTTCGTAAAAAGTGCAACTAATTTTCAGGCTGGGCAAAAAAGTGACCCTTTCCAGTGGAAGCTCCAATCTTAATAATAGATAAGTTGAGGAAAGTCAAAATCCAGTACAGTACGCCGCGTGTTTCTTGGGAGAAAAGAAGTTCTGACCTAATGTTTGGAAAAAATATTTATACAATTATGAAGAGAAATGAAACGTAAAGAGACGCGAAAATGCACAAGCATTATGAATTGAGGTGGTGACTTTTCCGCTTCAACACGATTTTTCTTTGAAGGCGTAAAATTGTGATCTTGTGTGGTTTGGATAAAAACTACTCGTTACTCTTTGCTATCCGCATCTTGCTGGAGATAGTATACATTAACATGTTTCGTCGCCTTAAAGTGGCAAAAACCTAACTTGCGAATAATTTCAGATTGTGCGCATGAGACTCAGACGTGTGCAATCTGAAAGTATTCCAAAGTTAGGTTTTTGTCATTTAAAGCTGGGTAAAAAATCCAGCATATGTTGCAAGCAAATATTTTCAGTGCAAATCCCAGAAAAAGTCACTGACTTCCTTACGAGCTGTTGCAGCTGCGAGCCTCGCGTATTCTGACGACCTCGTGTAACCGACATCCCGTGTGGATCTTTCCTCACTCAGTCCACATTGCACGTCGGAACTGACAAGCACATCGCAAACCAGTGTTATCGCTTTTGTTTCTAAGACTACAATAAATTTGGCCCGTTTGCTTTCAGTCTAACTTTTCTTGAAGCAGTGCTGTGGTCTTGACCGACCTGTTATTGGTGAAAATGCTTGTTTTCACACTCAAGGATATATTTTGCTTTAACATTTCTTTTATCCAAAGGTTTAGATGCTTTCAGTGCTGTACATCGTTAAACCTTGTCAAATGTAGATCTCTGATATGGTTGCGAAAACTTAGACACAAACACTGGATGACATAGAGCTGCAATAAAACACGTGCATAAAAGCAGTTAGGGTCGCAACCACAAGCTGGGAATTTCAGTGATGCAATTTTGCCAAGAACACACATCATACGCAGAAAAGTAGCGACTGCCCCAAAATGTTTCCCATTGTGCGAAGACATAGCAAGTAAAGTTGGATGTTCTGCGTTAAACCGATAAAGGTGCAAATTGCTTTTGCAAGGAAATTTTTGCTCTTGTTTATAATTCATTTGCCGAGCACGTTTAATATATGCACGAAGCAGTCGCAGGCTTCAACTGAAATTGAATATTCGTTAGTCGTCTCCATTCTCCAGCAAAACAAACTTTATTTGGTTGCGACCGTTGCTTTTCTGAAACGAATGTCATAAATGCCCCCAGTTCCTCAAACACAAGAGTGCCTCTGAAATGGTGTCACATTTTTGTCCTCGGGCGGGGCAAACACCATGCGCTGTTATGAACATTATTGTTGCGTTCAAAGAAATCCTTTAAAGTTGCCTTTACGCCCAGCAAGCCACCGGTGAGTGGTTATAATTGAAGACTGTGCTGCTCGATAGGCAAATGACGGCTCTGCACATAAGTCAGAGATAAGTCGTAAATGCAATCAAAAATGTACTTTGTTATGGCATGTTTTTTGACAAATGTAGGAGGTATGATGTCATATATCCTTTTATGGCAAACATTTTATATGTTATATGCCTCTATCGTGTTGCTCTCTTAGTATTTGGTGACAACTTATTGAATGAAGGGTGTGGAACAGACTGCGCATCAGCCATGAGAACACCAGACGAAAAGAATATCAGGTGGTTCATAAAACAAAGTTTAAATACTCTAGTTCTTTTCACAGATGCTGCGCTCAAACAAAATTGCTATAATTGCTCAGTGAACACTTTGGCAAGACCAGGCTAACCGCGTGTAATTGCATGCTTCAGCGAACATTGCTCCTAGTTTTTGGCAAGGATCCCAGTGTGTGGCGCAGTATCACGAAACTTTGACTCTAACTGCCTGCCGCGTTGCGTACGAGAAAAGCGCATCGGTGAGCAGCGTCCATTTTAGGAAAGTTGGTTTGTGATATCGATGATTTCCTGATGCCGGTTTCCGCCGTCATTAACAACAAGGCAATTTGGTTGCCCTTAAAACATGCCTCCTTCCGAACTTCTTCTGAATTACTTCCTCGTTGCGCTCGAATAAGTTTCATCCGCGCACGACACAGAAACCTTGGATGGCAATTTTTTGTACTGAAGTAGCGTTTTCAGCTGGGACGTCTTTTGTGCGCAACGTGTCACCAACAACGAAAAGCTGCCAGCGCGATTTCACGCGAACGCACAATGGTCTTGCATCTAAAACCAGCACCTGCACCTGGTACAGCTTGTTTGGTTCCGTAGCTGCTGACAGTTGAGCGCACTCTGCGTCCTTGACACCGAATATAGAACAAAACGAGCTTAGCCCCGTGATTCATCATGTTGTTTCAGCGAGGTGTTAATATGCTGAGTGCACGTGCACTGTGTAGAAGTATGAGTCCGTCCAGAACTGCAGACACCGTTTGCATGAGGTGCGATTCTTGTGGACAATTTGCCATTACTTCCGTGACAGCGTGACCGAGTTTAGAGTCAATCGAGTTTGATTTTACAAGCTGTTGCTGCAAAGCCGCTTTTGTAATGTGGTTCCATACGTTGTCGAAACGCATTCTGTTCGAAACTCACTGACAAAACGCGAGTTTGTGTTTCGAAAAACCGGGAGTACTTCACATGCAGCTTGTTCCTTTCGGAAAAAAATATGATCAGAACTCAGTTCAGCTGGAAGACAGGTATAAAACTTCCCCGAGGTTTTTGACGTGGCTGAAAAATGCTACATGGCCTTGTGTTGCTGAACACTGCGTACAGCTCTTGAGAGGAGTTTGAAATTTTGCAATCGGTATTGGTATTTTGCAATCAGGAGTTTGAAATTTCAGGTGTCGGCTGAAGTTGGCATTTGCTGCGAGAGTTCAGGGAGACTTTAAATAGTTTTCCCTTGGCGTAAGCAGCACGCCTAACTGCTACAGCGATCACCCAGTTGACAGATGAAGTCATGTCTCTGCTCTACATAACCGGTGCGTCTTAATTTGCTTACTGTAAGGTTCAAACTGATAACAAGGTGTTTGTGATCGACTGCCTTTGTCTTTAAGTGGTACTCAGCGTGTAGTCAGAAAAATAATTTGGGATGTGTACGCGGGAACTGCTTACTCGAATTAATTTGGCGTCACGTCTTCGTGAAAAATTTTCTCAAAGACTCAATAGATCGCCCCACCTCTGGCTACGCTCCTAGTGGTTCTTAACCATGTTGGGTACTAACTAAGCCCCGCAAATTTCATTTGTGCATTCAACGAACGCTTAGCAATTGAATAAATAAAATATGGAATCATCAAAACACAAGTATATATTTTATTTAGGTGCACAGCTAACCATGCATCCGACCTGCGTGTAACTCCTGAAAGTCCCTGGGCTTCGATCGAACCCAGGTTAATTTAGAACCATTGGTTTAAAACACAGGTCCCAAATGGGCGTCGCAACGTCCTGGTGTGTCGTTTTGAGATTGCAAAGGTGTTACAAGCTTGCAGTACATCCATTATCACTACCTAGCCCATAGGATTTTTGAAAAACCTGCTCAAGCCCAATCGATGTGTTTGTACATGAGTCTGCACAAAATTACAAGCCTTGCGTGCAGTGACGTAACAATGGATAAAATGATATCAGCAACGAGGTAACAGCAACTTCACACGCAAAATTCAATTCATTTGGAAGAGGTGAGATAATGGTTGACAGTGCGTCTTCTGATTTTATGCATATGATTGATACATCAGGAGTTCATACAAGTTGAGAACAACTGCTTCAAATATTGTCGCAATCTGACTTCGTGGGTGGCTGCACAATCAAATGGATTTTATACATTGAAGCAGGTTTCAGAATATTCATTTCGACACAAGAGGACGCGTTTTACGTTGCCTCTCCATCGGACGCATTGTTGTCGTCATAAGAAAATCGATTTGGATCTGTTGGTCAGCTTAGCACCATTTGATTAAGAAAAAATCCAGGAAGTCTTTCTCTGGCACATGTGGCAATCCTTAGGCTTGCATTAACCGTTATTGTTGTTAGTCATCGTAGCAAACGCTGCGTTTCGGGTCATGTTACCGTATTTGCGTTTACCAGACAGCGATCGAAGCTTGGTGCAGGGCTCGTGAAGGGAATCCAGCCTCACAAATGCACCTTCCAGTAAGAAACTGCAGTGTGTACGGCGTGTGGATGTAGCAAAGACTTGATGTTTCCTGCGTGACAAGTTGCTTGTTTTTTTGCTACATGATTCTCACAGAATAACTAAAGCTCACCTGTTGTAAATGAACTGGGTTTTGACCCAGGGGCTGCGTTGCATTGTTTTTATGCGTGAGAAACGACCCATGCTCAAACATTTCCTGGTTTGAAGCAAGTGCAGGTCTTGGGCTAAGTTGCAAACGCGTAAGTATATGTGCTGAAGATGTATGGAGATTTGCTATGTATGCAAAAATAAGAAGTTTGGCAAGAACGAATAAAAAAATCTGCCACTTTTACTGAAAAAACGCAACGCAGCTCACAGGCAGTCAAATGTGTTTGTTTCCGACATTTTAGGTCACGGTGTGAAGTTTGGTTGGACGTTGTGTGGTATCAAACTCTTGATCTCACAGCTTGAAAGAGTCAGATTAAAGAGCTATTCTCCCGCGTAAAGTCACACCAGGCGTCTTATTTTAATGCGAAAGAAGAACATCTCCTGCTGGCCTCACCCTTTAATTACGCTTGAATCTGCGTGGCATAACAAAAAACACTGCCAGGAGGCACCCGGCAACATGTGACGTTTGCGACCGTGTCGGCATTGCCACATGGCAGGTTGAAGGTTTTGGTGTGATGGGCAACACACGTTTGCGGAGCAGTCGGTTGCTTATCAAGTTTATTTTTCATTGCGTAACACCTGCATAGACATTTAATGTCCCGATAGCACATTACCTGGCGACGTTCTGTGCTTAGTCCGACGTATTGTGGTTTGCAGACGGGCAGCACTGCATTGCGCAGTTCCTCTCCCGAACCGTGCTGCCCCAGACGCAGCATGAGCTGTTTATCGCAATCGCAATCTGGCGTCTGTTACTCACTAGCGGGGTTTTTACGTTTCCGACCTTCGTCTTTTTTAACTTTTCTAAAAGTGACAGCAACCTTGATGGCTCAAGGCCGGTGATTTACAGACGTCAGATATCATCTTGTGTTGTTTTTTCGTGTAGTCCACTTTTTTTCCGAAACAGTCGTACGTGTCAGAAGCAGACGCGTATGATCAGCACAATCCTAAAATCAGGCTAGACGGTTGGGATTTATCAGCAAGTTGTTTTTATAAGGCATATCATTACTGTTCGAGCAAGGCCATAGCAACGAAATAAGTGTTCCGCGTTTGCTGAAGTGTCGAACAAGTGTTGCAACCAACTTTTCCCTAATTGAACCTTTTGGAGAATATAAGCAGAGTTTGCAGGAACTGCCGACAATATTATTCTGCGCTAATGCTGTCGTGTACAAACGTGTGTATTGCCTATACAGCCTTTGCAAAATTTTAGAGATTGTAACTTGTTCTGATGAGTTTCTGGGCTTAAGCTGTGGGCAGCAAAACTACTGAAACACTAAAGCAATCTCGATGAAATGAGCCAGCTCCCAAGTATGGATGTCTGGCAACAGCAGGTTGAATTGCGAAATAACATGAGTTTCATTATTTCTGCATCTCAGCTGTCAGTGTGACAACCCATAAGCAAATATGAAGGTGTTGAGGTGATGCGATGTGCAAGCATGTGCGTATTTACGTGATGTAAATGCTTAAATATATACGTTGTCGTTTTGTGCAAGCTGGATAACACAAATCAAGCGTTGGTGTAGCTTATAAAACTTTTCTTACGTTTATTTAGAATAATCCAACGTTAGAAAAGACATGCCGTACATTATGCAATACCAAAATAGTTTGACAAAAAAGCAGGGGTTTTATTTTTAAAATCAGTCGTAGCCTGTTTCACGACTGTCCGTAAGAGATTGTGCAAAATAAATACGATAAACATGGTATGCTTCTTACCAAACAATAACGCCGCAACCGATGGTTATAAAATGAAGTTATAATTACGTTTTCGAAAAACAACTGTCAAAGACAGTTGTATCTAGCAGGTTGCCAAAGCCAGTGACTTCATTTGAATCTTTGGTTGTTGCGTCATTGTTTCTTATACGTGTTTTGCGTGACCTCGAAGTTTCTCTGTTCCTTTTGATGATCGATGTCGCAAGTCGAATTTGGCTCTGTGATCAATGTTTCACAATATCTGAAATTCGAAGGGTGGCGAAATGTGTATAGGGGCTTTGTAAAAAAATGTAAATACTTGGTTGTTTCGTGCCGTTTCTGTTGGGTGGAACATGGAAAGCACGTACAGATCGTACGATCTCGTTGACAGTGACATTACAATTCCGGAAGTGCCCTCTCCTTGCAACTCCAGCGAACATGGCTGGAGTTACAGAGGTAAGTTGAAGCTCTGCAGTTAAGTACGTCACCCCAGCCATAAAAGTGATTTTTCTACGCTCTCTTTGACGTTTTTCAGACTGAGAAACAGCAAATGAATTACAAGCGAATTACTTTCTCAAAAACATTTGGTGCATTACTTTGACCCAGCTGACATTGTCAGTGACTTTCCTTTCTTTCAGACTTCTTGCCCTCATCAAAGCACAGTATAGCTTTTGGATCCATTTATTGTTTTTCACGTGACCAAATCGGAAATCTTGGTTAAAACTAGTAATTTTTAGTAACTGCGCACAACTTTCAGCTTTCAACGAATACGATTGCCCAAATTCCGATGTTCATTTCTGTCTGCGTTGTCTTTCATAATCTTCACAACTGCTAGTTTTACGAATTCAGAGTGGTGACGGCATGTGAAGTATTTTGATTATGCAGACGAGGTCATTGCTTTCAATGGTAAATTTCAATAAAATCCCACAATATTAGACACAGTAACTTTACTGGGGGGTACCTGTGGTAGGACCAGATGGGCCATTATCCCCAGAGGTTTGGATAAAGCAAACCTTGTTATTATCGTATTTTCATGTCAAAAAATTCTTGTAGCAACTTGTACTGGACTTCCACCTGCATGAAACGCGTGCACGGAAAAAAGCAACAGCATGCTGCTCGCGGCGGAGGTGAAACCAAAAATATGTGTGAAGAACACATGCGAGTTACGACATTTTTACTTATCAATGTGATTAGTTTCTCCATAAGAAAAAAGAACTTGCAGTAAAAAATTGTACATTTTGGTTCACAATCAGCCTGTATCAACCTCATTTAAATATTGAAATATAAGTAGTGTTTCTGAATTGGGGCAAAATTCCAAAACTCGGGTTTCGGGTACCTGGGAGTAAAACCCTAAATATTCCGGGTTTTGAGAAACATGCGCTTTTGATAATAAACGCATCGTTACTTTGAAATTGCTATATTTAGTGTTAGCAGTAGCCACCAGTCCGCTGTATTGATTGAAATTAGCGCGAAAAACTGCACTTGGAAACGGCGAAATTACCATATGGTCTCTAAAGACACGTGGCGGCGATCAACACCGCGGACTGTGGTCTTACTGCTAAATTCTATAAAAAACAGAAATACCTGAATATACAAAACAAGGTGAAGTGTACAAAATAACAAAAATACACATCAGGTAAAACGTAAACGTATGAATAACAAAAGCCACAAAACAATTCAGCATCAGATTACAAAGACAACGATATCGTGTATTGTTGATACACAAGTTAATAAAGTTTTTATTGTTAAAGCACAGTTTTTCGCTAATTGTGTTACTGACGCATAAAGATCAGAGTGTGACTTTTAAAATTTTGTTCGAAAACTACTGTGATGAAACTAAACAGCCATGACGTAAAAATGAAACAACAGTATAAATAGCATACAGTCAAGCCAACTCCTTTACAATTGTTGAATGCAACAAGTTTTCCAGATTTTTCCAAAAAGTCCCTGTTTGCAGATTTTAAATCCTGGGTTTCCGTTAGTATAAAATAGCATAAAACACGTGCTTGACTGTGACTTCTGTTTATCGAACAGCGTGTACTTAGTGCTTTTCTGATGGGGTGCTGAAGTTTTGAAATACAGAAAAAAAACTCAAGGATTGCATAACGACACATTAGCATAAAACGCCCTATCATCGGATGAGGTGCATCTCGTGCATCAGTACGTGACAGTTGTCACGTCTTGATCTAACGAGCAAAACTCGGTTGTCATCGTCAAAGATCCGATGCTTATACAAACCAACACCAGCTTGAGGTGCTTAAAACGTCTTTTGGTTTATGGTGGCTGCGTTGCCCATGCTTGCGAGGAGTTCTACGAAAATTAAAACAAAGCGTAAACTGGTCATCACTTGTGGAGCTGTATCACTAGAACCTGTTGATCCATTGAGCCCCTGTCAGTTAGCTTGAAGAACTGTGACGCACCTCGATCTCTCTCCATTGTCAATTGATTTAAACAGCGGAATGCAAAGCACGGTCTTCAACAAAGCAAACACCCATTTTTGTGGTTGGCCTTGAGTGCTTTTACTCGGCTGAGAGCACTGAGCAAAATCACGCCAGATGTTTTCGACAGCGCAATTATTAATTATCGTTGCAATAAGCCTGTACTCATTAGGCATTGAATGTTCTCGGTCCTCGTCAGTATGGTGGCACTCCAAAGGATTAATGTAACCTTTGCTATCGCCTCGGGTTCGTTGAATGGTCGCTGCTTACGTGAATGCCACTCGAGAGCAGTGGAATATTTGCACTTTCTGCACCTGCTTCATCACTTCTATCTAGTCCCGTTTTGTTTCCGGTTGTCTGTCTGGATAAAGTTGCGACTTGCTCATAAGCTGCTGGAAGTTTCGTTCCGTTGGTGCGAAGTCAGTACGATCAGCATTTGTTTGCGTCGTTGACCTATTTTAGAATACGTGCTTGTGCCCTTGCATACTAATTGCAAATTCCTATCAACGTTGGTGAAGGGCCAACTTATTGAAAAGAATTAGACCGCTTTTTCAATCGACTCCCAACATGCTGCAAGATAATATAGTTCAGGTGCATATTAAGAGCTAACGTTGAGGAAGCACGGAATGCCACAAACTGTATTTTGGCAGCTGCATACGATTCTCAGATAAAAGGATATCTGTGAAGAATAGAATAGTAACGAAGTAGTTAAACTAATCAGGATTCAGAGAGTTTGGAATGTTTAGATTGCGTAGTTGGCTTAGTGCACACAATGTTGCGATTTTTGTAATAACAGGTTTGCCCGATGTGTATTGTTGCGAAATCACGCAGGTTTAATGTGGCGATATTTAAAGGTAACTGCTAGTGTGGTCATATATTTTCTCTAGCTCTGTCGGTCGGCAAGTTATGACTGAACAAAGTCAAAGACACAAACGTGGCTTTGCTGTCCTCAAAGGATAGGTAACTGCCAGTAAGGTCGTACAATTTTCTATTTTTTCGGAAAAACATCTTCAAATCGTTTAGAAACGAATCATCGGTTGGTCATGCACTGACTCACTGAGAAGAAGGCTTATGTTGGTTAACCAGCGTAAAAGATAAAAAAAATTTGCGGTGAAGACCTACTCTTAAGCATGCAAAAATCTATCTCGTGTCTGTCACTGCAGTGAGGAATTACTAAACTGAAGTCAAGGTGGGTTTATGCGAGTCCATAGGCAGTCGAGGTCACTGCCGTAACGACGGGGAGGACTGGAGAAGCGGCTGGCTCCCCACCGATTTTGAAAATCGTGCTTCGTCGGGAAAATCTGAGATTTGGTGTCAGTATAATACTTTAGAAATCATCATTAGCTTTTTGCTGTTCGTCCTATTGTCAATTTAAGGTGAAATGTAAAAAGAACCTGGTTTTTGATGAGAAATTGTCAGTTGTCGAGCTAATACAAACACTTATTTGTACGTGGTAGATGTTCATTGTTGACTTCTCACGAAAGACTCGTGCATCGCTTTTAATTTTCTTCAGTTGCACGGTCCATACCACTTTGCCTGCGGATAGGTGTTGTCCCAAAACACAAGAGACACGCATGGGTGCGTGCAAATGAATTTGCAGCAAGAGTCATGCACGGACAGCGTTTTTGGTTTCCTACCCAATGAACTAAGGCCATTACGTTTTGATGTTGACCAGCAGTTTAGCACCATGCTTATTATCTGCTTAGTGAGGAAAGTTCAATCATCTGTATTAAAACTTCGGCCTACTTGATAACTATGTCCATGAGGAGCAGGGTTGTGTAGGTACATGAGTTGACACTTTCGCTTTAATTACTGCCACTTTGTTACCAGCGCCTTGAGGTTTATTCTGATTTTCCATATTGTCAGATATTCGAAAGGGAAAGATCAACGCAATTAGTCTTTGTGTAACAGACAAAACGCTTTGTGTGCTGAAGGCGAATATTTAAGTACGTCAGAATCAGAGTTAACAATTCATTGTTAAACAGTGTAAGTTACCTAAACCTGCAAGATCAATAGTGTGTCACTGTCTCCTTAAACACTAGGTCCAACTACTGGATCAGGAGCCAGTGAGATACTGCTTGACATCGAAAGTTAGAATCAAGGGTGACATACTGTTAATAGAATAATTCGTTACTGTTAAAAACTTTTTGAATTTAGAACCAGAAAGTCTTCCTTTGTTGTCGAATTGTAAGCTTAGCGTGATTGTGAAAACCGTAAAGTTTTGAGGAGGAATACGACAACAGATGATTATTGTAAGTATCTCACGCAATATGAACATAATGATTATTTATGGCAGTGAATGGGTGATATTGGTTGTCATGTTCTAGCATTCGGGTGCCTGACGGACAGGTTAGTCAGTTGTCTTTTTCCCAACGTGTTGGTCGAACAAGCCAAAGTAGTTTCGGTTAGTACGTGTTGTACCTTCGGACAAAAAGCGAAGCAAAATCTGCAGCACAAGAAGCAGCGTTATAGAATCGATCGAGTGCCACGGGATGTTGCATCTGGATGACCATTAGCCATACATTCAATCAATGCGTCTTCAACTGTATATCAGGGTTGTTGTCTGCAAATCAGTAATAAAAATCGCGTTTTTTGTTTTCTAAAATTTTCTCTGTCTGGAATCTGGACTGATCAACGAAATGATCAATTTTTCTATTTCTATTTTTAAAACTTCTTTTTCTGTTTCTATAAATGTTCAATTTTTCTATTTGTATTAGACGAAATACTTCTCGACCCGGATGACCGTCCGCTGGAGCTTGCCGTGAACTCCAAGTCACCTCTAACCTTTCACCTCGTCACTGGGAACGACCGAAACGCAGAGCTTCTTCAAAACTTACGGAACGAAAACTTCACGCCTGAGCAGCGCCGTCGATTTATTGAACAGTGAGTTTGAAAATCCATTTGAAGTGTTTGCCATTTTTTGTGGGAGTGCATTGCATGTTACTTTGCACAGGGTTGCGGATACGTTTGTTGCTCAAAGCTGTTACAGAACACTTTTAAAAACCGTTCATTTTTATTCTTGCAATGATCCTATTTACTGGTTTGAAGCAAAAACATTAATGTGCAGTCTCTGTTCTTAAATCTGGTGTAGATTGCACATGTTGGCACTGACTTTTAGGCCGGTAAGTTGGAGTTTCGGAGGAAAACGTGGTTGGCGCTACAAAAAAACAATTAGGTTTAAATCGGCAAAAACGGTACTTTTTTCTGAGAATGCTATGTCGGTTCAAATTTCATTCCAGTGAGGTGAAAATTACAGAAGATCAATTTTTTCATTTTGTATGAGATAATTCGACAGCAGCAACTCTCTGTAAGGAAAATACTTCTTGTTGCCGCACAACTTCGTCGCGCGAACATTTCGGTTAAAAAAGTTACTGTACGAACTGACAGCTGTTCGCGTTATTTTAACACCCCAATCACGTTTTACCGCCCTTATCAACTGAATTCAGTCCAAATTCTTACATGGTCTGCATCAGTGGTTCTTAACCTGGGTTCGATCGAACCCCTAGGGTTCGACGGAGCCGTTTCAGGGTACGACCAAGGTCATCGGAAACATGATTAAAAGCGTGGTTGTATCACAGCAAGCTAACCATGTTCGTGGGCTTAATAAGCGGGAAGTACTGAAATAATTAATTATAAGCTGTTGGATTAATTTCATTGCAGTAACCCATTTTTACTTTCTGTTATATTGGAAAAAAATGGGGTTTGACAAAAGCTTGGAAAATTACGTAAGGGTTTGGCGTGATTGCGAAGGTTAAGAACCACTGATCAGGATGAATTTCAATTCCCGTTGACACGAAATGCGGTGTTGCCAGCAATGCAGCTACACACGAACTTGAGCGAGTTGTGTGCAGACCTGTGGCTTGTGCAGTAAATAGAAAACTCAACGGTGTGGGAACGCGGGTTAGTTCACACCACAGTGGAAATCAGCGCTGATCGGAGCTTTGAACCGTGTGCGTGAAGCTGACGCATCAGCTTTGCAACAAAAAGTACGAGAGGGTTTGTGCCTATGACTTGACCGTGATTTGGTTGCTTCTGGCCTTGCATGCAGAATTTGCTTTTAGTTAAACTTATTTCGCTCTTTGGCAGTTCGTGCAACTAGATCAGAGGTTCCCAAACTGGGGTACATGCCCCCTTAGGGGTCATATGCCTGTCCAAATGGCTACATTTGAGGTTAGCAATAGAAGCGAAATATATATTTACATATCTTTTATTATTTCCGAATATTTATACATATATCAGTGAATATTATTCTCAAAAGCCGTTACATGCCTATTGTTAAATGTATCTTAGATTAACCATGTTAAAATATTTTGTCATAAGAAATTTTAGGGGTACATGTTCACCTGTCGAAATGCTGAAGGGGTACATGCCAATCTGTGGCAATGCTGAAAGGGTTCGTGGTCAGAGAAAGGTTGGGAATCCCTGCACTAGATAAACTACTTGTGATTATAAATATCTACGTATTCGCAATGAAGGAAAACCCCTAAGTTTGGTCGAAATTCAGTGCTTGCACTTAGGTTTAACCTCGCCAAGGAGAAGGACTTTGACGACAACGACGACGACAAGAGTTCCGTGAATTCGTCGTCGAGCACTCCTCGTAGACGCACAAGCGTCAGTGGAAGCAGCACAGGAAGTATCAAGAGGGTGTTCAGCTCCAGGCGGAAAACCGCCTCGCCTCTCTTAATGGCAGCTATGGCCAAACTGAACGGTGAGCAAGTGCTAAATATTCAAGGGTGGTGTAAAAATGTGACGTTCAGATATATCTTGAACGGTTTCTTGCATCTCGAAAGAGGTTCAATTCTCAAAGCCGATTGTTTTATCACAGGCTTAGGTTGTTGTTAGCGTGTCGGTGATGATTCGTAATATTTTATGACATCTTAATTGTGTTTATTCCTTGTTAACGTGTTACAACGAACGAACGCTGCCAGTACTGCATTAATGTCAATATACAAACAACCCACTAGGTATGGAGACCTCGTGCAGAACTGCATTTAAAGAAAAATACTAGAGAATTTCTATTTTGCTTTCGCTAAAGCAAGCACTTTGCATCACCTTATGATTATGTCAATGATGGGCAGCCTTAATTTATATGGGGCCCACTGTTATCGCCAGGGCACTTTCGCAGGCCATATTTAGCTCTTAGTGCTACATAACAGGTTTTCTTTTCGCTCTTTTCCTGACTTTCTCGACGTTTTTTCGTGTTCGACAACCAACGACGCAAATAGATCATTGTCCAAGTTTTAGTGGAATTTAACCCTACAAAAAAACCTTTTCTCTATTTTTTGGTTACTGTAGGTTTGATATCTTTTAGCGTACGATGGCCACTGCTTTTGTCCTCGCGGGCTACAGTTTTGGCGTACGAAGGCCATTTTTCAAGAAACCCTCAAGGGCCATCGTTTTGGGTTCAAGGGCCACGATTTGCCCACCACGCGATTATACGATACAACTGCAAGAACCCTGACTTACGCCAATTTTCTATTTCAGGGCACGGAGGAGGGGA
>Ga0210059_1005608_pt1 | contig 20177 bp, 13 predicted proteins | sample Ectturendosymbi2_FD_188042 | JGI IMG/M metagenome (GOLD analysis project Ga0210059, IMG submission 188042) | Ecteinascidia turbinata endosymbiont from Florida, USA - Sample 2 (SPAdes) (version 2) | ecosystem: Host-associated > Tunicates > Ascidians > Unclassified | place: Key West, Florida... | reverse complement strand
ATCTTTTCTTACAAACTCTGCCTGCACATGAAAACACCCAGGTCATTCTATTCATATGCCATGGTAAAATTTTACTATTGAACAGGACTGGAAATGCAGCAAGGAACTATGGTCCACTTGACGCTCTTGTAATCTTGCAACTCTAACCCTTCACCCCTAACTTCTAACCCCTAATCCTAACTCATAACAAGAACATTATTTCCCAATCTTGTGTAAGAGTACAATTTTACCATTCATTCTACTGAATGACCTCACTAGAAAGTAACCAACAATAAATAAATTACATAGAGCACAGTGGAAAAAAAACACCTGTCAAAAACATAAAGAAAACAAATCAGAAAATCATTAACACTGAAAGAACAAAAAATAATTACTTAGATCTGTAGAAGCAGTGCAAAAACACTGTAGCATCAAGAGATTCTGCACTGAGCCTTGTACGTCTTTCTTCAAAAACTCTACCAGCGCATGTAAACACTCTTTCCCATATCAACAAATCCTATTTGCATATCTTCGACCACCAGCAGCGCTAAATCGCAGAAATAAAAATTGTGAGCATCAAGAATTTTTCAAAAAAATCTTTTGGTATTGCAAAAACTCATTGTAAGATGTTATATTTCCACGCGGTATGCGGCGCTGACGCGGGGGCAAAAATTAATAACCCACGCAACGCGGGTCGGACGCGGCAAAATATTCCAAAACCGCACCGCGTACGCGCGGTGCGCGGCGCGGTTGACATCTCTAGAATGCACCGTCAAAATTTTAATTGTAATGATGAAAAACATTTCATACAACTAGAAAAATTGCATGCGGAGTTGACCGGTTCTCTGCTTGCTGCTTCTTCCTCTGCATTTATAACAACAGGCAATAAGAAAGAAACTAAATTTTACATTCCTGATTGGAATATCGGTGGTCAAATGAAAACATCAATTGCAAAGGCAGACTTATGGCTTTGGGTAAACCCGAATAGAATGGTGCCATAAACAGGAACATGGTTAAGAAAAAAAATGATTTTAAATATTCACCATTGACAGCGTGACTCGAGTCAATGACTTGACTCGATTCGAGTCACGATTTTTGGTGACTCGAGTCGCGTTGAGAAAAATGGTGACTCGATTCGACTCGAATAACGTTAAGAAAAATGGTGACTCGACTCCAGTCACGTTTTTCACAGAATGACTCGACTAGAGTCAAAGTCAATGACTCGAGTCAGAGACATTTTGGAAAATGTCTGAGTTCCTGACGGGCAAGCCCAGTTCGTTTGCACACAAAGAAATGAGGATTGTTTGCTTCAGCAATGATCACGATTGGCGCAAATTTTCTGTTTTGGCTGTATATTCGCGTTACGCTGCATCTTAAGGATCAAGTGTCCCCAACTTGTGTAGAGGGAGATCTGAGACTTTGCTTTCACTGGGGGGTCAGTAAGGCACAATATATTGACACCTTATCATGGTTTGAATCCGAGCACTGTACATCAGAGATGATCATTATCTGCTTTCCCGGTTGGATATCCAGCAGGATAGTGGGTTTGCAAACGGATACGGATATCTAAAAACTGCTTTCAAACGGGAACCGGGGTCAAGCGAAATTTCTGACCTCTGCGAAATTTTTGACCTGTTATTGTTTTTCGGTTATTTTGCTTCTCAGAATAAAGAAACAAAGTCTGGCAATTACTTTTTTGATGTGTGTTGTATAAATTAAAACATATTGGAAAGATGTCAGGAACCCACAATAAGCTATAGCACGGGAGTAACTTTAACCGTTGAAAATTTTCGGACTTAATCGTTACAATTCTTTTTCTTACCCTAACCCAAACCCCAACCAGACACTTACCAGACATGAATTCCTAAGCCCTAATATACAGTTTTATCAGCGCATTTCGCATGTAGAATATCACTCTGTGCATGTGTAGATGGTGTGAAGTCAGAAATTTCGCAAGTCACAAACTTCGCATGATACCGGATCGATCCAACCGAAATTTACCAATGTTTTCACTAGAGAAATGACTACGCTGTCTCGTGCTGTTTCCGAAATTGAAAATTGACTTCGGAACGGTGTTCGGTTTTTCACAGATTTTTGTCTCCGGATTCAGGTCCGAAAGAAAAAAACAGAATCCTTCCGGAGTCGACTCTGGCACCAGGATCCATGGCTACCTCTGCAAGAAACATGGTGGTCCGTCTATCGCAAGCAGTTTTTCTTATTTTGATAATGAATTTTTAAGTTTAGCATTGAGGTTCATGTCAGAGCTGAGCGGACTGCGAAATTTGCAGTCCGAGTCCAGTCCTGATCCAATAAAAATTAATCCGATCCAGTCCTGATCCGCAAAATTTTTGAAAATCATCAGTCCAATCCAGTCCTGATCCGCCCATGCAGAAAAATGAATTTTTATTTTGCCTCATGAGGCAAAAGCGCCACTGAAGCTATTTTGCCTTAGGCCAAATATGATTGGTTGAAGTCAAGCTAGTTGTAGGTGTGCTTTTACCTCATGAGGTAAAGTAGACATAGCCTTTTGGCATTTCCAAAGTTTAACAAGGCAGTGTCTATTTTGCCTCATGAAGCAAAAGCACTGCTGGAGTTATTTTGCCATTAGGATAATCCGATTGTTTGGATTGGTCAAATGACAAGGACGATACAGATACACTTGGATTAGCATAAAGTCACTGTAACATGACCTAAAACCCCTAACCTGAAACCAAACCCAAAACCTAAACTCAGATTAACCTATACACACAACTTTAACCCAACACCCAACCCCAAAACCTAAACCCAAAATTAAACCTAGACCCAAAACCTAAACCTGAAACTTAATCCGTAAACTTAACCCCTAAATGTAAGCCCAAAACCAGTGGTTTTCCAACATTTATCAAGCAGCGACCCATTTTGCAACTCAATTCAACCTATCGACCCCTTCCCAAATTTTCCAGTCAGACATAGGAAATGCAGTTGTGTTTGTACAATAGAAAATCAAAATGTCTAAACAATAACGTACGATACCACTATGCTTAACAAAAATAATTTATTAAATTGATGCACATGGCAGCATCAGTGAGGGAGACCTGTACCGTTACAAATAATTTCCGTGACGTACCCACAGTATCGTATAATGTATGATCTAATAGCGACGCTAGCGGTCACGCACTCCTTGCTCCGAGTATTTCTTTAGAAACAGCATCGTACTCTACAAAGCTCCTACTCTGATTGTTTCTTTGTTATAATAAAGAGTACAGTCTAAGGCACGCGGTCGTAACATGCGCGTTACGTATAGGGGTAAACCCTTTAGGTGCCGGATCTCGGTTACTCGAGTCCTGCTTTCACACTATGTTATGTTTACCTGTTTGAATCAGAAATATTACCAACAAATAAGTATGAATTATTCATGGGAATTGTACTCTTGATGTCTATGGTTACTCTCGTCCTCAGTAATGTTTAGAAATCAAGTGCGAAATATATGTACACCATATTCAAAGGTAAATAAGCCACAGTATCCATTCTGATTGAACTGAATATCTCAGTCTTCAGATTGTTCCAGTTTTATGCGTTTGGGTGAGAGTCCAGTTCTTCGTAGAGCTTTAGTTTCCCAGTATTCTTCCCAAACACTGCTGTTCAGGGAAACGAGTGACAGGTTTCTAGATCTTTTTCTTGACTTATTTTTAAAGTCATTGAAGTCCCTTATTAGCTGTATTCCGGAGTCTGAAGACGTTTCATGTTGAGATTGCAACGCGAACTCAACATATGCCTCCAAAAATACTGCAGGACACCATGTTTGTTGGAATGCAATCTAATTGTATATCAACTGCAGAAAGTTGGGTGTTATAGTAGGTATATGTAGGATTGTGATAATCCTATTGTGTTGTCTGACGCATGCTGAAACGTTGCAGTAACTTGTGCAAAGAAATGATTTGTAATCCTTACCTAAAGTTTTTGTCTTTCATCAACCTTAAGCAAACTGTGTTTTGTGTAAAGTAATGACCGCTCTGCCTCTTAAGTGCTGTCGCAGAAGACTGAATCTCCGTTTGTCATTTGTATCTGGAAAACATACAGCTCTACAATGACCAAAATAATTAGTTTATTTGTGAAACGTGCCGCTAGCCTAAGGACCGCAGCACAGAACACCCAACCCAGTCGTTCTGAAGCGCATGTAAACACACAGCTCCAACGTTCTCATTTTGGTTCAACTGCACTAAGATCTTTTGACGTCAAAACTCTCTGCGACCGCTCTTGTCCAGCACGACCATGTAAATACTATAGCAGGTGGCCAGAGTCACTTTTTCAGACTCCGACTCCGCTCCTGTTCCAAAATTTTTGAATCCGGGTCCGGCTATTCTTTAAATTTGAGAATCCGACTCCTGTTCAGACTCTGGCTACAATCATCGCTCCAAACATAATCACCCATGTTTTTACCTAAGAAATGACCGCACAGGCTCCTGCTACTGCCGAAATGGAAAAGTGACTCCTGATACGGGTCCGGTTTTTCACAAAATTTTGACTCCCGGTCCGGATCCGGGTCCGAAAGAAAAACGCAGAATCCTGCCGGAGTCGACTCCGGTAATCCGGATCCAGTCCCACCTCTGTACTACAGATGGCGCGGACAGAAAATTTGTGCCCTCTGTCCGCACCGCATCAGCAACTTCTGTCCGCTGTCCGCACCGTGTCTGCATTTGTTGTACATTACCCTGTCCGCTTCCGCGCTGTACCGAAATCCCAAAGTTTTACCCACTAACAGCAATGGCGATTTGCGCCCCCTCTCCTGAAGTACTGTGCTTCTCATAACATTTTTCTCTGGGTGCAAGATTTGCCTATAAATTTGGCAGTGTCTATTTTGCCACATAGTCTTTATTTTGCCTCATCAATAGCACTGCTGGAGATATTTTGCCTTTAGCCGAACTTGATTACTTGAAATGGTCACGTTTCATGACAAGATCGAAACATGTGACCTGCTTAGTTTACGGTGACGTAGGAGCCCATTGGACGAGTTTTGCCATGTTTTTAGTGCTGACAAATTGTTAGCAACTTCTTGTCTGTGTTGCATGAAGTGTAGGCTAAACCTTAACCATAAACCCTATCCCTAAAACCTGACCTGAACCTCTAAATCCTCATGCCATATTCCTTAACCCTAACCCGTTGCCTCTGCGCATATCCTATTGGTCATGTGGCCACATCAACCAATGGTCTTCAATTATAAGAAAATTTATAGCCCCAGCACAGGCACCATATATATAGGCCTACATTATTTGCATCATGAAGAAAAATAGACACTGCCTATGAATCTACAAAATGTTTTTAATTCTTTTAAATTGTCACGCCACTCTTTGCTACTGTGCGCAAAGTCACAGCAAGCTTTCTGTCACAATTTATCAAAATAAGATATTTGTTATTGCAGTTGCACTAAATGACACAAGTAAAAGTCCCTTTAAAGCACTGTTTCCACCAACATACATCCCCTGCTTGCATTGCGTCAAAGTTTCATACAGTTTTATAATCTTTATATGTGTTCCGTACCTGTTGCAATTGAGCATTGGTCATGTGATGCACTATATATTTCACCAACTATCGCATATCTAGTCAGCATGGCAAGGTCACAGTGTGTTAACTTAAACCCCATTCACCCTGAATTTTGCATTAATTGTCAGTGGAGAGATGACATGCATTCAGAGCAGTTTTGCCATAGGCTACAGTCGAAGCAGCATTATATAGTATACTAATACAATGTTCACATTATACAGAAGAATCGGTAGTTAACAAACCTTTAAACTTGCAGCCCTGAACCTAAAACTTGAAGCCCTGAAAGCGTTTTCCTAGTTAGATGCCTACCAGCTAGCTGTCCAGAGTTCTGGATAAGCAATTCGCATGCCAGTGCATCAGAGCAGTGACTGCAGCATGCCACCTGCAGGAAAACTACGCGTGACTTTCAAAAGTGTTAAGCCGCGCCAGCCCCGCGTACCGAGTGGACGTTCATCTTATGATGAATCTTTGCAAAACGAAGAGACTTCGGAAGTCAGTGTCTTCGATAACAACAGTTGTTTTTCTGGTTTATCCTACAGTATTTACCTGCGTTTTAGCGATGCCACTGGGCGAAGATTCGTAGAAAGAATATTGCTGTGGCGCGACTGGTACGCGACAAAAAAATCAAAACCGCACAGGCCTCATGCCATAACGCCCTCGAATGCTCTTTTTATTTACCGAAAGAGGTCGCCGGAGTCACTTTTTCAGACTCCGACTCCATTACTGTTTCAAAATTTTTGAATCCAGGTCAGGATCCGGCAATTTTTCAAATTTGAGAATCCGACTCCTGTTCAGACTCCGGTTACAATGACCGATCCAACCGTAATTTACCCATGTTTTGCATAAAGAAATGGCCGCTCAAACTGCTGCTGCTGCCGAAATGGAAAAGTGACTCCGGTCCGGGTCCGGTTTTTCACAAATTGTTGACTCCGCATCCGGATCCGAAAGAAAAACGCGTCGCAGATGCCACCTCTGTTTACCAGAGGTGAGTATGGACAGGGTCAGGATTGGATATTCTGCAGGATACTTGCGATTTTTTCGGATCAGGATTGGATATATATATCTATATTTTTAAAAAATTGGATCAGGACAGGATCAGGATATTGGTTTGGTTTCTATAACGAAATTTTCCTGAGGAGTGCTTCAAGATGTCACAAATGATGTTGGTAGTGTTTTCTTTGCTATGGTTTTTATATTCAGAAGAAATCAAAATTTTTTGTCAGTATGTAGTGCACTCATCACAATCAGTTGGTGTTACGTTATCGTAATTTTTTTCCGGTGAAGTGGAAGTAGTAAGCTGCTCTTATAATGCTGGTATGCTGCTTTGTTGCGGTGAGTGACATATGTGTATGTGCGTTATGGAGGCTAGTAGTCTATTTCATGGATGGCCAACATGTCTTCAACTGGGATCGACTCGAAGATTTCTTGATGACTGGCGATCGACCGGTCGATAATAAAGTCACAAATACAAAATGGCAAAGTTGAGCATCATATGTGCAAATGCAGTGCACGATCGCCTTATTAAATGATGCACAGACAGAAGGCAAAGTGTTTGTTACACCTAAATTATGAGTGCAACGCAATAATAGAAAAACATATTACAATGCCTTCGTGGCATGTACGGCATGTACCGAGCTAACCTATGGTCAGCAATCGCAAGAGGCACCATAGAATATACGTGACCAACCAATTGATGGTAATAATTTTTATATATTTCTGGAATATTGATTGAAAAATATTGTTTTAGGTATCTTTTAAATTCAATGCAAAATCAGGCGAGATCGACCAAGCGAAACTCGGCGATCGACCAGTTGGCCACTCCTGGTCTATTTCAGTGTTTAAGCTACATTTCTTTTGGTTACAATTTTGAACATTCTTCCTAATCCTCAAGTTTTATGCAGTCATCCTTTGTTTAAAGACAGTTTGAGTTCGTAGTTTTTGTAAGCTACATAGTTTTACTATATTTTCTACAGTGATCTACTCTCAGTACAAAATTTATTTGCTTTATTTTACCAACAGATTGAATGCTGGAGCTCTTTTGCAATTAGCTGAACCAGATTGGTTGAATTTGTTATATGTGACAAGGACTATATCCTTGGATTCGCGGCTCGTCTTTGCCATATGACCTAAAACCCTAACCCAAATTTTAAACCTGTATCTGTTTTTCAAAACTTATTAGAAAAGCACTGTAGCTTGCATCAAAATTTTACCATAAAGAGTTGTCTCTATTACCCAACAATGCTGAGAACCCAAACGACGCCCACTCACACAGAAGAAATTCCCACTAGACTAGGTTCATCGTACCAACTTCTAGTGCCACGAACTCAGTGTTATAAGTGGACAAAGCTGGATACACTACGGTTCAAATGAAAAGATAACCACAGCAGAGCTATATATCTCGCGGCAAAATACACACTACTTTCTGTTTTTCCGACTAAAAGTGCACAACATGTGACATGTGATGTTATTTTTATGGATTGGATCACCAAATGACAGGATGTTTTTTTTTTGGAAGTGACTATAGGACAGCTGGCGGTGACACGGTTAAAATAAAGCGCTTGGGTTTGCCACAATAGCAGCACTGTCATGGTAGTCAAATAGATGTGTTGTACTGTGTGAATAGGTTTCGCATTGACTCTTGCCATGATCGGGCACCTTTCATTTTGGTGACAGCGGTTGCACTTTTCATGGCACCGGCTTTATTTACGTTTTTCAAAAGTTTTCGAGGTGTTGTGCTCAGATTTGCGGTTGATGTTAAGGGGTTAGGTTTAGGGCTTAGGCTTAAAGATTAGGTTTAGGTTTACTACGTTTCTACCAAGCGTAGTGCAGTCTACTCCACACATGCCATGGGATAGTGTCATGCTAGAGGCGACGGATGAATACGTTTTCAGAAAGGAAGGTCCACTGGTGGACAAATAACCACTGCCTGTGTGTTTTGTAATTAGCCAGTGTCGCATTCGGATATGGATGGATATCAGATACTCAATTTCAGAAATTTTGGATAAGGATTGGATATGGATATCAGAGATGATCACTATCCGGTTTGCCGGTTGGATATCCGGCAGGATGGTGAGTTTGCAACCGGATAAGGATATCCAAAAACTGCTTTCAAACGGGAACCGGATGCGGATCCGGATATCTGAAATGCTTTTGTCGATATTTTGAGGATTCAGACTTTTGGAGAAAGTTGCACATCGCACAATCCGATTCATTTATTATCTTCAGAAGCATCTCTTCAGCCTTCTGCGCCGTGACTCCGAGTCCGTCAATGGTGTAATCTCTGAACCGCAGAGTTATGCGAAGTTTGTTAGCATGAATCTGTTCGTGGTGTGGCAAGATAATAGGGCTCTTTCAGTGTACACTAAGGCAGGGTTGTCAGGTTGTCTCTTTTGGGCCAAACTTCGGAAATTTGTTCCCAAATAACAGTTACTGGCCCCAAGATTTTCATTTGGCCCTTTGGCTCTTTTTTGACCCTTTTACAGGATAGACTGGACCCTTGCAAGAATTAGATATGACCACCCTGGATCCTGTCTGAGAAACCATATTTTTTCACTTTTTTAACTAATTCATTGCAGATTTGCACCACATTCCTATATTTTGAAAGTTTTTGATTACAAAATTTTGTTTGGATCATTAGGGTTTCTGAGTTAATGTGAAAGAAAGTTTATCAGAATGCCTGTTACTTACTGCAGTTGCAGAGGTACCAGTGAGAACTGTTGCTTCACCTACTCAACTGTTGTTGAGGTGGTGCACCGTGCACGTGTTTGTTGGTTTTGTTCAGGCTGTTGTTGATTGCTTTAGCACTTATCGAGAATGATTAATTTATCTCAGTTTATGGCTATACAAGGAAATTAAGTTCTTGTCTAACAATTTTTCATCACGTAGCCTACTTGTTTTGCTTTTGCGTTACAATTGCGATTGAGGAACACTGTCATTTAGTAAAATGCTAAATATGGGTTCATATGACTTTGTAACTGCTGATAAATTTGGAAAAAAACTGGTTGGACATTTTTTTGGCCCCTTGTCCTAGAATTTTTCTCCTTTTTGGCTCTTTCCGGACTAGATTTGGCCCCTTGACAAAATGTAGATCTGGCAACCCTGCGCTAAGGACGTTGTATGCTGCGTACCTGGACTAAGCCTAGCTAGTGCAGGCCTACGGTGATCTATAGTGTAGACTAGCTAGAGCGCTCTAGCTCTTTTAATGTGGTCTGTAGTCTGCACCAGGCCTTACAGTCTTCACGCCTATTCTACGTGAGCCTGCATTGACTGGTTGTTGGGTGATGGCCTACCAGGCCAGATGCAGTAGCTTTTTTAAACATGATAGGCCTATGTAAAATTGTTGTTTTGTGACATTGACTTGTTAGACTGAATTTTTAGTCAGTCATTTCAATATAAATGACTAATTTGAAGCCAGTGTATTGTTTTGAATGTTGTTTTGATTTGTAGACTAGCATTGCTATGTAGTTAGGTTTGGTTAAGTGCAACAATGGGTAGAATTAAAAAATGAAACTTGAATGCGGTTGAAATCTAACCATTGTTACAAAAACAATGGCCAATGAAAAGCTTGGTGTGGCAACAGAACCGCTACCAGAAAGTCTTCTATAGGGGAGCTTTACATTTGTGCAATGGGGATAGACATTCTGAAATTTGAACAAACATCACTGTTTTGTAATGCTTCATATTTCAATTTCGGAGAGGGCTTGGAGCTTCGTTTCAGAGGGGATAAGCCCACTAAAGCTCCCCTGTGGCGACTGGACTGTGTGGCAAAACTTCGGCTTACTTTTTAATGCAATTGACTCGGAAAAGTAAGTGGGTTATGCAATATGTCAAGCTTGCAATATATGTCAAACTTTTTGTTTATAAGCATCACAGGGCCCAAAGTGAAACAACACATTCGAGTGTCTACTCTGTTCATGAGGCAAAATCTGTCTGGGACTATTTTGCCTTCATTTGAACACAATTGCTTGAAGTAGTCATATGACAAGGTACAGTGAGACAATTGGTTGGGATTTAAAAGTTTATTGTTGGGGTTTTGGATCAGGGTTTATGGTCAAGGTTTAGGGTCAAGTTTTAGGTGTAGGGGTTCAATGTTTGGAGTTAGGGTTTAGCTTACAGTTCACTTAATGCAAAAAAGAAGCTGCTTACCGGTTGTCAGCCCTGAAACCATGAAAACCATCATCCATGCATGGGACTGAGCTTTTACAGATGTCATGGTCAAATAAACAGGACATGCATTCCAAACTTATCGCGTGACTACTTCAACCAATCATGTTTAGCTAAAGTCAAAATAGCTCCAGCAGTTATTTTGCCTCATGAGGCAAAATGAACACAGCACAAAAATGTATGTTGTGCATCGCAATATACTTTCGGACAGTTTTTGGATACGGATAGTGTGATTTCAACCAAAACAGGATTCGGATCGGATATCATTTTTCAAAAACAGGATAGGATCGGATAGCAAAAATCTACTATCCGATCATCTCTGATGTGGAATATGCATGACTTTCATTGAAGCGGAGTCTAACAGGAGTCGGATTACTTGCATCATGGTGGTGGCGGTGGCGGACTGTATGCGGTTTCAAAATTTACCAAACAGGATCAGATGCGGAGTAAAAAAAAAACAGAGTCCGCACACCCCTGCTGTTTACCGATTCTGCCGTGGAATGTTTTATTACGAACCTCGCATCTACTGAAAAAGTCTCAAGTTCAGTTCAGGGTTGCCAGTTTGGTTTTGTTGAGGCCAAATTTGTAATTTTTGGACTTTTTTCAATTCCTTTGGATCTTTTTTTGTTTTTAAAAAAAGGCCAAATGAAATTTTGCTTTTTTTGGCCGTTTTTGGCGAATTCGATTTTTTATGCCGATTTGGCAGGTTTTATGAAGATATTGGTTGATTTCTAGGCACTGGCAGATTTCTAGACACTAATTCTGGATACAGAATGATAAATTTTCAGTGGAAACTCTGCACGGGAATTTATAATTTAGGTTTTGCTGTTTCATGCTTGCTTATACACAGGTTTGCAGCAGAGATGAGCGGAGTCACCTTTTTCAGATTCCGACTCTGCTTCTGCTCCACGCTTTAAGACTCCTGCTCCGACTCCGAAAAATTTTGAAACATCAACTCCCACTCCTGTTAAAACTCCGAAAAGTTTGAAGTAATCCATATTAAAATGATACAGTCTCTTCTTTCTGATGAGTCAAAATATATGTTGTGGCTATTTTGCCTTTGGCATACCACAAATGGTTGAAATGGTCACATGACTAGCACAATACAGAGAGACACATCATGTTGTTGTTCAAAGTTATGGCTTAGCCTATTCTTTACAAAGCATAGAGAAACACAGCCACTAAAAGCTTGCCCACATTTGAATTAGACAATGAAGTCAGCTATGTAGGTCATGCAGTCCAAACTTGTCATGTGATCACTTCAAACAAATGTGTGCAGCTACTGACACATAATTTCAGAGCTGCTTTCGTCTCAAGAGGCAAATAGACGCTGCTTGTCAAATAATATCTGTAATTAATGACGGAGTAGAAACCACTGGAACACTAGTTAAGTGGTTAAACATCCAACTTTGTTCAGGATGGCTACAAATGTGAGCAGATGTTGGCCTCTGCAAGCGGTGGCTAGACTGCAAATCTGCACAATGCGAATTAACATTGTTTTGTATTACTGCGCATTACTTATAACATTATCGCCAAATCCTGTCACTAGGCCTACAATGTATAGGTCTTTTCGGCACACTGTTACTTCTCTATAATATGTTTTGTTAACCGTTGTTTTTTGTCATATATGTCTTGTGTTGTTTCCCACATCATTAGACCAACGTTCTCATAGTTACGGCATGGATTCCGAAATTCCCGAACTGCATTGTCCCTTACACACTGTAGGCCTATTTTGCATGGGCTGTAACTTTGAAACCATTATTGGTGGTGAAATGCTCGGTGCTCCCACCCAGTGTCACACTTTGGTGTAAATGACGACACTGGTCAGAAAACACGTCTCAATTAATTCCATTCTGTTTGACACCAACAAGCATAATTACATAAATTAGGTCTCTTAAAAATTTTGTTTAGCTCCTTCACAGACCTTAATCTTGACTCCGGCTCCTGCCCGGCTCGAACATAAAATATTGACTCCGGCTCCAGCCTAAAATCCAAACTCCGGCTGGAGTCCACTCCAGCCTTCTGCTCCGTGACCATCTTTGGTTTGCAGTTTCAAGTAACTCTTCAGCAAAACCAAAAGTTTTGAGAAGTTCATTAATGAAGTGAGCTTCATTCTTTTTATGTATAAAATATGTAAATTATACCTTTCAAAAGCGAGTTTGAGTGTTTTATAGGTGTCATGTGTTTATCGTGTATTATTTGGCTTTTTTCGGTACTACTATCTATTAATTATAATATTTATTTAATATTGTTTTTTTAAGGGTTGATGATCTGGCCTTTTTTGCTTGTGACTACCTGGCAACCCTGGTTCAGTTGCCATCCTGAAACTTATGTTTTTTTGCAACTTCTGACGTATTAGTGTTGTTTTGTCAGCTGCTTGATTATTGAATACAGTATGAGTAGTATTATTATTAAGCATGATGCTAGATCTGAGTAGGTGTGGTGAGGTATAAAACGTGGTCCTCCACTGCTCCAGTACTTGGTTTGGTTAATCTTGATGCTCAACCCTATAGAAACTTTGAAGGCAATAAATGTGGTGCATTTCTTGATGTTTAAGTTAAGTATGACAAACAATGTAGATTGACTTGAGTACAGTAGAACCTTCTCAGTGACTTTCTTAAGGATATTTACTTATTCATATTGAACCTGGATATTTCTCTTGCGCTTTTAGATTGTTTTTTGTCCATGGTTTATTGTCTGTATTTTCATTGGGTTTTTCACACTTCAATTTGTTTCATTTCAACAGAATACATAATAATTATAAAAAAAAACAGAATTATGATAATTTTTTAAATTTCCGGTTTGATTTCTAATATATGTTTTGTAATTCTGCATTTCAGCTGAAAACACAGGAAATTGATATGTCAAATGAAATCAAAATTCTAAATTTTTAGGTCAAGAAATTGATTGCCCTACTAGTACTAATCAATTATACACATAACCTACTGTGCAACACTTATATTTAGGTAGTGTCTATTTTGCCGCCAGAATGGCAGCAGCAAAAGGCTTGGTAGAAAGGAAGTAAATATAACTAAAAGATATACCTACAACCTAACCTTAACCCTAACCGTAGCCCTAAGCTAACCCTAATCCTAACTCTAACCTATCTTACCTAAGCCAACGCTAACCTAACCTATCCCTAACCTAACACTAAGCTAACCTAACCGTAATTCTAACCTAACCCTAATCCTTAACTAACAACACTAACCACTAATGATAACACCTAAGTGGAGCCTAGAAAAAAGCAAAGAAAAAATACAAAAGGAAAGTCAGCAAGGTGAGAGTCGAACCGCAAACCATTTGCATAGCAGCCGTAACACCTAACCATTACAACACCAGCAGGACAGCGTTTTCCTAAAAAGGTGACCTTTTTTGTATTGCGTCATGCCATGAAACCGAATCTTCAACTGCCGGCACAATAGTTCCAGCTGATCTGTTGCTGCCAGAATATCGACTGTAAAATAGACACTACCTTACATTTATGGCAGTGGCTACAGGTCTGCCTGTGGACTTCATATTTGAAATCTTATTAATGTCACCTGTAACATGACAGTAACGCATGGTGAGAGTGCAGTAGGCTTCAACAATGAAATGTACTAAACGTAAAACTAAAACCCTAAACCTAACCCTTGAAAGTGATCCCTAAACCTAAACTATGAAACCTAGCTCCTAAACCTGAATCTTAAAACCTAACTCTAAAACCTAACCCCAAAACCTAACCCCAACCTCTAAACCTAAGCTGTAAACCAAAATCTAACCCCAAAGCTAAACCTAAACTGTAAACCTCAACCTAATCCTAAACCTAAAGTCCAAATGTCAACCTAAACTGTAACACTAATACTAAATCAAAACAAACGTCACCAAGGAAGGTGGGAGCCAAACCGAAAACTACTGGCACAGCAGACCTTAAACGTATCCGCTACACTATGACATCAATGCCATTTGAGTGACAAACTCAGCATTTTATTCGAACCACATCATGCCAGGTGGATCGGTAGTCACTACCTATAATATATTTATGGGTGCACTCTGAATGTACGTACATAAAACTAACATCTACCCTTGTAATGTAAGGCTAACTTCTCTGTTACTGAAGTGTCAACTTAAGCCAGGCTAAGTTATCCCGCTATTGCTGATTAATCTTAGCAAAAGTGTTTTTCTGCAATTGTTTCAATGTCCACGTTCGCTAGTAAGTTGTATGCTGGCTAAGTTTTATACTCGCAGGACTGAAAATGTGCTTAAATACGTGAAGCTGGTCTACTTGTGCAAATAAATTGTGATGGATTCACTTGCGTATATCACTACTGTAACTTTATAATTATTACCAATGATAAAGGAGGAAACCAAACCTCCAAAGCCGCAGTTCATTGCACATTGATGTAGTGCGAAGAATTCTAAGTGTAATTGTAAAAGTAATTGTCAATTACGATTAAATTGGTAATGTAATTGATTGTGATTACATGTCAGCTTTGTTAGTTTAATTGATTACGATTAATCAAAAGACTTGTAATCAATTATGATTTACCATTACAATTACCCCTGTCTGATTTATTTCACAGGGAAACTAGTTTTGTGATTTAACACATCTTCAGTTCTTATTTGAATAGAATCTTGAATAAGGACTGAAGATTTATTTGTTTTATTGTTATTAGCTAATATAATGATCTTATGCATCATAAAGATCAGCCGCTATCAGCAAGGTTAATATCTTGGTGATCTTAGCAATTGCAGTTCAAGTGATCCTTAAATTTTTTTGTGTCCTGTATTGGAATATGCATTTGGTTTAGTCTCATGGTCCATATCACAGGGGTTAGTCAAAAAATGCAAGAATACAAAAATGGCAGTGTCTATTTTGCCACCAAGATGCCAGCAGCAAAAGGCTTGACAGAAACGAAGTAAACACAAAAGATAAGCCCTAAAGCTAACCCTAACCTCAACCCTAACTCTAACCCGAATGCTAACTGTAAAGGTCTGTAACGCAAACGCTAACTGAAACCTAAACCTAACATGTAAGGGAAAAGTTTGGAAAGTTTTGAAAAAAGTAAATAAAAAAACACAAGGGAAGTCGCCAGAGTCGAACTGAAAAGCAGTGGCCTAACAGACATGAAGCATAACCGTTAAGCTACGAGCAGCACGCTAATTGCATGGCAAGCTGACATTTTTATTCGAATCGCATCATGCCACAGGAACGACTGTTCGACTGGCAGCATAATAGCTCCAGCCGATCTGTTGCCACCAGAATATTGGCGGTAAAATAGAAACTACCTATGAAAATACGTAGACACCATACATCACAATTTAGGTCTAAGGTGATACACAAAGACAACACTGTAGATAAACAGGAACTGAAACAATGCACCAGTAACAATTGTGAAAAGATTGAAGAAGATGCAGTACAACACACATAACAAAGACTTCCCATGAACAGTCGGTCATAGATGGTAGAATGTCACAAATATCACTGATTTCCCAAATTATGGACATCTGCAGGTTTGTTTAAAGGCTTGAGCTTGGTAACCACTAAGGCATTATAGAGGCTGCAGCTGTTTTATCTCAATACCATACTGAGATCGTTGTAAAGTAAGGTTCTAGTGCATTTTGGGGGTGGTCGCAAAACGATATTCTACTGCAGGTGTTGGTAACCTTTTTTGACTGCAGACCAGTTTCAGCTTGACATTGTTTTGCAGACTGGCCCTCAATAAAATAATGAATATTTGGCACATGCACATTTATAACAACTTGTAATTCATCATGGCGCTGATTCAGTGAGATCTGGACTTGCTTTGCTGCTATCAGATGCTCTAACCTGTAGGGATTATGGTAGTCAAGGGCACCTGCAGTGTGTTCCTTATTGTGTGTCAGTCATTACAGTCACTTTTGGACCAGCTTGGCATTGGTTCTGCACTGACTAGTACCAGGCCACAGCCCAGTGTTTGCTGGCCACTGTTCTACTGTATTTTTAGAGAACATTAAACAATTTGAGAGACCGTTTCGGCCTCTCAAAACATCGATCTTGAAAAACACTGGGCATATGTATAGAAAGTAAATGACACTATCACACATATAACAAATAAGGCGAAGGTAATTTTTAAACAAGAAACACAAATCAAATGCTGTCATAGCAAGTAAGAAAAAAGAAGGCAAGCAATGCATGAAGACTGAGTTGATAAATCAACAGATGACGAAGTGAGATATACATATATATGATAGAAGTAAGCAGCAGTGCAGGTTAGAAACCAGAAAACCATGTTATTACAATGAGGACGTTGGGTATTTGAAGTGCATGACATGCAAAACAAATTTGGACAGTGTAGACCATGAACAAATACCAGTTGCCAGACCAGTGTTTGCAACTGGGGGCACGCCCTCCCAGGGGGACATGAGCACCTAACACACTTTACAACATGGAAAGTTTTTAAATGTCTTCTATAAATTAAAATTAGGGGAGCTTGAAACGAAGAAGAATTACTTACCGGAGACATGGCAGAGAAAAGGATAAGAACCACCTCCATAGACCATAACGAAGTACCATAGTTGCCCATATGGACAGCAAGGGCAAAGTAGACCAGGAAAAAGATGAAAAGACAAGGGTGGTAATCATACTAGCCAATCAGAGATTTGAAGTTATTTTATTCATCATTTTCAGGAGGTTTTACTGATCTTGTGGTATATGCAGGGGTGATTGGTTCATATGCAGATTCATAAAACATGTGAATGACCCATTTCACACGTCTGTTACTTTTTCAAGTTTTCATTAATACCTTAGGAGCCAGGTGGATTTACCTTTAAGACCCATGTGAGCCACTTTTTTACCATCACTTTGCACCACCATAACTCGCCAGCCAATTGAGCTAGAAAGCTGTTCACATGCTCAAAATGTGGCAAGTCTTCTTGATTGGATTTTAAAAAATTTGGAAAGTTTACAATTTTTGTGGGTGACGTTTTAAATAGGATAGATACAGGCCTTTTTGGCCCAGGTTACCGGGCCCTGGGTGCCAACGCCAAGAGCCAGTTTCTCATGTTTTTTTAGTGGTCTTCTTTCATTTGAGCGAGTTCTTTTATCCACTGCTTGGCCGTGCTGGATTTCGGGGCATGTGTTGAGCAGCCAGTTGCAATTAGGCTATAATACAAATTTTTAGAACCTTTGATTGGCCATCTTGCGTTTCTGGATCAAAAGTTATGGCCTGATAACAACAAATTAGTTAGAGGATGAATTTATTATTTTGTTGTTTGTGGATGAATTTATTATTTTGTTGGCCATAACTTTGAACCACAAATGTTAAAAAGCCAATCACTTTTGGTGATGTAATGTAATTTTTTGCAGGATGCTTTTTTATGTAACATGCAAGTTCAAAATGAACTTGTGAAATTACAGAATACAAGGACTTTTACTCAAAAGCGAAATATCCTGTGCAAAATTCTTTGCACTCCATGTATTTTCGTTGAAGTTGAATTTCTACAGGCTAAAATCTTCTGCTGCTTATTTAAGCATTGCAGTGGATTTGAAATGAAATTGCAGATACAAAACAAGTTATTGTTTTACAATTCTGGTTGTTTCCAAGCAAGTGTATTTCCAAATAAAGATATCAATTCCAGTCTGCTTTTTTTCACTGAGACATGTTGATCATTTTTTTGCTGAGACACTTTGGTCATTTGTCTCACAGTTGCTTTTAAACTTAGCTTAACTGTTCTCATTAGCCTCTATCAGGGGTGACCAACTTGCTTCGACTGGGATCGACTAGAAAATTTCTTGATAACTCGCGATCGATCGATCGGTAACAGAGTCACAAGTACAAAATGTCATAAAATGCAACGTTTTCCTGTAAATGCATTTGTATTTACCACACATTACCATTGAGAGCTGTATTTTCATGTTTCGGTGAATTTAGTACTGTACCTCGCAATATCACAATATAGTAAACTTTGGTTAATCCAGATTCGGTTAATCCGGATCTTCGCCAAACTGGATAAAACTGGTGGTACGGATGATTTCTTACGTTCTTCTTTGTAAAAATCTTTGGTTTATCTGGATTTTTTAATCCGGATCTTCACCAATACCGGATAAAATCTGCTCTTTTCACATCTCGTAATCCGGATTTTTCAGTGAAGTAAATGCACTAACTGGTCTCTAGGAAAGATTCGGCAGCTTTCAGCCGCAACACATGTGTGCTCACGATCAACAGCAAACATTTAGGATTATGATAACAGCAGCCGCAATTGCACCCAACATTCGACTAATCATAGAGACGATTATTATGTCACACACAGGCATAGCATATCACGTTGAACATAACTTGTGAAGGCATGCCGCCGCACCCAGGGTTTCAGTCAGTGTTGCCACTTCGATGTTTTAACATCAGATCTGATGTTTTGAGAGAAATTTCTGATGTCTGATGTTTTGGCATCACATCTGATGTTGACTGAGCTGTTAGTTTTCCCCAAAATATCTATGCTTTTAGGATGAAAATGAGTTGGATTGATTATTTTTTAGTTTCTTTCATCAATTTCTCAGTTTTTGGTCCGTGTTTGGTAATTGTTCCAAACTGAAGAAGCTCTCTTCATAGCATTGGGAATAGGAATATCCATAAGCGTACGGCGTGGGGATGCAAGGGATGCGGTCGCATCCCCAACCCTGAAAAATTGGCTATTATTTGGGCAAAAATTTTCAAAATTTGGGCAAAGTATACAGCTACATTCACATGTAATGCGGTGGTGTCTATTTTCCAAACAGAAGCAAAATAATAACTAAAGTAATGGCCAAAACGGCAAAATAGTCTGAGACTATTTTGCCATTATTTTTTGCCCCTGATGGCAAAATGAACTATGCCCTTGAGTGAACTGGAATCATGTGGTAATTCCAGCAGCCATCATCAAATTTGGGCCAACTAAAAAACTCTAATAACGTTTTGGGTAAAATTAGAAACATTTGAGTAAAATAGGAGCATTTAGGTAAGGTCCAACTGCCTCAATTAAATCTGGGCAAATGAGAAAAGCTTCAATCAAATGTGGATGAAAACAAAAACATTTAGATTAATTGGAAACACTTGAGTGAAGTCCATCAGTCAAATCACATTTTGCCAATTTGCAACAGCTTCATTCAATTGTGGGCAACTTCAAATAGTCTTGTTCACAGATAGGCTATATTGAAAAGCTCCCTTAAAATTTTAGTACGTTCAGAAATGTCTGGGTGAATTATAAAAGTTTTATTCAAATTTGGATAAAATCAAAATCATTTGGGTATATTTTGACAACCCTAATGTAATTTGAGCAAATTGGGACTACTTCATTAACCCCTTAATGTCTGCATTATTATCCACTTGTTGAAAAAATTATTTCTACTCAAAATTATTATCAAATATGAGCCTAAAAACTAAATTGTGTGTTATTTTCCTATTCTAAGCTTCATTGGGGAGGAATGGATTCATGTGCCGAATTGGGGACACTGGTCGTTTGGGCCAGTTTGCATGGAATTTGGAGTTTTTAAAAAATATAAGTATATTTCTGTTTTTTGTCAG
>Ga0210059_1005607_pt1 | contig 20178 bp, 10 predicted proteins | sample Ectturendosymbi2_FD_188042 | JGI IMG/M metagenome (GOLD analysis project Ga0210059, IMG submission 188042) | Ecteinascidia turbinata endosymbiont from Florida, USA - Sample 2 (SPAdes) (version 2) | ecosystem: Host-associated > Tunicates > Ascidians > Unclassified | place: Key West, Florida... | reverse complement strand
TCAACGGCAACAACAGCGGTATTGACCGAAACCCCTCCTGTTTTTTTCCTGACTCGTGAACCCAAGAAGTTAGTTGCAAACTGACCCAGTGCTATAAACGGTACCGACCACGGAGGCGGACAGATACAAAAGCGCCGTGACGAATTTCAATGCTGTCGGGACAAACGATAATGATAACGGAAACTCACTCCAGAACGCAGGCGACGAAGCAAACTGAAGTCACGCTGTTGTGGTTCTGAGTCAGTAGTTGACAATGGTACTTCGGGTTAGTATGTTTTAGTGTGTACTTGATCCTTACCAGCTTTTTTCCCAAGTTATGCTTCGCAATTAAAATCGTGCATCGACGCAAGGCGGTTCTAATTTAGGATGTTGGGAAAGGAAGCACGGAAGTTCAAACAATCTTTGTTTACTCTGAAAGCTGTTCAATAAAGTTCCAAGCCAGTTAATGAACAGTCTTTTCTTATATTTTAGCCGTCACGACTGCTTAAACAAAAACAAGGAAGATACATAAAGAAAGAAACGAGACTGAGGGCTTTGTAGCCAGGAAGCGGCGCGGGTGGCAGGTTAAGACAACACGATTTGACAAAACAAATAGTTAACAAATCAGCAGTTCCAGTTATAACGAAGCAGGCAGTGCACTGAGTGAAAATTTGCGGCGAAAGTGACAGAGTTCTCACCTAAAAACAGCAACATAATTTATTCTTTTACACTGAAGTTCTGACGAAACCCAAGGGTTGCTACGTGCCCGAGAAAATACGTAATCGGTAAAATATACAAGAGTGACAACAGGAAAGTGTGCAGAGCTTAAAATGGTGTTTGGTAGTTGGTGTTCAGTACTGAATAAAGATCTTTTCATATCGTGGAAAAACCGAAAACAGTTTTGACATAACAGCGTAGCTCAGTTTAGCGAGAACATGTAAATTAGTTCAGATCAGTAGTTCTCAAGTGGAAGCCACTTGGCTCACTGAGAGAGGAATTGGTGAGGAAAATTATTAGGATTTGATTTTCGTGCTTCCACAAGATCTGATATTCACATCAATTCTATGGTCATTTTTTTCTAGCACGCCTTCCAGCATAGGCGTAGCCAGGGGGAGGGGCCAAAAGGGCCATGGCCCGCCCCAAATTTTTACAAAATATAGTCATTTTGTGCTTTGACAGGCGTTTTTTCAAAAAATAGTGCTATTCGCCTAAAATCAAACATTTTGGCCATCCCCCAAATTTTTGGGCTGGCTACGCCACTGCCTGCTAACTAGCATGTATTGTTCAAAGGTCGGCAACCTGCGGCTCTTAAGCTCATTTAAAGTGGCTCTCTCTCGACTTTTTTAGAATTAAGTTGATTACAATTTATCCTATGCCCCTGTGAAGTCTGTGAAGTCGCATGAGAAATAAAACGGTATCAGCGTTTTGTGTCTCCTCACCAGTCATATCTGCTGGAAGATAAAGCAGTGTTAAAAAAAGGGTTGCTGACCCCTGTTATGCTTGGCTGCATTCATAGATTATGCTACTAGGTTTCAGTTGTAGTGACAGGCAATACGTATTGCGATGTAACAATTCTGAGATTGCGAGGAGATGGAGACGTGGACATGCTGGTGTGCTGTGTTAAATATTTGTATTGTAGACACCAGTGACTTCAGTGAAGGCGTTGCTGATTGTTTGAGAGAGTTGTTGTTTCATCTTGTTGGAATAACACTTCTGCTTCTGAGGTAGACAGATGAAAGACTATATCTGATTTTTTTACACTTTGTTCTATAGAAGAAAAGTTGGTTAGCTCTAAACTACGCGTAGTAGAGTATTTTTTATCCTTAATGGTTCAAAAATAGTACATTTCAGCAAAATGCCAGCACACCCAGTTTCAGCAGAGGTCTCCTGCGGTTGATTTGTTTAATTAACTTGTCTATTTCGCAATAAAATTCCATTTTTGTAGGCTGCCACACATGTCAGCGTTTATCAATTTTCTGAGATTTACAGCGGAGAGGAAATGAAAGTGTCTGGACTTGTGCAAGAAGGAAAACGGAAAAAAAACTTGAGAAACAATGATCTCGACCAGAGGTGCACACTGCACAACTTTTTCGCTATTGCCGGTCGCTTTACGTTTATTTTTATGAATTATGGCCGCCAGTGAGTTATGGTATTTTTGTGAATTACTCTCACGGATACGATTTATCCGATCCTATCCTGTTTACCCGTGCCTTCAAGTATAATGAAATGTCGAATAGTTTAATGAATTTATTTAAGCACAATTCCACATGTCTGTTCGACCGTCTCTCTATTAAGTATCTGAATACAGTACACAGAGTTTTCATGGCCGCCATGGCTTATATTTTAAATTACGTGCACACGGCCGCATAAATTCTTATCGAAGACCGCAGGTTGTGCACCCCTCATCTAGATCTAACAATGACAAATCGCTTGAAGACAAGAAACAAAAAGTGAATTCGATAGCAAACCTCGACAACTCACCAAATAGCAGGAGAAACCGAATAACACTTTTATTTTTACCAATGCTGAAAACATTGCCGAGCAATGACTTATGCAACATGTTTCAAATCAATTAATTACCGTCACCGAAATGGTGTAGACCTAACCCGAGTTATAACCGGGCCTCATTTTGAGGCCCAAGCCCGAGTTTTATTTTCAAACCCGATTTAGGCCCGTCCTTGCCTGGCGCTAAATCTAGTGAAACCGTTTCTTAAAACAAGTCAAGAGATTGAGCTTTTCGACACAACTCCATCGCGTGCTGATTCCCTCACCGCTGTCACCTTCTCAAAAAGCGTGTGATAATAATCCGAGCAGAGGACAAAGGAACACAGCTGTGTTTGCAATTATACAATTAGCTGAAGAAAAAACACAATCACTTCACCCATAGGAGTTATTGTGGTGAGCACAACAAATGCACGTCACGAACAAAACAAATCGTGATTCTGAATATTGTTTAAAAAAATTTGTATGCAGTCCAGAAACATTTTGATAAACCTATGTCTGAACCCGGCCGACTTATATCTCCAGATCTAACAGCTTGGTAGCTCTCGCAATTCGTATCGCAGGATCTATACTTCCCAAACCTAACATACATCGGATAGCACAGTATAACTCGTATCTGCAAGGACCAAAGCAGTTGCTGAAGCAATACGACGGTGACTACCCAGTGGCTTCAGAACAACAGCGCTAATACAAGACCAAGCTGGTGGAAAATTTTTCGGTGAGAACCGCAGGGATGACGTCACGCAGTTCAATGCAAAGTCAACAGGATTGCTCTACACCGGGAAGAGTTATGCACACATAGATTCACGCTTACTGTCTACTGAAACAAGCTCTTTTGCAGCAGTGTATCAATCGCTGTGAAATTTGGAGGATATACTGTGTCCACTAAGTACGGACCCTTAATTTTCGCATTGATAAAAAAATCGAGAAAATCGTATTTTTCCGCTCATCCACGCGTTGGTTAAGTATTTTATCGCAATACTACGTCGAGCATTGAAGGATTGTTTGAGGTTTGATTTCAACTTCATTGAATGAAGCACTCCTACGAATCAACATTTCTTGAAGTACGCCTTTGCCTAATGCTCGCAGCTATGAATTATTGGTTTACTTTCACATCTACATGTAATTGTCAGAAGTGGTGTAGGTTTAATTCCAGCAAGTAATTCGGGAAGAATTCAGGATACTCCAAGTTCTAGTGCGCTGGCGTACACCAAGAGCATATACAGTGCAGTGCAATGTTTGTTTACAAACCGTTGATATTCGCGAGATGAAAGAACGGCACTCGCGCTAAAAAATTCACGCACCTCGGTGACAGAAACATAAGTGAGTTAAAATATTTATGAAGTATATCTGACTTACGCAATTTTAGTGCTTGTTAAGCAAAACGTGTGCAGTCGGCAGGTAGTTTATGTGTTAGACGTATGCGTTGATATTCGCAGGGGTGGTAAGAGCATGCGTCAACAAACTGTCAATTTCTGCATGCAAGTTTGTTTTCACAATGCGCCCAGCGCGGTTAGATTCAACTCTTTTCTCTAGGAATTTCGACTTGGAAGCACTGTTCTGAAGTTATCAATTGTGTTTTTCTTTTTGATGTTGCTTTTAAATTTGTTTTAGTCAGGTACAACACTCGACCATACGGGTTTCTGGACTAAAAAAGCGAATTTTAAGGCTGGAATCGCTTAGGAGCTAATGTTCTTACGTGATTTCAATGCAGCCTACTGCCAGTTCAGTATTATCGCAAACATTTGTGTCCAGATTACTCTAGGTCGAAATAGTTGCTGAGATGTGAAAGCAAACAGTTGGTCAATTCTCGATGAAGCATGACGTCATACAATGCGCATTTCTGGCAACAAATTATAGTTAAACCAACGAAGGAATCAAGTCGAAGCAGCAGCGCTACGAAGAAGGTGTCCCACGCTACCAGTCATGAGTGGTTACCGACACCAAGATCTAATGGAGACTGCAGTTTATCAGCATTCACAACACCGTATTGCATATGCAGATACTTAATCGTCATTCTCATTCTCTCTCTCTTAGCAGTGGATTTTACCAAAGATGGATCACTTTTTCTGTAAGACTTCCTTTTTCAAAATGTGCAAAATTATTGTAGGTTGATAGGCTCCAGATGCTTGACTTAAAGTGATTATTGTGCAAATACGTATACATGCTATTTTAATAATCAAAGGCAATAAAAGCCAGTTACGCAAATTTATGGTCAAAATAGACTACTTGCCAGAAGAAACACAGTGGAAGTTTCAACGAACTCGTTGCCTCAACAATCGCCACTATTAACGATCTGCCACGTGACTACTGTTTGCGAAAAAAATGTCGAGTGAAGTCTACCAAAAGTAAAAATACGTTTTGCTTGTAAACACTAAAACCTTTGCAAACCTTGTTGATTACAAGTGTCGTCCCAATACCTGTTGCACGCTGCAATGCAATTCCAAGTTTACTTCTTTGCATTTCAGCTGCTATCAAGAACGACAAGGAAGCGATGTTTCAGAGTCACAGCCAACAACAACACCATGTACAAACTACCTTCCACTTGGGTTATGTGTTGGAATTCTTGCACTGCAAGTTGTTGCGTTCGTACCCAAGTGCTCATTCATTGTTATTGCCATAATACGGGTATGGGTTTTCGCTTATCATATGCGATTTTACTGCTGTTACTAGCAGTTTTATTACATCAAAGATTATTAAAAATATGAAAAAAATTGCCATTTTTCTCCAGCATTTTTTCATGTTCTTTCACAAATTCCCAGTCTTTGCTTTTTAATATGCAAACATTGATAGGAAGTTGAACAACTTAATATTGGATGACCAATAGGAGCAACTTAATCATGAATCAATTGCAATTTTTTGTGACAGGTTTTACAGATGTCCAGCCTGCTTGGACTGAAACTTATTGTACAAAAAAGTTCTGCATCTATTCAGATTGTTTATGCCTCAACTGGATATGTAAGTAATGAACACTTTTGATCATGTTAATAATTATTATTAACATTAATCATATGGCATTAAATTACATACTATGTGACCAGAAGCGCAATTTTGTTGTAAAATGTGAGGGGAACAGCTTGGTGTGAAACCAATATATTATGAAACCTGAAGAGAAAAATGTGGGGAGACATGGCACACTATATCCCCACTGTCTGAAAAAGGGGGGGGACGCGTCCCTCGTGTTCCTAGCCTAATTGCGCCCTTGTATGTAACTATGTTCAGAAATAATTAAGCAGTTGAAACTACTTTTAATGATGTAGCTTCACAGGTTGTGGGCAGATGTAGCAGATTTACACCTCCCTACTTATATATATTACAGTTTGGGATGGCAGTCTTGTGCAGCTTTCTACTTGTAGAACTGATCGTGGACAAGCGAGGGGATACATACAAGCAGAAGTTCATAACTGCAGTCATTGTCTGTGTCTTATTATCAACCCTTCTTGTAAGTGTCTTTTACAAAAACTACTTTCATTAAACTGTAATACTGCACTGTTTCAGCAAGAATAAAAATTTGTTACGTTTTCATATGAACACTGTGATCCATGCTTTAATAAATAGATGCATCAGCCAGCCTTTGCATATCTTTCATCAGCAACATATCAGTTCGTACAACATTTGGAAATATTTTAAAATTTTTATAGTTTTAAAACTTAGGAAACCAGGGAAATTGGGTCATAACATTGCAGCAGTACTGGTCAACCCTAAAATAGTTGGGCAAAACTCAATATCATATTATTTTATTTCATGCATAAAAACCTCTAGGTCAGTGGTTCTTAACCTTTTCTTTACCACACCTCCATTAAGTACTTATCCTTTGCTTCAAGCCCCCCAGGCTATAAATAAATTGTAAAAGCAAATGTATTGTTTGTTAAATTTGTTGATCAAATGTTCAAAGTTTTACAGCACTTAATGGCTCACGCCCCCTGGAAATTCATTGACACCCCTGGGGGGGTTCATCCTCCCGGTTAAGAACAGGTGCTTTAGGTGGTTTATGGCTTCAAGAGTATTTGTTAGCACGTAATATTATCAACTAGCTTTCACATTTGAACCTTGTTGTTTACAAGTATAATGTAACAAGCATACATTCTGTACCAGTACAGAATGTATGCATCACTGAAGTTTTCTTAAAACATTTATTTTTTAAATGTAAGAATTATGCCATAGTCCACTTTCTTTCAGTAAGCATTGGAGTTAAAACCAAAAATTAGAATACTGACGATATTTTCTCCCAAATACGATATGGCAATATATTACTCAGTCTCAAGAAGTGAATTGCACACTTTATGCAGATTGTACAGGCACTTTAACTAGCTCCAGCTAACTAACATCACAATAAAAACTCAAGCCATGAGACCCACAAACTGGTGGAGTGGACCAAGATTAGGTGAACAGCATCAAAAATTTTTTTGAAGACAACATCTGAATTTCCAGTAAGTTCAGCACAGCAAAGATTTGTTGGTATAACATAAAGAAGTCAAATCTTCGTCTCTTCACAACATTCCCCATGACAAAATTCTGAGATTTTCCTACATCGAAAACATAGATATGCAGGTGTTTATTGTTTTATGATTTGAACTACATTTAAGATTCAAGCGACACGAAGTTGATTTAATTGTGGAAGTAAGCCAGTTTATGAACTCTTAACTGCTTTGACTTCCAGTTGTAGCGTACAACAACTTTAGGATTGCCACATGAGCAATACTGTAAATATAAAAACTTTTAGTGCAACTCCACCAATCCATGCAAAGTATATCCATGGCTACTTTCATTTTTCTGTAACAGGTAACTGAAATCGGAGTCAACACTTACCAAAAGAACATTTTAATAGTGGAGTTTGTGTGCATGTATGGCCCAACTGGACTTTTGCTTATCGTCTGCAACGCTCTAATGATCAACTGTTGCCAAACAGGTGTGTTTACATACAACTACAGTATCATACATTATTAGGAGCATGGCTGTGATGTTACAGATGCTGTGTTTGTTTAATAAAAATGTGAAATAAATTGCACAATGAAAATTTTCAACCTAGTACCAAAATATTGCCAAATGTTAATATGAATAAAATGTTATCAACACTGTCAATACTTGCTTTCCATCTTTCAATGACAATAAGTGTTTAAGCACTTATTAAAATACAATAGTTAAATTTCAATATTTAATCTGTCTTTTCAGCTTTGAAGCATCACTTAGACCCCCACTACATTGCATCGGTTGTTCTTTGTGGATGTCTTACATACATCGTGATTGGTATGTCAACACCTTTCCCAGCAGAACAAAAGATATACATTTTACTGAGTGGCATAGGCAGTTACATTTGTTTGTGGACAGCATGGTGTTTATCACTGCCACAGCCACATACAACAAACGGAAAGAATGTGTTGTTGAAGGCAAGAACAGTGAAGATGGTTACAATGTGAACACTTATATGTGGTCAAGATTCATTGCAACAGAAGTTTCTTTAAGAACTTGCAACAAGTCAACACACAGAAGACGATCACAGTATTTTTTCACATGGAGTTTAATGCTGTTGCATCAATGCTTGTTTACTTGCACTGTATGTACTGCTTACAACTGACATCTCACTTAAATTATAATGATAAATCTTCAGCAAAATCAACTGGCACGATTTTAGATAAATGTATTCATCACTTTAACTCATATATATATATGTAAATGTTTGAGGACTAATCAAATATTTCCTACTGCATGCTGACAATGCACTATCCATGATCTTTGGGGGTAGAATGTTGGGTATTTGATGAAGCACGGTTGGAATTATGGTGGCAAGCACTCAATAGTTTGACCTTTAATCAATAACTTGTTATATTTTGGTATTGTGGGCAAGTTGCTTTTGCCAAGTTGTTTTTTCTGAGCCAGTTTGCACTATCTGATTGTGCTTTGTAAGTGTTTGCAACATAAACAAGGTAAAAATGTAAGTGTCGTCATTTGAATTTACTTGCATGAACAGACTGTTAGATTGAGTTAAGCGAAAGCAGCAAAGTTGTAGTATTTGCAGCAATCAACTAACCATCTATCAAACCTTTGACACATGCATTGTATTTTCTTTACGGTTCTTCCTGTGGAATAGCATCAAAGGTAGTGTCACCAAGGCACTAATTGGGATCATGCATTTTTGTCTCTGTCAACTCTTAACCTGGAACAGTAAGGTTATACAACTATTGGATCTGTGAAAAAAAAAATCTTTAAAATACTTTTTTCACACTTTCTCCGTGACAACCTTTGAAATGCAGTGTCCATCAATTGTGCACGAATACAATGATTTAAAAAAAAAAAACAAGATTTCTTGTGTGCTGTGTCTCAGTTGCCATATTTTCACTTTTGTTTTGTTCTTTCCAATACTTCGACAGTGTGATAGTGTCCTGGACTGAGAGTTTTCTACCATTGTGCTAACTGCAGAAAGATTTTGGTTTGAAAAACAACCCCCAAAGTGAAGACACTCATTACCACCAGTCTTAATCAGTTCAGTTGTTTCAACCTAAGTACTTGCGTAAAGCAACATTATAGCTGCCAGTGGTTGGCTGTGATTTGTGCATAAGCTATTTACTGGATGATGTTCAAGATTTAAGAACACTCATAACTGACATGTAAAAGAAACATTAATGCATAAGCACCTCTGGAATAATAGCAACCAATATTTGTTTCTATCATGCTATCAGTGACAAAACTGAACTTGAAGAGCTCGTGTTTAGGCCATGGGCGTAGGAAGGAGGGCCAAGCCCCCTGGATTTTGAAAACATTAGCAAAAAAGGTTGTTTTCATAGTTTTTAGTGGGAAAAAAACAAATTTCACTACTTTTTCCCCCTTAGAAATATTTTAAAAAGTCCCTAGAGGCCCCTGCCTGAAAAAAATCCTTCTGACGCCGATGGTTTAGGCAATACCAAATATAGCAACCAGATTATTATTATTATTATTATGGCCATTTTAGATTTCAGAATTCACATCAATACTGAAAACTGCAACAAAATACAGACACTCAAAAGAAAACTTGTGCTAATGAAATGAAACAAGCAGGCATACACTTTTAATATTTTGATGTACCATTTAATATTTTGACTCCTACAGTTTCCAGTGGAGATTAAAGAAAAAACTTTTTAAGCCATTCGAAATATAACTGCATGGTTTACTGCAGCATGTGTGAAACAATGTGGCAGCCATAAGATGGTGGCACATGTTCAAAGTTGGCCAAGGGCAAATGGTACCCAAGAGTTAAGTCACCGAGATAAATTCTTATGTCCTAGAATAGTACAATAGGAATAGTAGAAACAAGTGTCAATAAGTATGGCATAAGATCTCTATTGCTGCTGGTTGATTTACCTTGTTAGTCTGGGCTCCACCATCTTATGGCTGCCACATTGTTTCACACATGCTGCAGTAAACCATGTCTGAACCTGTGCTTCTCAGTTCTCTCTTGTGCTTACCTCAGCAGTTTAAGGCATTACAGATAACTGTAACATAAGCAGTGTTAGATAATCCAAGCAGATCTTTAGAAACACTCCTGTTTTCACTATCTATTATTAAGCAAGTCATATGCAAACTTGGTAACATTGCAATAGAGAAGTAAAGGATCACCAATGATTGCAACATCAGGGTATAAAGAAGAACAAGCCCCATAAGGTATGTGCAATCTGCTTTCCCTTACGTTCATAGGTTATCAAAATATTTTGCATGACTTCAGTACATCGCTCTACTTCCCTGATCGACGGCAGTATCCAGCATGGATTGTTTCTGGCACTACAACTGCAGATATAAACAATCAACACATAGATGACATCACTGAACTTCAGGAAACTGAGATTCAAAAGCAGATATTCAGCACAACAAATCTTCATGCCTTGATGCTATCAAATGGAAGGGTATCTCCATATCACTAAATTTACCCTGGGGGTTCTCTCATTGTTTGTAACAGCATATCTGTGGGCATGCATTTTCTACATTGGTGGATGTTAAAATATAAAACAGAACAGGCTTCCTTTGGAAAATGACAAATTGCAGCTCCTAAACCGGTGGGTCAGTCACCCGCAATTTACTCAACAAGTCCTCTGTTCTTGTGCACAATGTCTGCCACTTGTCCCAGAAGACTACTAAAAGCATCATCGCCCGTTTTCCTGAAAGGTAAAACTTTGCCTGTGATGGCAATTCTGGGAGCTCGGAAAGCTGCATTATCTCTTCTGTAAGATTTAAACGAAATGCTTACCCATTGTCACACTCAGTCCAAATGACATCATCCTCAGTGAGATTCAAATCAATCGGCTTCTGTTTGGATGTACGATAAAAGCAATGGAATATGCATCGACCAGACTAATGCTCTCGAAACTCTCTACTCTGGAATTATTCTAGGTCTTAATTTCTTAAGCCAGCATCAACGATTAATTTTTGAATTCTGCAGAGCTTCATCCAATTTGATGGTTTCGAATGAGTGAACACGTGCCGAGCTACCAAGTCTCGGCGATTTAGCCATGAAGGTCAAGTGTTCATATTAATACGGGAAGCTTTTGACAAGTTGCTAAATGATGGCATGATCCGACCCAGTGCATCTCTGTGGCGTGCTGAGGTACTTGTTAAAGATGAAGAGAATCGCAATAAAAGATGTTTGTGCATAGATTATATGCACAGGCTTATCATTTATACAGATCTACTGTAGATGCATACCAGCTTCCTTGCATTGGCAACATGGTTACAACGACTTAGCAAAATATAGTGTTTTCAACTTTCCCCTTGAGAACTGCTTACCATCAAATCAAAATAGTAGATTCTGATGCTAATGGCAGACTATATGAATTCACACGTATCCCGTTTGGTGTTAAGAATGGTGTTGTGGCATTTCAAAGAACAACAGCTCAATTTATAGAAGATACCTTTGCATATTTAGATAATGTGACTGTTGCCGGGCGAGACAAGGAAGAGCACGGTTACAATCTAAAAGCATTCCTGGAAGCAATCCGTCACAGAAAGTTTACGCTGAATGAGAACAAACCATGGCTACCAAATCGAACATCCACATTCTTGGATACATTGTTGCAAACGGAATTGTCAAGCCTGTCCCAGAACGATTGCGTGCCTTAACCAGAGTTCCCACCTCCTACTTGTTTTAAGTCTCTGCGCCGTGTTCTCAGAATGCTTGCCTACTATGTGAAATGGATTGAACGGTTTGGCGACAAGATCCGGCCTGTTGCTACGGCAGAAAAGTTTCTGCTAGCAGTGATTCGTTGACTGCGTTCGAATTGCTTAAAATTGAGCTTGAACATGTTGCTCTCACTTCACTTGAAGAATCGGTGCCGTTTGTTGATGAATGCGATGCTTCCGATGCCGCTCTTCCGGCTACCCTAAAGCAAAGAGGGCGTCCTGTCGCTTCAAGGCAGCGAGTTGCATTATCCTGCGTGCAAGAAGGCGTCGCTCTAAAATTAAAACTGATAAAATCCAACAATGGCGAGCAGAATTAGCTCCTTTTCTAACGAGATGAAATACTGTCCCGGGTAGCAAAACGTCACTCCAGATTTATAGCCCAAGTGCGGCGTGTTCCTTGGAAAAATCACACAGATTTGTGTCACCCTCGAATAACAAGATTGCTGCACTTCGTACAAACGAAAAACTAGCCCTTTTCGACCATCGACGTGCGGAGAGTTGCGCCGAACTTGTACAACATGCGCGGAAGTGAAATCGTGTTATTACGCCAGTAGTTCAACAACCTTGATCACAGCCATGAGGCCCATGGAACGTCTTAGCTCAGATTTCAATGGACCACTTCGGTCGAGAAGCAGTAACACTTACCTGTTCATTGGAAGTGATGAATACCCCCGATTCCCTTTTGCTTTCCCATGTAAGGATATGACAGCGCCAACAGCCATACGCTGTCTCGATAGACTATTTGCTTTGTGTCGAACAGCAGGTTTCAAACTTTCCGACAATGGGCCAGTTTTTGTGTCTAGCTACTTCAAGAAATACCTGCTTTAGAGGGGGCAGTGCATAAAGTTCCTGTCGTATTTATCACCCGCCTGGTAATTGCTAGGCCGAGAAAACTGTTGGCAATGTGTGGAAAGCAGTTCAGTTAACCTTGAAAAAACACGGGCTACCTCTACCGCACTGGGAAGTTGTTTTCGAGGATATGCTGCATTCTGTGCGTTCGTTATTATGCAATGCTACAAACACTACTCCCCATGAACGTTTTTGTAACTTTCAGCGCATATCTGGTTCGGGAGAAACCTTGCCGTCGTGGCTGACCACTGGTGCCACGCCCAGTGATTTTTCACTAGATCTAGTGATTTCTTGCAAAGTATGTTTTTGAAGAATATTGGTCGTTTTTTCTACTTTTCAGCCCTTTTTAACCCGTAAACAATTGATTGCGCGAATCGTTGTTTAAATACTTGCATCAAACAAAACAACGAAGTGTTTCTCATTGTTTTCACGTCCGTGCTGTTCAAGGCGGTAACGTTGTGCATGACAGCAATTTCATTTCTTTGCAGGAAGTAAATGTTAGATTGATTTGGTCTAAAACACTCCGTGAGTGGTGTCGTTTTCAGCTTTTGGAAACAGCCTGAAAATTGTTGTATTTTCCAGGTTTCAGCATCATCTACTTTTAAGAAACTTGCAAATGATGTAAAGGTTTTTGGGCAATAAAGTAAATAACTAAATCAATTCAAGCAAAACTGCGAACTTCGACGCAAAAATTATAAATTTAGTGAATTTTTTTCAAATCTAGTGAATTTTTTTGTGAATCTAGCGATTTTTGCAGAGAAGCCTGTGGAAGCACTGTGGCTGACTGACGGTCGCAAAGCTTATCTTAAAACGATTTGCTCGGGCGTATGAAAACGAGCCTTTGTTGGAGGAGGTTGAATATGTTAATCTGAATCCTACATGTGTGCGCTGTCCAGGCGGTCGTGAAGTCAGTGTTGATTTACGTCAGTTTTTCAACCAGGGTTCCGCGGAAACAGACCGAATTTGACTGGGACGAAATTTGCAACCACAGTTCTATGCGGTTGCAGCAACATACACACTTCTTGGATCGTTGCATAGGGATCCATTAGCTACGCACACATTTGCGGAAAGTTCCGTTACAGCAAAAAGGTTGAAGAACACTAATTTACGTGATTTGGCGCCTTGTCCCGGCGATGTCGCTTTACGGCAACATCCACCACCAGAGCCGTTGAATGTAAATGAGGAAAATGTTGAAAGTGACTCTGCTTTCCGCTTGAATCTTGACATGCGTGATACAAACGATCAGCAGAACGACTCACCTGTGATTGAAAATGATTTGTCGCCTACTGAGCCCGATATCATTCCGCGACGCTCGGCTAAATGCACTAAGGGTCAGAGGTGGCCGTGGATCCGGAGTGCCGGAGTCGACACCGGCAGGATTCTGCGTTTTCCTGTCAGATCCGAAGTCAACATTTTGTGAAAAACCGGACCCGGAGTCACTTTCCAATTTCGGCGGCAAGAGTTGCGTGGTCAATTCAAGTAAAAACATGGGTGAATTTTGGTTGGATCGATAGCAGCCGGAGTCTGGACAGGAGTCGGATTCTTACATTAAAAAATTTCCGGAGCCGGATTAAAAAAATTGTGAACAGGAGCGGATTCGGAAAGTGACACCGGCCACTAGGGAACGACCGGGGCCCCGGCTTCGGCCAGGGATTGGATTTTTCCCCCGGCCCCTGCCCCGGCCGGGGCAATCAAAATAATTTGCCGGGGCCGGGTGCCACAGAAAAAAGCTAACTACTTTCGTGTTACTTTTTTCAACATTAGTTTAATTTTTTGCACGATTTTTGATGTTTTGAACAGTTGAAAACACTTGGTCAATGGCAGGCACAAACATTTAACTGTTTTTGTAGCAAGTTATACCCTTCTAACTAAACAACATTGCTTTTGACAACAAGCACTGTTTAGCTGGTTCAACTAAGTTTTCTTCATCTTTTCGTTTTTCTGTGGTTTGCTTCATCGCTGAACCGATTTCTGGTGTCTGTTAACAAGGTCTCACGGGAGTCATGATTCACAATGAGAGGATTCGTGATTCGTTATTTTCGTTATTTGGAAAAATTACTGTTTTTAAAACATAACTTGAAAGCAATTGGCTATGACTCGATAACCTTGTCTGATGTAAGATTGACTAAGCTAAACTGGCATGGTAGGAGTGCAGAAAGTCAAAGTGACTTTACTTGCTCTGACTACGATGAGTAGAAGATAAATAATGGAATAACCGAGTAGCATAAAATAAATCCACGGTGACTGCGAGTGTGATAGGTTGATTTGATGAATTTCTGCATAACATAAACTGAGTAAAATGAACACTTATTTGGTTTATCAGTTTTTTTATGTACTAAAATAGTCTGCAAGAGCCATATGGCTTGGACAAAAAAAGACTTATGCTATGTAAATATTGTCAAGTGAAGGCTCTTCTTTTGCTGCGTTTTTGTCAAGTGATGTTGACTTTGCATTTGGAATACTAACAAAACAATGCTAGTAAAACGTCTGTGTATATTAACTATATTAACTAGTGATACGTGCTCTGCACCTATGCGTTTCGCTAGCAAGTTGCAGGCTTGCCATTTGTTTTATTAGGATTTCTACTTCACATTTCTGAAAAAAAATTTTGCTTTGCATTGCGAGAAACTGAAAGAACACAGTTTCAAGATCACATCCACCATGACGATGTATGTGCAATCTACAGCACTCTTGTTTTTTTTCAAATAACTAAACCAAGAAATATGTTTTACTGCCCCGGCCCCCGGCGGGGCAAAGTTCAATCCCCGGTCCCAGCCGGGGCCCCGGCCCCGGTCGTTCACTACCGGCCGCCTTTGCTAAGGGTGTGCTGCCGTTACATTTTGTGTCTTCTTAGCTATTATGTTTTGTGGCGCATTTACTGCCTTGTTTTGTTACCGTCGCGCTTAAAATGTTATTCTACTCACTCGAAAACTAAAACCTTTTTTGCTAAGAACTGAATGCAAAAATGTGAAATTTAAAAAATCCAAGGTGAAAGGCTTCCCCTTCCTACGCCCATAATTAGAAGTTCGTTGGAATTTGAAAAAATCAAATTTAATAAAAATTCAATGATCAAAATCGTTTTGGGAGAAGCATTTTTAATTTTAATGTTGTGCACCAGCAAACCTCCCTGAGGTCGTTTGAACACTTTCATACTTTGAAAAAATGAAGGGAGCGTGACCGTGTTTGCAGAAGCATGGCAAGTTCATCAAAGCGACGTGACAATAAAACTGAAATACAAAAACGTCTCTACATTTGACACGTAACCTACACTGGCCGCATTGTATGCTGCCATCCCCGGTGGAATCAAAGTGGGTGTTTTTGTATGATAGTTTTGACTGAAGTTAGCGCACAAAAAAGCTGCTTAAGGCTTAGTTGAAGCAGTGCACTCTATATTGGACAAGTGCAACAGAAAGACTGGTGGTGCTTCAGAGTCGCAGATCTTCAATCGCTACTGGAGATTAAAGATAAAAGCATTTTTATTCATTCGAACAATAACTGCACAATTTACTGCAGCACGTGTGGAATAGCATAAGTTTGATCCTCGTAGTTTTTTTGATAGTTTGCAAATACATTACAACTTCCTACCATCTGAAATAGGCCGTGTTACATGTTAAGTGCTATTTGGTGTTTTGCACTGCCCAAGCGCTGCTAGCATTGTAATTTATACGGATTATTGCTGAGAAAAGACTTCTTATCTCATGTCATTGTATCAGAGCTTAAGATCAAATTTGTGCGCGAAGTAATGTTAGTCAATCTGAGTTAATAGTCAATTGTTTTCGCTATTTGCACCATCTGCTTTTGCGCAAAGTGCTATTCAAACTAGATAACATCGCAGTGGTACAGCGCCATCGAGGATTGCAACATCAAGGTGCAAACAAGAAGCCCCGCTCGGGAGATTTCCCACGCCTGGTGCCATCCCCGGTGAATCAACGTGGTATTTTTTGTGTTATTGTTGATTGATGTTATCGGGAGCACACAAAAAGGCTTTCTGGTTAAGGCAGCGCGCTCTGTTTTAGACAGGTTCAGCTGAAAGAGTCTGGCACTTCAGCGTCGCAGATCTTCAGCTTTGCATTTGTTATAGGTATAGGATTCGAAAGTGTTTTCTTGATCAAGAAAAGGTAGTTACTGCAAGCATGCAGCACAGCTATGTTCGCTGTTAGCAACCGTGTTTATTGCAGGTATTAAAACTTGTCGGCTTTGTGAATTCCTGAGGTAAAGCATTTCGTCGGAAAATTCTAATAGGCAAAAATGACTGGAATGAAAATAGGCAAAAATGACTGGAATGACTGGAAACCTTTGGTGAAAAATGGATTGGAAGCACCATTGGTGAAAAAGAAGGAAAAAAGATTCATTCCCGTACACGTTGTAGTGCTGTTATGCTGGATTGCCACATCGCTTGGTTTGACTGTTCACAGCGCATTAAGGTATGAGAGACAATCCTAAATCTTTTCATTGCATCACTAAGAGCGCGTTGTTTTCCCATTTTGTTAATTACTATTGTTTGTGGAATGGTCATTCTCTAGAGAAGATTCTTATTGCACAGGATGAGAGACGAAAAAAATTTGCAAGCTGAAATACTGGCAGAAGAGAAAGATAAACCACAGTTTCTAGTCGTGGGAGGCATTACAGACGCATCTCTTGTCATTGGCATTACCACTGCCCTGTGCATACTTCTCTTGATCCCCCAAGTATCCCTAACTTGCCACTGCTTTCTCAAGGTGAGTCTAAGCCGTTTGTCATAAGATTTTAAAACGCTCTCTTTTTTGGACCACCCAAATTTAACTCATAGGCCGAAAGTTGAGATCTAGAAAAACAGTAATTCCTAACCTTTTTCAGCTTACGTCTCACTCTTACTACTTATAAGTTTTTGTCGGACCCACTACTACCGACATTGTCGCATACCCACAATGAAAAATTGGAGTTACGAGAAACAAATTATTGACACTATTAATCTCCATTGTTAACGCCATAATGTGAAACATCTATCATGCCTGCTAGAATAACTTTGAAAACTAAATCTGTCAATGCCCCAAGCAAAACGTTTTCCCATTGGTTGTAAACACGAAGTCTAATCACGATGTAGTTGCACATTTTCTGAAAACAGTGCTTGTTAAGTTTCGGGTTTTATGCTGGTAAAAAGGTTCTTAGGTTTGCTTATCCTCTCAACAGATGATTCAAGTCTGCGGGCTGTGTTGGCTCATGTACCTTATTGAGAAGAACCAGCTCTTTTTCTCCGATGAATGCGCTTCTGGATATGTGAGTAAGGTTGCAATGCTGAATGCAGTGGCAAGTTCAACTCCAAATTCTGTTCACGAACTGGTGTGAAAATTACAAGTTCGAATTAAAAATGAAGAATAGATTAAATGTTGACAGTAATCTTCTGTCGCATGTTCAATGTCACAACATAACTCCCCAAACAGTGTTGCTTTTCAGATCGAAGGGTTTGCAAGTTCTTTATTGAGTTTAATGAGTAAAATCGAGTGCACTGGTAAAGCACAAATCCACGAGGCCAACACCAACTTTCCATCTTTGTTTAGTTCGGATTTGCCATTGTTTCCGGCATCACCGTTCACCAGATTTCAGAACCGATTAATGGAGAATGGATGAGCCAAGCAATTTGCACGACGCTAAGTCTGGCAACTGCAATTGTAGGCCTGGTGAGCAAGCGGAAGCCTTTTCGTTTGAGTGTAAATTTTACCGCTGAGGTTCACTGTGTTTATACACACGGGCGGCTTACTATGCGTCGGTTTTAAACTGCATTACATGCGGCTTACAATCGAGTTAATACGGTAAACGATTCTTAGCCTCTTTTGCAACAAGTCCACTTTCATTTTCAAAAAAGCTAACGGCCCAACATGAGCGGTTTAAAGACACACCCAGTATGAGTACGACTCAAGAATGACTCGAGACAGCCAACTTTTGATCTATTGTTTCACTGAGCGTCCCATCATCATACTGGCACGCTCCACTAACCTACACACTTTTGGTAAACTGTTTCGCCGTGGTATATCTCAGCGCACTCATTGGTGCACTGTATATACTAGGTTGAATAGCACTGCCCAAGAGTAAATACACTTTTGTCACATTACTAGCAATCTGTGTTGACTTGGCGAAATAAATAACACAAATCACACCATAGCTACCCATGAACTATATTTGCGTGTCTGGACCAGTGGCGCAGCCAGCCCGAAAATTTGGGGGGACCAACATTTTTTATTCCAAGCTAGCAACAGTATTTTGTTTGGAATATCGCCTCTAAAAGCACAAAATGACTTGATTTTTTAAAAAATGGGAGGGACATGGCCCCCTTGCCCTCCCTGGCTACGGCTATGGTCTGGACCCACACAGCGGCATATACTATACAATGGCCTTGAACTTCCAGATTTCCACGTACCGCTTCAGTTCCTACTGGAGTTTGGATTGGAGCCAATGCCCGGTTTTTCTCGGCACGCTCTTTCAATCCGGAACAGCTGTTTTGGCGATGACATCCTTGGCCAAACGTAAGTACCTTGTGCTCCTCTGTATGACTGCAGCAATGTGACCTGCGTGTCGTCATGGATGAATGATGCCGGTGACCTTCGTAGGTCAGTGTTTTCAAACCGGTGTATTTAGTTCAAAGTTTCAGAGCTGAAGACGACTTTGTTGAACCTATATATTGTATCTGGCTCGTCCAACGAGGACGTTACGTTTTAGCCTCAGCTTTGGTGTACTGCGTGAAGAAAGTGTGTCGCAGCTAACAAAGGGTGCGGCGCGGTGAACGGATTGAGTTCGGAACGTGGTTTTCTGTACTGCAGAAAAAGCGTCAGGGAATGCGAACGACGACCTTCGTTTCAGTGCAGTGGCGCGTGTAGTTGGACTGTGCGTTCTGCTCTTTGTCATCGTCCCTAGCACCAACGGAGGCAACAACGCGGCGCAGTTGGCAGCAGTCACAACTTCTGTTCTCGTGTATGGCTCAGAAACAGCGGTGGTTCTTTTCGTCCACCGCCGGGAAACACCTGAGTCCTCCCCTGCTTTTGTGTGAACTTTAACCCGAAGAACTTGGCAGCTCAGAAACTGAAAACGTCGTTCAGACCTCGACTAACAACAATGGACTCTTATCTGCCTGAACTTGCCGTCAAACGCACATAAAGCTGAGACCTGCTCAAGCTTTGAAACACACAATGCAAAATACTGTAGTTGGATACACGCGGTTACATCCTGCACAAAATAATTTATGGCTCTGCGAACACTCGATTGCTCAAGTTCAATGCACGAACAGCAGGGTTTATGTATTTAGCTTTGCTTTTGGTAGAAACAATATTTCACCACGCCTCGTGCCTTTTTCGATTTGTGAAATCTCCACTAAAAACTGTGCGTAGTAACATCTGGTATTGCACGAACATATTGCGGGTATTCGTTTTTTCACTTCGTTTAAATAAAATGCTTTTGACACACTTCACTTGGTCGTGGAAACGGAAACACAAACTAGTTGTTGAGGTAACAAGGTGAGGAGCTAAGCGAGTTGATCAAGCAACGACTTGTTAACTTAGCGGTCCGCGCATAAGTCTAATCTGAAGTGCTTTGAAAGCATTGCTGGCTTTGCCGATATGGAGACAAGAAAAAAAACTTTCGCGCCGCACCTAGGAGGGGGTTACCACGGAACCTGAAAAGCAGAACCCATTTTATACGGCAGCGGCTTACGAGCATGGTGGCCTTCACTTGAGC
>Ga0210059_1005606_pt1 | contig 20179 bp, 15 predicted proteins | sample Ectturendosymbi2_FD_188042 | JGI IMG/M metagenome (GOLD analysis project Ga0210059, IMG submission 188042) | Ecteinascidia turbinata endosymbiont from Florida, USA - Sample 2 (SPAdes) (version 2) | ecosystem: Host-associated > Tunicates > Ascidians > Unclassified | place: Key West, Florida... | reverse complement strand
GTAATCAGAATCCGACCTGCACATATTCTGAACATGTTTCAACATTCACCTGATGCTAAGTGCCAACTAATCCTATAGTAAATTTGAAAGCAGCATTCAGCTGCAACGCGAAGAGTCAGCAGAAAAACTGTAACGGAAGTGGAAAGATGCTTATTATTTTGTAAGTGTTGAAGCCATTGACACTGCCATTTAAAGTGCTAACAGAGAAAACAGATAGCTTGCAATCTGTTTTCTCGAAAAAGCGCATGTGACCAAAATGAAACTAAATTGAATTTTTTCCTTATCAATTAGATTTTGTTATTCAAACACTAATGCATTTAAAAGAAAGACTTCAACCGTTTAGTTACCAAACAACGTATTAAAAAATTACTGATTGTGTGGATGATTTTCGGCAGCAAGTTGCTAAGTTCGTTTCTAATGTCAGTAATCTACTCTTCTCAAGTATCTACGCTACCAACAGACGCTGACAAGCAGTGGTAACGTTGAAAATTTACAACTCCGGTTTTGATCGCCTCTGCACGACCCATTTTTAACGCTTCTCCACCCTTCTTTGGGTTTTGATCCATACTTTGGGAATCACTGGGCTAGATCAACTTACCAACCGTTGCGTTAACCTGCAGCGACATGTATTTATTAACTTTAGTGCAAAGCCGTAATAACAATCGATTGTGGCTTCGTTTTCGCAAATACACAACCGTTTTCACACTTTGCGTAGATTGTAGGTCAAATGTATGCAGGTTTGTTTAGGGGATAAATAACTTTCCACAATTAAAAAAAACTCTTGATAATCTTTGTGAATTTTATTGTTAATTCTGAAAAGCTAGATAGACAAATACCTAATCATTCATGAGAAGCAGGCTTAGTGCAAGTAGCGTAGAAATACTACCGCAGTTGTATTTCATAGCGATACATGACATAAAATCCAAACATTTTTCGAACACTTTGAGGGACTCTAGCGTTTACATTATCAGTTGCATACGTCAACCAGTAGCTCAAAAATTAAATAAAATCCACTTCTTAGTCTACATGCGCGCAAGCTTTGTAGACCTACTTCGGGAGTCGGTGTCTTAAACTTAGAGAACAACTCGGCTTCGATTGAACGTGTGTTGGTGTACATCAGAAGCGTGTAAACATAAGAAGCGTAATCACAATGGCTGTCACGATGACTCCTTGCTCAACTGCAGTATTAGCTGAAAAAAGCATACTGCAAATCTAGCACTTATAGCATCAAGATTTTCACAAACGCTTTCGTAGGAGTTTTACAAGAAAATCGTGGTTTTCATTCAAAGTAGGAACTTGGAAATTTACAAAAAACTAACTTCTGAAACTTGTTAATTCAATGAAAGCAGACTTTCTATTTGCCGGCTTAAATCGCAACAGAACTTTTCAGTAAAAGAAGTGCCAGAAGAAAGCACATTTCATTGCATGATGCTTTTGGCTCCAGATATGCTAGAAAGCCATCCAAGCGCTCTTAAGACGCGGATCTCAGCCTAGTTTGCAAAAGAAACTTGAGCCAAAAAATGGCTCATTGGGTTGGCACCCAGGGCCAGGTAAAGTTGGACAAAAAGTCGCGTAAACATGCCCTGATTGTGACGTCACCCCAGAAAACCCCAAACCCAAAACGAATTGTTTTTTCAATCTCAACTAGAAGACTTGCTGAATCCGTAGATGCTTTGAAGAGCTCTCAAGATCAATCGTCTAGCGAGTAATACAGTTGCAAAAAGTTGAAAAGTCGCGTCAAAAAAGTGACCCGTGCCGGACTTAAAGGGTTTTAAAAACGAGGGGCATTATATATTCAAATGTTGAGACTTGGTTTTTGTTTGTCCCCCCCCTATCAAAATTTCTGGCTACGCGCCTGCTTCACATGAAAAGTTATTTCTCGAGACTGCGTTACCTCTACGTGAACTTCTCAAGACAACTTTGTCGCATACGTGCTTCGTTATATTGGATAAAACTATTAACCAGTCATTGAATATACCATGCTTCCGAAAACTCCCAACACAGAACCGGAGACAAGCTGTGAGGTGCTAGTTGTGAAGTGAAACCAGTCCCGTCGCCACGGGAGGCTTTGCTAGGCTTATCCCCCCAAACAAAGCTCCAAGCCCCACTAAATTGAAATATGACACGTTATAAATCAATGCAACTTTTGTCAACTTTGAATGTGAAGACCCCTCTGCACAAACGTAAAGACCCCCCGCACAAACGCAAGCCCTCCTATTGACGACTTTCTGGCGACGGTTCTGCGTGAAACCATCCGTTTCAAGAAAGTGACGTTGTGGTTGTAAATGTGACCTCACAGAGCAGGAATCCATGTGCTATACCAATCAGGGATGCAGTGCTAACAAAAAAGTGTGGGAAGTTGGAAACGCTACCAAAAATCTAGCCATTTTCAAACAGCTTTAAACTCAAAACAAAACACGAAAAAGGTGTGGGAAGGCCGTTCCCAGGCGTTCTTGCTCCACTACACCCTTGCTACCAATCGAGGCCACTGCTACACAGGAGTGGCAGTTGTAGCTGATTTGCTGCTAAATCTAGCAGGATTTTCTCACTTGTCTGTTAACTGTATAATTTTCAATCTAGCAGTAAGTTGATTTTCTAGGTGGCGCACCCAGCAGCTGCTTTCAAGCATGTGCAATTTTTTGGTCTGTATGAATGTTTTTCACTGTGTCATTTGTATATCGTGTCATCTACTCTTCTGTTTTTTATATTAACTGATGTCTAGGATTGATTGATTTATAGGTTTTACACCTGAAAACTTCAAAAAGACTACTGCTAAATTGTTAACAAAAAGCTTTTGAGATTTTTGTAAAATAGTATATTGGATTGGTAATAATCGTGAAGAAGCTTATGCTTTTCTGAATTTATCATTATTTCCTCTCTTTTAATTAGTAAGCAGGGGTGGCTGCCGCAGGGGACTAGGTCCCCTCTTTTACATTTCAAAATTTGCCGAAATATGTTTAGCAACACAATCAGTATTTGGTCCATTGTTAAAGTAAATTATTTAATGAAAAAATCTCTCAAGTTCTGTGCCTGCGCCGTACCTACGCTCAATTGCTGTTGTAGTTCCATGTAAAGATTGTGTAGGCTACTTACCTCTGCTGTTTATGAGCTTATTGAAACAATCATGGGCACACGTTTGGTTTGTTGAAAGGGAAAGGATCGCATAGTTCACATTGTCCGGGATAAGCATTTCCAGACTTTGTGTTTGCCGACAAATCCGATCCTGAGAACAAATTCATTGAAAAAAAATCGAAATGCAATGAAGCAAGCGTAATTTCCCTGTAGGTAGTACGCGCTACAAGCAAACGATATTTTTTATTGATATACTTGAAAAGTGGCTTTCTCCATTTGCTCAGCGTCAACCCTTTCCATCATCTCTTTACAAATCGTCTTACGCCCAACAAACATCTCGTTCAAGCTAATGTAAAGTCATTGTTTTACTAGGAGTGCTGCCTCATTTCGACGTTTTGCGAAGTTTCTTGTCTTGCGACGTGCTTGCCAAACAATTTGCAGCCTTGTAACTGTTTAAACAAATATGTTGGTACAATGGCACTCAAAAATCATTTCTGTTGATTACTGTACCTACAAAAACACTTCACCTGGCTCTACTATATCAACTGTCATCATCATTCCGAAATCCTCGTGCCGTAACAAATGGCAGTGAACCACAACTTCTCCAGTGAACTTGTGCGCTTGGAAACGTATCTGTAAATCAGCAAGAGTTGAGAGAGGTGGCTTCGGGTATTCGGCAGCATTTCAGTGTTGAGGAGCAGCGCATCACACTTAAAACTGCTCATTCTTAAAGCCTTTCCAAAACAGTTTTAAACGTAGGCAATTTGAGAGTTGAAGAAAGATGTTTTTGATAACGACATGAAGACTTCCAAGAAGGTGCGAAATTTGCAACAAGTAAATTTTAGAGTTGAGTTTTAAGTTTCATCCGACATTTAATCAAATCAATTTCTCAGAATTGTAAGCTACATCTGGGGAGCAAAACCAAACGAACGGTGACTGCTTTCAGTTTGCTTCAACGTTACTTTCGCGAGAGAGAAATAAAAAAACAACTTCTTGCCAGTGCCGGATTAAGGTAGCGCGGGGCCCTAATTTAAAAATACACTTTAAACAAAGTGAACAACTGTTAAATCATAAATTCTGTGGGCATCCATGTACCTACCATTAGGCATGATGAATTTCGTAAGTACGACAAACCTGGTCCGAAATAGCAACTGGTGGACATTATGAGCTACTTTATCTTGTTCTACTGAAAACGGATGTACGTATCATTTTACCAAGAAGGAATGCATTAGTGTACAGCTCACAGGTAGGCTACAGTACAGAGGCAGTAAATAATGCTTCCAGGCTCAACCACGTATTTGATCGCTGCTATATCCAGAAAGTGGAGTCTAAGTATAAATGTCGAAGCCGATTGCTTGTGAAAAGCAGCAAACCAACTGCTTAAGATTGCATTTTCTAGATTTTGCCATTGCAAATTTGTTTATGATATTGATACTGTCTATTTCACATAGACGTTCATGCTCTATACTACTTAGAATCAAGCTGTTCAGCTTGTTCTGTCTAATAGTGCTCCTTTGTTCATTCTGCCATCTTAAGTTTAGAAAGTGCAAATCATTTCCCACATTTGTAAAAGAAGTCCCCAAGAACACTACGCGACTGCTAGTGAATAAATGCCAAGTCCAAGGCTGCCAATAAGATTTGTTGAAAAACCCATGCAGACTCATCAAAAAAACAAATTTGAACCGAAAATTCTACGTCGACACAAATTTTGTGTCACAAAATTAGGTGAATCGTTCTGCTATCAACCAAACCTGATCATCTGTAAGTCAGAAAAGTGCCAGTGAATATACACTGTAACTTTGCAAATTAACTTTTGTGTCTGGCGGAATTATCGTATCTCAGTAACATGGGCTTGATTGCATTTCTGACGGTGATCTGCCAGGGTTTACAGTAACTAAATCATCTTCTTTCCCAGTGTAATTATGTAGCTAATCTTTGAGATCTGGATCTTTCAACCGCTCAACCTTATAACGGCTGTGTGTAACACTTAATATTTTCCTTTAGACTTGCTTCATTAGCATGTTTGTGACTTGAACTCGTTGCAATATTAGCTATAGCTAACTTATACAGTGATAATTGCTTGTTTGTCAGTTATACTATAGACCAGGTTTTTTTTAAGGAAAATGTTAGGAACCCGGTTCGGATCTGTAGGGACCCGATTTTCTCTGATTTTAGGGATCCGATGATAATTTTCTCTGATTCTAGGGACCCGATTTGAAATTCTAGGAACCCGAATCGGGTCCCTAAAACGCCTTAAAAAAACCTGCTACAGATTAACAAGGTACCTTGTTAAAACAAGGAATAGGAAGATGAGACTAGAAACAAGAACTTTAATAAATCATGTCCTATCTTTTATCCCACCCAACATGCCCTATCTTTTATCCTCCCCCAACAGATATGAAATAATATCTTTTATCCCCCCAAAATTTTGTGATAAAAAGTAATGTATTTGTGCAAATTTCATGGTGATATTACTCTTGGAAACGATTCCCCAGCATAAAATCAGGGAATAAACGAGAAAAATGAGCATTATCACTGCATTATCTGCAGACACAGTATGCAGCTTTCCTATGTGAACTGAATTCTCATGATTGTTGAAAATTGTGTTAGTTAATTTGAATTACCGAATCGGTGTGCACATGAACTTCGCTCAATCAAGAATTCCTGCGCTGGTGTGTAGCCTGCAATCAGAATACGATTGCCACCAGGCGCGTAGCTATGGGGAACTACGGGGCAAAGCCACCCCAATTCCATTGTTTTCAGGTTAAAAAAATAGTTGAAGTATAAACCAAAGAAATACCTTAGTGTAAATCAACGAAACTGCCTTAAGGAACCTATTCTACTTCAGCTTTTAGTCGAACACAAACTTGCATCTGACATTTTGTAATCATAAATCAATAACCGCAAGTAAAAACAATTGCAGTAACGCTTTTTGCATCTGTTTGTGACGCACCAGCGTGCTGTATCCCACCCAAAGGTTATGAAAGGTTCATTTCAAGACCATCGCAAATTCCTCTGTGATAACCGTGGGTTTTACAAATATAACCTACCCTTGTTTCCAGTGTCAGCGTAGCCTTAAATCAATATCGTAGATTTTGTTTTTGCGCTGTTCTAAAACCACATGCATGTATATGGCGGTGATATACATTTCATATGTCTTGAAGCTCAAACTTTGGCTAAGAAGCGATTCAGTTTCAAAGTCTTCTTCATTGCTCCATAGTAACTGTTTAGCAACAATAGCATTCATTCTAGATATTTATTTGTGATGGAATGTATTGTGACGGTTCAATCACAATTATGTGGAGCCTTAACGTTTTCATCAATGATTTCCCTTTACCTTGCCGGCAAGTAAAAATCAACATTTTCAAGATATTAGACTCCGACGTGCTGTTCTTAAGCTCAGTGTTTCAAGTTCATCTGAGGTTAATTGCCACCCTATCCTACAGTAAATTATTTGAAATCATTTAACTGCAACAAGAAGAGTCAGCAGCAAAATCTAATGTAAGTAGCAAGATGCTTTTCATTTTGTAAGGGCTGAGGGAATTGAAACCACCATTACTTTCAGATACTTAGATAACTTGCACAGTGGTGCATAATAAAATTTAGGGGAAAGCTCTCAGAAAGGGGCCCCAAAACATCGCCATTGTGAAAGGTAGATGTGGGATTACGTGGATAAAGAGTTAAATTTGCTTCACATTTCAATTTATGAACTGAATTCAAGAGCATAAGACACATACGAAAGGAATAAAATTTTGTAAAGTTTTGCAGCTTCACAATTGAAAGGTGCCTCCTGTGGCACATTTTCCCAGAATTTTTGCTTAATTTTGAAAAACATATGACTTGCTTCAGAGCTTCTTTAAATGTGGCTCTAAGAGTGTTACTTAACCTTTTAAATAAACAGTGGTGCAAAACTCTCAAGGGGGAGCACGGTATCTCTGAAAAAGAGGGACCCGAGGCAAATGCCTCTTTATCCTTCCCTAATATCCACCCTTGAGCTTGCAATCTGTCCTGTTGGCAAAGCTCATGCGACTAAAACGAAACTAAATTTGAATTATTTCCCATTAGCGCTTCAAATTCCACAGACAAGTTATCGTATTTTCTAGAAGCCCGTGATTTGTACAAATTACTTACGTGCGGTGCTAAACTATCTTTACCTGCAGCTGAGCGTGGTCAATAAGTTTTGTAATACTGTTTTTTCTATTGTGTTTACAGTTTAATTCCATCTTATATTTCAATGAAGTCAGTTAAACTTAGCAAAGTCTCATCAAACAATTTAAATGAAGTAAGTTTAAAGTAGCTACAAAGGTTTTACGGAATAAGTTGAACACAGCCAAAAGATCTTACGGATTATCAAAAATCCAAACATTTTTCAAACGCGTTGAAAGACTCTAGCGTTTACGGTTATCAACTACAGACGTGAATTAAATGCTCAAAAATTAGATGATAACGGGATCCACTTTTCATATACGCAAACGTTTTGTAGAAGGCCTACTTCGAATGTCAGTGCCTCAGAGCAAAGTCGCTGCTCGGCTTCAGTTGAACGTGCTGTGTTGGTTTACATCTTAACAGGGACCCGACTAGGGGGGGGCAATGCCCCGGGGCGGCACTTTTCGGGGGGGCGGAATTTTTGGTGAAAAGAAGGAATAGCAAATGTTTTTTCACGAATGAACCTGAAGTTCGGTTTAGGTTTTAGATTTTGGTTTAGGTTGGATTTACCATACGTCCCGGTTTGGCCGGAAGTGTCCCGGTTTAAATATCTGTCCGTCCCGGTCAGCAAAATGTCCCGGAATTTCACTTCAGTGAAATTTTCAAAATTAACTCCAGCGTGATGATGCATTGTTATGAAATAATTCCATCCTGAAAGGCTTGACTTTGCTTTAACTCGTGGCTTACCTTATTACCTTAATTAAGTAATTTGTTTTAGCTTCATATGGACCATTATGTCTAAAATAAACCAATAATAATACAGGAATTGCCATCGCTCTTTGGGGGGCGGCAATTTTTGCTGGGGGGGCGGGCACTTTTCAACTCACCCCGGGGCGGCACTTCCCCATGTCGAGACCCTGTATCAGAAGCGCGTAAATACAGTATAAGCGCAATCGTAATGGCGGCCGCGATGACTTCTTCTTCAAGTGCAACATTGAGAGGTTTACTAGCGCTTTTGCAAGAAAGGTTGATGAGCAAATGGTCGCATTGATCCGAAGTAGATGCTTTGAACGTTACTATCAAAACTTTTAAAACTTGTCAATTCAATGAAAGCAGACTTTTTATTTGTTGGATTAAATCTGAACACAACTGTTCCGAAGAAAACGCTAGAAACATGCACGCTTCATGGATGATGTATTGAAAACAAGGAGCATTAAAATATTTAAATATTGAAACTCGGTTGTTGTTTTCCATAGCCCGAATAAAATATATGGCTACGCGCCTGGTTGCACTGCTGGTATTTACCAAAAGATCTTGTGAAGTGTTTAGGATTTGATTTATGTGGTGATTATTAGTAGCAGAATATTTTATTTATCAAAATTGACAAATTTGAATTGATTATCACAATTTTTTAGCATAATTGTGTCTATTTAAGCTCTCAGAATTAATGTGCTTTCATATTAAATTCAGCGCTAAATGCTAGATATAGCACCATTGTCCATTGTATACTTATATACACTAGTTGCTGTACCACCACGATAGGTATAGCCAGCCAGGTATCAATTCCATAATGTGCCCCCAATTTCGTTAATTTTACAAAAAGGTCGTACTGCAGTTGAGTGAACATGGTGACGTCATCGAAACGCAAAAAATAAGGTTTGTCCATTCCAAAGTTTTTGAACAAACTCGGTCCCTGGGTGAATGTGATGTAATAATATTTAGGCCATTCATAACAATACAATCAAACAATATCTTGAAATTGCTGCGATTTGCCTAATTGCTTTAGTGGTTCCATAAAGTTCCAAATAGAGATGGCACAGGCCGCTAACAGTCCAGTCTTCGGACCGTCCGCTAAAGGTTTTGAAACAGTCCGCTAACAACTTTTTAGCGGTGACGTCTTTCCTGGCCGCTACGGGCCGCTGCGGTCTGCTCGCCAGTAAAGCGAAATTTTTGTTTTTTGCAAAGTTTCAAAATCTAACAATGAAATTGTTTGTTGCTGTTCTTTCTCTTTCACCGTTATGCTCGTTTTCCGTTTCACTTGTTTCCATGCAAATTAGTGAACAATGTTAAGAATCAATTAAAGCAACAAACACTTTCATTTTTTTCTGTCGCTGTTGCCCTGGTTTAGATTTAGCACAGGTGTTCCCAAACTTTCTCTGGCCATGTACCCCTTAAGCATTTCGATAGATGAGCATGTTCTCCTAAATTTCTTATGACAAAAAGGTTGAGGAAAATAACAAAAATATATTTACCAATAAGCATAATTTCGAAAATAATATTCACAGATGAATGTACAGTAAACCTCAGTTAATCCGGATTCGATTTGACTGACGATTTCATCCGGTTTAGGCGAAGATCCGGATTAACCGAAGATGGTTGTTTCTAGCCTGACGTCATCTGAGTACTGAGATATCGGCAAAAATTACTTAAACTGAGTTCATTTATGACCCAACAGCAAGCTTTCGCAGAAGCAAAACGAATTTCTTGATGTGTTTACAATTGTCCATCAGAATAGTAACCGCCATATCCAGTTAGTTGTGAGCAATCTTAAGTTCATAATTTCACATTACTTGGCTGCAAAGAAATCTGGGTTTTGGACTTACGCAGGTTTCTGCGACTGGTGCATAAGTAGTCACTCTACTGTATGTGGGAGGTAATATTCTCTAGACATCCTGCCGGGTACAACACACCCAGGGATAATGTTTGACACAAGCACACTCAATATTGATAAACAAACTGAAACCGTGGTGCGGCGGCGTGCCTTGAGCGTTATGTTCAACATGATAAGCCCGCACGTGTGTGACGTAACAATCGTCTCTACGATAAGTGGAATGTTTCGCGCAGTTGCAGTGGTTGTTATGACAATTCTGTACGCTCGTTGGTGATCGCGAGCACACTTGTGTTGCGTCTGAAAGCTGCCGAATCTTTCCTAGAGACAAAAATCCGGATTACGAGATGTGAAAAGAGCAAATTTTATCCGGTATTGGCGATGATCCGGATTAAAAAATCCGGATAAACCGAAGGTTTTTATAAAGAATAACGTTAGAAATCATCCGTACCACCAGTTTTATCCGGTTTTGGCGAAGATCCGTATTAACCGAACCGGATTAACCGAGGTTTACTGTATAAATATTTCGAAATGACATAGCCTATGTGTAAACATATTTTTCCCTTTAATGGCTAACCTTAAATGTACCCCTTCAGATAGGAAAGGTAGCTCTAAGGGTACATGTATCCGAGTTTCGGAACCCTTAGTTTAGGATTAGAGGCTACGTTTGGGTTCGGGTTTAAGGTTTAGATTTAGGGTTTAGATTTAGTATGTTAGTACTAGCAATTGTAGTGCAGCTTAGCGCACACTTGTGTGTTACACGTTACAGTCGGTAGACGAATAAGTTTTCAAAAATGAAGGTCCATGGCTGACGTATAGCCACTGCCTCAAGACTACATGGTTTTAGTGTCCAAAAGACAATGAACTGAAAACTTAAATGTTGTTGCTTGGAAGTGGCTACGGAACCACCCATGGATCTACCTATTTCAAGACTTATTCGATCATACCGCCTTGCATGACGTGGTTGGAATAAAGCGGTCACTTTGTTTATTCCGGCATTGGCCTGGTAGTCTAACGGATAGGTTTCAAGTCTGCCGTGCCAATGGTTGAGGGTTTGCCTCTTGACTTGGCGCCTTACGATTTCGTAAGTGAATGCTTGCACGTTTCAATTCCTGGGACCAGTTTTTCTTTACTTTTTTCAAAACTTTCCAAACTTTTGCTTCAGAGGTTAGCGTTAGGTTAGCGTGTTAGTATAGCGTTACCTTAGTGTTAGCTTAGCATTAGGTTAGGGTTAGGTCAGCGTTAACTTAGGGTAAGGTTAGCATCAGCTTAGCGTTAGGTTAGCTCAGGGTTAGGGTTAGCTTAGCTTAGCGTTAGGGCTACGATTAGGGTTAATGTTAGATTTACTGTTTGTGTTTACTATGTTGCTACAAAGCCTGCTGCATTCTCCTCGTTCGTTACTGCCACGTTAGAGGAGATGGTTGAATAAGGTTTCAAATTTAAAGATCCATCAATTGTTCTGTAGCCACTCCCTTGTTACTTGGATTTTGAGGTTACGTTATATTACGGGCCACGGGTCGGTCCGGGCTAGAAAATAATTTGTGGTTTAGTATAAACAGGCCGGGCCGGGCGGTTTCTTGTTACCTCCGGGCTGGCCCGGCTGTAAAAGTGCTGGCCCGTGCCATCTCTAGTTCCAAATAGCTGTAAAAAATACTTTAATTTTCAAATCACAGTAGTCTAATGTAAAATCATTCAATGGAAAACTTCCGCTTAACTGCTTATGGCAAATTTAGCAAAATAGTGACCTCTCGGACTGCAAAAATTCTATACATGTGATTAGGGTGGATAATAATCGGAGAAACGTATGAGGCGGTCGTCTCAGGGTCCCCTGGTGAGAGTTTCGCATTTAGTTTTTGCATTAATAAATTCTGAAGCAAGTTATATCTTTGTCAAAATAAAGCAAAAATTATGTGCAAATGTGCCAAAAGGTGTCCCTCAACAAATTTAATGTGTAGACAAAGAGCAATTTAAAATCAAATGACTTCAAAAACTTTACAATGCGAAATGGACTTTTACGCAGAAGCCAATTCCCACACAAAATGAAAAAATTAATTTGCTTTCAGCAAATAAAGTTTCTGTATAGTATATGTAAAATATAGGGCCCTCTTTCCAAGAGTTTGCCTCGGGCACCTAAATTCTAAAAACAAATTTGACACAAAGGACTGCGGGTCGCCCAAAAGCGCGGGGCCCGTAGCAATTGCTACATTTGCTACTATTGTTAATCCGGCACTGCTTCTTGCGCTCAAGGAGAAAACAAACGTTCGTTAAAAATTGTACTCGCTCATGCAATCCTGATTGTCTGTTTACTACTTGGAAATGCCCCAACCACAGTAAGTTTCAAGAATCCATAAAGTGCAGACGATGTTGCAACGAACAGACAAGTCCTTACAGTGATGTTAGCCAAAGGTGGGACAAGAAACACATCTTGCCATGTTCCTCGAGGTGAATAACCAAGTGACCCTGTCCCGAGAGTCTTCCATCGTTCATCGTGCCCGAGGAATTGCAGGGAATTAGCCGAAGGTGTTACGTCAGCGCCTGGTGAGAAGCAAAGCGTTGGAACTTACAAACATTACAAGCGCAGACCTTCAGTCTGTATTGAAACTATCAGTCACCCTTGACTCGGGATTCCTGTTGAGGAAACTGCTGCGACGATCTACATCACATGATCACCACGGAAGTATAAAATCATCACAAACAGAGAGCACGTTCAAGACCTCCCTTAACCTTTTCAATACTGATTTTAAACAAATCGATTTGAAAGTTGAATTTTGGCATGAGGGCATTGTTTTATGAACAAACAAAAAAGGTAATTTGAATTCTATGTTATATCTTTATAAAATGTATGAAGCGAAAGTGGGGCATTTTTGTCCCTACAGTATTGTATACTGGGACAAATATGTACAGAGACTATTGAAGACGCACATACACAACCAATGTCAAAAAACACATTTTGCAATAAATAACATTTTTTTGGCAAATGTTGCCTTATTTCCTCTTTTTAGGTGTGATATGGTGTGAAATAAAGCATACATATTGGGCGGATTGCATTTTTGACACATAGAGTTTTTCTTTTTTCTGCACACAGGACACCGTGTCTTTTTAGTTTTCCTTTCACCAGAACGTGTTTATCCGCATATTGTAGCAGTTTTGCAGCATTCAAATGCCTTCTATCTCGTCTACTTCTTCATGGTAAAATGTCATGTCCATGATAAATTTGACATTCAGCTAAAAGTTCAGTGTACTGAATGCGCGGTTGAATATGGGGTAGAAGTCCCATTTGCAGGAAATGGCATTGCGAATATCAATTTCGTTGATGTAAAATATAAGCAAATACCAAAACAGCAATGATTATTATTTTATGACAGATTGGAACAGCTTTGTAACCACTCTTTCACCTTAACTTTGCTTCTAGGCAAAAATCTCCCTTTTCACGGTAAATTTTTGTGTCATACACATAGCCAGTTTTGGCATCACATTTCGTTCATAGTCTTATTGCGATGTTTTTCCAATTTGTTAATGCACTATTCAGGTTTATGCCCGGATGTGCAGGATTTTTCCAGGTGGGGCGAGGTAACCATTTGCCCTGAAAAGTTACAGTTTGCTCCGAAAAGTCAATCACTGCCCTGATTTCTGACCCCACTTGTGACGTATAGCGCAGCTAGAATCAGCCCTAACCCCCACGAAACATACTTGCTAAGATTTTTAGTGGTGCTTTTTCAACTGAATTAACGGAAGGAACAATCGGACCCAGGACGACGTCAGTGGCTGACGACGTCATTGACTGGCCCATCCAGAACAAAATTCTTGGCTGCTCTACTGACTTGTGACTTAAGCTTTTTGTAAAAGGTTAATGCGTGACATCTGAAATCTGATAGAATGTCAAACTTTTTCCAAAAAATCTGACGACAAGCAAGAAAAAAGGTTCATCTTCTTTCAGACCGACAAATAATCGAAAAACGTCATCGCATCACTGGTGACCGCCCTCAAACCCCTATCTCGTAAGATTATGGATTTATACTCTTTTTAAGTTCCTGACTACAATCTATGCTACCTACGCTACCTACTAGTGCCTGTTTTTGAAACAGTACGCATCAAATATGACACAGTGAAAACAAAGAAGACTTCTACAGAACATATGCTCTCGTTTAAGCTTACTACTATTGTAGGAGGCATGTTGGTAATAGCAACGCTCATTCTTCTGAGAGAAGAAGACCAAGTCGCCGTTCAAATTTACAGCAGAGTAGGGTCCAGTGTAAGCGTTGTAGCTTTGCACCTGTTTAAACAAATCCAGTTTCCCAAAAATACCAGCAAAACAAAACTTTCCAGTTTAGTGGAAGCTGCTGATTTTTATTCCTGTGACACAGTAGAAGTAATTCAGATAAATCAATCTTATTAGCAATCAATGTATAAACATGATTCGTCGCAATGAATCCATCGCTACACACTTGAAATATTTTGTGAATGCCAGCATCTGCAAATGTATTGATTATACCAGTAATATGCCTAGTGCAAACATTTTTGTGCTGTTTTTCTGGTTGGTCTGTCTTTCCGTTTATGAGGAGACGAAACAACCAATCATTAAGTTTTAGTAACGTATATTTTATCAGCATTACATAGGCGGATCCAGGGAGGGCTAAGGGAGGTGAAGCTCCCATAAATTTTTTCAGATACGTTTTTGATCTATGGTTACCGACACAGAAACGTCCACTGGGGTGATTGTTTTTGTATAGCCTTGAAATAAACCATTTCTTGCACAGGGATAGGGACGAAAATAATAAATGCAAAGCTTATTTTGCTGAATTTGGGGAGTCTGAATGTGTTTATTTCACTATAAATGAAACTACTAATAAACAAACTTTTATATAAAAATATGGTCCCAATGTTATATAAATACGTAGGTTTTTACATAAAGTATTTACATTACATATACCTTATATAAACCGCACGCACACAGGCGTAGTCAGGGGGGCCAGGGGGTCATGGCCCCTCCAACTTTTTAGAATATCTAGTCATTTTGTGCTTTAAGAGGCAGTATCTCAAACAAAATACTCTTGCTCGCCTAAAGTAAAACATTTTGACCCACCCAAATTTGGACTGGTCACTCCACTGCACACGTAAGTATTTAAAACTCTTGCTTCATTTGAGTAAGATTGGACATCTTGTGGACAAAAGAGGAATAAGCAGCAGACTCTGAACCTTCGCTAGAAAGTTTTCAATAAAGGGGCTTTGCGTTTGTGCGGGGGGGCATGGCATTCTAAAAATTGACAAAAGCTCCACAGATTTATAGTGTTTCATGTTTCAATTTGGGGACTTGGAGATTTGTTTGGGGGGCTAAGCCCACCAAAGACCCCTCGTGGCGACGGGTCTGAGCAGACTTTGGACAAAAGTTGAATAAGCTGCAGATCATATTACTTTTTCCTACAAGCTTTTATGAATGAGTGCAGCTCATGTTATTACTGTAGTTAAGGGAAGGCATTAAAATTACGCTACAACGAACTTACAATGTAATTAACTACAGGCTATATAGTTTAGACTTTAGAGCACTCAGTGACCGCGTAAATTCCCAAACAGCAAACCTAACTGCGAAACGCAGCCTACATGTCAGGTAGGCTTAAAATGAAGCGCGCTAGATTAGCTGTAGATGCTCAAGATGAGTACTGATTAGCATCATACCTGCCAGAAGGAGTGCAGTGGGGTGGGAACGGCGTTCCCACACATTTTTGCACATAGAACATTGCTTGATGATTTAAATTTTTCATTTCAATTTCTACGTGTAGCGCCTGGAGCAGTACAAATGAATAAATGACAAGTTATCTCGTGTATAGCACCGTAGCACTAAAGTGAAACAGGAAGATCCAGTGTGGAAATTCTTGTAGATGAATCAATCTTCCTTATGTTTGGTGTGGGAAAGCCGTTCCCATACCTCTTTTTTAAGCAATACACCCCTGCCTGCTAGCAAATATTTTTGGACAAAAGTTCAGCTCAGCACGAAATCAGATGCTTTTTTATCGACCAATATTCTGCTGTCTCTAATATTTTCTTCAACCTACTATAAAGTATTTCCAGGGTCCGCCCTAGCAGGTGCGGGGCCCAATGCAAGACCGAGGCGCGGGGCCCCTCGGAGCTGTGGCTTTATGACGTCATCGTGATTCAGTCAACCGTGCTAAACGACCATGGTAGAGCGCAGATTTAAGGCCTTACCATGAGAATTGAACACGTTTGCTAGCGTTCGATTATAGAGGAAACTCATCGCTAATTCTAACAAGAGCGTTGTTTGTTAACAATGAGATTTATAAGCCGTTTCTACTGAATTCTCGAGCGCAAGGAGCATCTGGAAAAAATGAACAATCTTCCTAAACACCATAGCGCGGGGGCCCCAGAAGCGTGGGGCCCAATGCAGCTACATCGGTTGCATCGGCTTAAGGCCGGCCCTGAGTATTTCTAATAGTCGCGTTTCGTCCAAAAAATTGAATGAATGAGAATTTGGTCCTTGACTCACTGCAAACCTGACGTTTCCCGCTGTGACATGGAAAAATATTGTCTGATCATTTTCAATGCCCTTGTGATGCAATAAACACCTTCCAGGGCAAAGTGCCAGCATAACTATTGCTTTCGTGTTTTTGATGTTTGCTCTACGGCCTACGCGTACCCAGTGGCGTGTCTATGCAAACTGGCGCCCATGGCAAAATTTAAATGTGCGCCCTGTCTAATTATTTAAATATAAGATATAGACACAGTTTTTAGGAAAGATAAACCATGAAGAAAACAAATTTTTTAAAACAGAAAGTATTTGTGTTTATTTTTGCGTTGAACTTTTCAGCAAATAATATAAATAATCCATAACGTCTACAACATACTTCTATACTCATTTATTTTTGTTATGTTGAATATCAAATCATTTAAATACCAAGGTTATCGTAGCTTATAGGTCTACATAGTGTTGCCTGACAAAATTGTATATCTTCCAAAAATATCAAACAGCATATTCCAACTGCAAACGACAATTTTTTTAAATGGAACACATTTAATTTGAATTATGAAATAAATTATTTAATGCAAGTCATATATCACTTGTGTTCGAAAAACACAATTCCAATGAAACAAATATATCCAGCCTTTTCCATTTAAATTACACAAAAATGGGAAGTAAAACAACATTTTACGTGCCTTGGTCGAAGTAAAGCCGTTTACTATTTCATCGAGGTAAGCGTTCGCTCTTTACTCTCTTTTCATTCTCATCAAAACTAGATCACACAACCTGCCCTGACTTATTGCTAGTTAATGAGGCCCGGAGGTACGAAGGACCAGTTTCAGTTCACTGAAAGATCGTTCGCCGCTTGCAATACATATAACCGCCATCGTCAGCATTATTTGCAAAACAATTCGAACAATGTCAGGACTTCCGTAAGCGATAATTTTAAGTTACACGACTTGAAACCAGCATTTTGCAATCTAGAATCTTCTCGTATAATTGCTAGCCATCTACATCTGAACTGTACACAGCTCCTAAATTGTCACACGTAGATTTTAGTTTTTCACAGTCATAACCCTTTTACAAGGCCTTGGACATCGAACAGAAAGCCAAATTTGGACAGAAAAAGCTAGCTCTGAATAAGACTAACAAATCTCTTTCATGGGTTAAAAATTTGTGCTCAACTGGTACGGCAACGATACTAACTGCTAATTTTTCGAGGACTAACTAATGTTCTCAACCTTAGTTTATGGACTGGGGCATTGTATTCAGCCTATTTATAGGGCACTAGCGGCCATCGAAGAAGTTTCCCCAAGTCGGAGTGGGTCGCAGCAGTTTGAGTAATTTCTAAATCTGTACGACCTCAACAGCAATTATTTGCATAACACTCGGATTCTCACAGCCACGGACTTAAACTCATCTCAACCAGATTCTGACTAATATTTACTTGCCTGAAATGCAGCAATACGGACTAACTAACTTATCCTTTCTAATAGCGTGAGAAGTACAAGGCCTCGTACGAGGCCTCGTGGACATGGCAAGTGAGAGTTTTTGTTCTGTCGCAACGTATGACCCTCGTGTTATGTCACAAGATCGCAGTTTTGTCATAATGCCTCGTGGTGCTAGCGTAACACGCCCGACTTAATGCCTTAGGTCAGGGGTCTCCAAATTACGGCCCGCGGGCCAAATGCGGCCCGCGAAACCATTTCATCCTGCCCGCGAAGCCATTTTGTCATTGATGAAAAAATAATATATTAACTAAAAATTTGTGATTTGGTCGAATGCAACTTTTCCCGAAACAACCACATGACGTAAGAAGTCCGGCCCTCGAACAAGTGTGCAATGGTGTATGTGGCCCTCGGACAAAAAAGTTTGGAGACCCTTGGTAAAGACGCGGTGTTGATGCAGCTTTGCAGTTTATGAATGCATGGGGCGCAAAATAGAGGTTAAAGAAATTGTAAATAAAGATTTTAATTTTACCGAGCAGTTTTTGCGCCCGCCGTTAAAGTGGCGCCCATGGCACGTGCCATGCCTGCCATACCCTAGATACGTCACTGCGCGTACCCCAAGTGTTTCTTTGGGGTGGAGGGAAAGTTGCGCTTGTTTTCGAAATGATATACCTTTTTTCGACCTTCAAGTTATTTCCTATGGTCAGATGACTTCGGTAATCAACAGCATTTTGTTTTAAATAGCTTATGATTGATAGTCTACCACTGATGGGCAGGTATTTTTATGAACGAAATTCGGCATTTTAGCTAGACAATCGTGATGTGCAGGGGCGTAACGAGGTTAGATATGGCGCCTGGAGCAAGAAACAAGTTTGGTGCCCCCATGTTGGAACCTGAGGTCTTTCGAAAGCAAATGTACTGTTTTGAAAAAATTGCTTATGACATTGTTGTGACTTTTTGGCCGCCGCCCGCAGTGATTCGGCGCCCGGGGAATTGTGCCTCCATGCCCCCCTCGTTACGTCTCTGGTGTTATGCAACAAAAATCTTTTTTTTCCGAAAATAAACAAATTTTCAAGTCCGATAGTCATGAACTTCTATTCCAATAACATCTGCAATTTTCGAACGCAATACAGCATGGAACTTGCACAGACCGCCAACAAAGGTTACTGGCGGCATTTCAGGTTTCTTCATCCTGTAGTTTTTGCGACACTTCTATGCCTGTCCACGCGTTTTTTCGGCGTGGACCTGTGTTTGTTTTGTTGATAATAAAATTTTTCCGACATTCAACAAGCTACGTTTTTAAGGTTAGATAAGTTTGAGAATAATTTCTGAATTGCTTTGAAAACCGCTTTTGCTCCGGAAATGTCCCTGTAAGCCTGGGTAATGGTGCGAATGCAATTTAGCCAAAATACACATAGTTATTAACCGTGTTCGTCAAAAAAGTTACCTGAGCAGTTGGGTGATCACTGCTAGTATGCAGTCAGTACACATCCGGATGAACTCGTCCTGGATCCCCCCAGCCCCCTAAAAAGATCCTGGATCCGCCTATGCATTAAATTTTCTTGTTTTCCATTTTTCGTCAGGACGGTCTGGCACAAAACTGGGAGGAACGATTGATAAAAACCACCGGTGTGTATTGACGAATACAGTGTAAGTGATTTAGTATGGCGTACATATGATTCAAGCTACCCATCAATTAATCGAAGGAAAACTTGCCAGGCAGGCACTTCAAAATACAGCTAGGCATAACCTGTGCATGATTAATGTGGATGTGAATCGGGTGTCCCAATCGTGGATCACTGTTAACCAGATACCATTCTTGTATGGAATCCCGTTCCATTTTAAACCTGCAGATGTAAGAAGTCGTTGAATCTTACTTTTCGTCTTGTTCATTCATTTCCATTTCATAAAATACGGAGAAAAAGATATGACACGATATGCATCAGTTTTGTTTTCCCAACCTTTATTTTTTGTAGTGGAGCGCTTTCACTGCATTTTCTCACACTACATCGCCGTATAATAAAGCAAAAGTTTTTTACAGATTTACAAATACCGAAAGTATTTTTTCAAATTACTGAAGTGCATTGAAATTAGTAAAACGCAGTCGCTTGCTGACTTGAATTACCATTTCTTGGGGTTGGAATAGGGTGCTGCATCGTGTTAATGACGAGCTGGGAAGAATCTTGCAATGTCTAAAATCGTGATTACGTGACTTAGTGTAGTGAGAGAGAAACGTAGTCAGTATATACAGGGTGTCCATAAAGTCCTGCACACATTAAAAATTTTTATATCGCAAAAACCACATGAGGTAGAAACTTTACATTTTCGACAGTGAATTATACTACCATAAAGTTTGTTTGTTATTTTTTACAGGTTATTTTATTGTTAAGATAAGCAAGAATAAGTCATTTTTAATAAAGGCGTAAGTTTGCA
>Ga0210059_1005605_pt1 | contig 20180 bp, 9 predicted proteins | sample Ectturendosymbi2_FD_188042 | JGI IMG/M metagenome (GOLD analysis project Ga0210059, IMG submission 188042) | Ecteinascidia turbinata endosymbiont from Florida, USA - Sample 2 (SPAdes) (version 2) | ecosystem: Host-associated > Tunicates > Ascidians > Unclassified | place: Key West, Florida... | reverse complement strand
AGGATGTTCGCACCTCACCGTGCCACGAGTGTAAAGAAGATTGGACTTTGTTATGAAGCCATCCCTATGTAGGCTTCTTTCTTTTCTTGCACAGCATCTTTCACCTCTTGGTTCCACCAAGGGGTTGCTTTTTTGCCATTATTCGCCACTACGACTTGTTTCCAACCAAAGAGCCTTCCCCGAGCAGCAGATGAAGCTACAGATGCTTTGAACAACCGCCACTCCACCTCAGCGTCCGCTGTGCATTCCGGGCACTCTCAGAACAAGGTGGATACGCTGCCTGCAAAGGTATTTCTTACATCCTTGTCCACCAGGGCGACCACCTAAGCCTTCGTGTTTGTTTAGATCCGGTTGTTTTTTCAAGATCCAAGTTGCAGACCACCAAGTGGTGATCGGTCGACAGATCTGCACCCCTTTTGACATGAACGTCCAACACTGTTCGTAACGAACACTTGAAACTATGCAGTCCTCGCCATCTGCACGGTTAGTAATAGAAGCATATGCAGAGATAGAAAGTACCAGCGAGGTCACGAACCCCCAAATTTAGCTTCCGTGTAGTCTTGAATTTTTGTTTGATGTCATAGGCATTGGCAGGTGGCCACTGGCCAGCGAAGCCCCTATTTTAAGGACAAATAAGTAAATATCTCAAGAAAAAACAGGTTCTACAAAGTTTATTAGAAACAACAAAACCCCACACGAGCATAATGATGCATTTTGGACGAAGCAGCTTTCTTCATCAAAATATTTCAAGATATATTCGTGAAACATCAAACTACATTCGAAGCCATTTCTGATGAAATTCTTGTTTTTGAACCGAATCTAGTGTTTCAAATTTTATGCCAGCCCAGAACTAAATTGTTGACAAAAGATCGAATCTGTTAAACCAGGCTCTGATGCACTCGTTCAAATGTCGTGGTTTGGATATAGATCTCACAATTTGACACTTATAATGTCATGTTTCTTTTCAACCCTGATCAAGCCCGTATCAGCGAAGTGTGGTTGAGTTGGAGCTCAAAAATATAAAACAGCTGTTGCTGTCTATCTCTACCAAAAGTTTGCAAGTGGAGTGAAGTTTTGTTGATATAAAACTGTTTGTAAATAACCGTTGTTGGGTCTTATTTGCATCTATAAGAGACCTTGCGCACATTGTTAAAAATTTTTCCAACTACAAACTCGACGGCAAAATTTGCAGAGGAGATTTTGTAGCAATTCGTACGAGTATCACCTTCTCGCACGAAAGTAGCCCCTGGGGCTTTTCTTCCAAGAAAAGTTGCGCGGCCACAGCTCAGCGCATTTGCTAATCGACCAGTGATTTTAGTTGCAGGCGTGGCATTGACTGATATCTGAAAAAGGCAAACACATTTTTTAAATGTAAGTTTCACGTTATTTTTTGTCTTTTAAATGTTGAATTATTTGCGGAAAAATAGCTAGTTACACTGACGGCTCTGCAAAACGCACCTAAGAAAATCAAGGTTTAGATTTAACAAAATACAATTGGGATGATTCACCTGTTTTAAATTGTATACTATCTGAATATTTTACTACCAATGTTGAATATACTTTTCAAGGGTTCTTTTGTGGTTTCACAACCTGTGCTGGAAAATTGGGATGAGATAAATTTGTTACGGTGGATATTTTAAAACAAAAAAAAGTGGAGTTAACGAAATTTCATCAATAAACTCGTATTTTAAGAAAAAATGTTTCTTGCAAATAGATGGAGAGCTTGTGCGCAGTCTCTACGACACTTGTTACGACGCCCGAGGTTAAATGTGAAACGCTCTGGGCGAACGTCAGAACCTTAATGTGATTGTGGCCGCTGGGAATTGCATCGCGGCATTACCAGTGAAGCTTATTTATCTGAACGGGAAAATAAGAAAATTATTCAGTTGTTCAGGTTTTCCTCCTTGCCTCCACCAGGAGCAGAAAGTCGCAACAGACGTCAGTTAATAGACCGGCGTACAGTCTATCGCAGGATTATTTATTTGTCATACTTGAAGGTGATGGATTTTTTAAAACGTTACTTTAGATATTTTTATCGTTACAATAGGCGTTATTAGTATAAATACTGACAAAAGTAGGCTGTAGAAACTTCAAATTTTAGTATGAAAACACCCGTAAACAAATATTTTATCAATAGGAAAGAGTTAATGTACAGACAAAAATTGGTTTAGATATCATCAGGGCAAATCGTTTGTGCGAAAGACTCTGAGCTAAAACATCGACATTACGTCTTTCTAACTTAAATATCTTTGTCGATGACACAAACAAAAGTCAGTTGAACAGTTTGCGTTTTTCCAGGCTACTTCATAGACTTAGTGATACGTTTTTGCTGATGACACTAAATATGGAGATTGATTCCGGGAAGTCTGTCTCGTGCCGTGGAGTTCATCATCTGGGAGATGCAAAAAAACGGCCACTTTCTGGTTCAAGTATGAATGCATTTTGTGTCATTAAAAATTGTTTAAAACAGACACCATAATTATATTGGGTCAACTCTCTTCTTTCAATGATCCAGTGATGACGACTACTAAACATAGTTTTGCACTTTGCAGCGAAGTTGAACCAGTGGATTGCAATAACCAAAGTTGCAGATAACGTGTTGCATTTTTCTCATTTAGCTAAAACCTCCTCAACCCCATTGAGCTTGAAGAAAAAGCTGTGTAGCACTTTATCCGCCCCAACCACGGACAGGAAACAGGTTGGTAACATGAAAAATAAGAACTGTTTTTCAAACCACCGTGCAAGTGCAAGTGCTGCTGCATTTCAGATGAGCCTCGATGACCTCACTCAGGAAAAATCTGGTTTTCAAGTTTCGTCCAACAACATTAAAACAAGACTAGCGCAAGTTCTGAACCGGACAGAACACCAATCGTCAACGTAAGTAAGGAGAAAATCCTTGTTGCAAATGTCTTTATATCGATCCACTTTTTTCTTTCACAGAACCTTCTAAACGAGGCAGGCTTTTATTCTTCTGATAACTACAAAGAAGAAATAAAAATAGGAGAAGTGCTAGGATTAAAACATTTGCACTGAAATTGAATCGTTGAAGATTGGCATTTCGTGTGGATGTGTTGATCACTTCTAGATAAGCAAGACATTGTGTTCAAGTCAGCGTTGCTATGCAGCCATCAAGCATCTGTCTAAACACGTTCATGTTGGAAGCAGCATTGAGTCATACACAAAATATTTTTGAAGTTGAGAATAGACGGAGCAGCAGGCCCCCAACAAGGAGGGGGCAACCTGGCAATTGCCCCCGCGAAATGTTTAAAACATATTTAGTTGTTAGGTACAACAACAAGTTACAATCATTTTGCCCCCCGAAAATAGTGCAACAAAAAGTTACATCGTTTTGCCCTCAAAAATATAAGCTGTTTGCGACCCTGAGTAGCAGTGTTAAATTTTTCATTACGTTATCTGCATTTGAAAAATTTCCTGTAAATGCAAACATTTACTCAAAAAATATCAGATGGGATGAAAAAACTGACTCACCCCTTGTCGTGAAGGAATCCAAGGCGTTTGCACGACATGAAGTTTTGCTTCAGTCTGCCACAAGTCAAATGTACAATGAGCTCCTTAAGCTCCAGCAATGGAAATGTATCTGGTACAGGGTGCAAGTGTAATGGAATGACTTTAAATATTTGCAATAAGTCATTTTCCTCAAAATGCTTTTTAGCAGAAGGTGAACATTGTTCACTGAGGAAACTTTGCAAGTAACCGAAAGAGAAACCAAGAGCTTTTTTTAATTGAACCTTATTCTGGAATAAAATTAGTAAAATATGTTTTCAGTGGCAATGTATTCTTTGCCATCAATTTACCATATAACCGCCTTGCACATATTACATTTTATACCCAGAGCAAAAGACTTCTACTAACTATTATACACTGTTCCCTTTACACTACAAACAGCCTCGTCCTTGAGAGGTCTGCAGCCTAGATGACCCTTGGTCCTTCGCAGCCTCCAACTCCCTCATGCATTCTATACATCGATGTACTTGGAAGTCATTGCAGTTCTTCATTATAATAATTATGATGGCGACATTCATGCGTGTGTCTTAAAAGCTTGTATTTCATCAAAGTACAGTAACTGCATTAGCGCCATCAAGCGCATACTCTACACTACCGCAATGTATATATCCTCGTCTTCTTTCGTGTATTTATGTTTTTCTCTTTTCTGCGATGCATGTTTAAAGTCTCGCGTTTTGCGTGTGGGAGTGAAGACGTTACACAATACAATACACAGCATCATGTTGATAACACAGTAGTGGTACACGAACCGTGACCGAAACTGTGCGTTGTGCTGAGTTGATGCAGAGAATCTGTTTTATCAAAGAATCACTTGAAGTCAGTGGATAAGTAACCGCTTCATTGCTTCTTTCGTTATAATTCAGACATAAGTTAAACAACTCACCCGTATTTATTATATTGGCGCCCTGTCGTTTTTGGCTTGCTATTGTTGAGAAGTAGAAATGACCGCCCACCGAAAACGTGACATCGCGTTTAAACCAATCAACCAAAGCGCTCCTTGTTTCGAAAACATGTTGAACAGTTTTACTGGACCGCTGACAGGTTGCTCGGGATTCCAAAGCCTGCACTGACGAACAAGTACACTGCTCCAGTCCATATTGACGTCGGCGGTCATATTTATACGTCATCGCTCGAAACCTTGACGAAGTTTCCGGAATCAAAGCTTGGGCGGCTCTTTAACGGGAAAGAGGTGGGGAGGGAACTTTGGCGTTCAAATTAAAAAACTAACCTATAGCATTTTGCATCCCCTGCTTTTCAGCCGATTGTGTTAGATACTCTCAAGCAGCACTACTTCATCGATCGCGACGGAAATATGTTCCGTCACATTTTGAACTTTTTGAGAACTACCCGCTTGACACTGCCAGACGATTTTACCGAAATTGAGCTTTTGCAACAAGAAGTTGAGTTCTTTGAGTTGAGACTGATGTTGGAGGAACTGCACAACTTCAGAGCTGTGAGGGACGCCCGTCTGAATCACCGAGTAAGTTGAGGAATTTGCAGTGAATGTTCCTCATTTAACTTTCAGTGGCAGTAGAACCATATTTCTGTGCAGGAATGTATCATTGTTCGGGTTTTGAAGGACGGCGGTGTTGAAGTGAGCGGCAAAAGAATCCTGTTAGAAGAGGTCATACCAGAGATAGCTTTACATTCGTTCTCGGCCAATCGGTCTTCTTCAAACTCTCACCACTTATTGAAGTTTATTCTCTCACAGGTCTGTCCAATGGACGAAGTTCAGGTAAGAAATTTTTGGCATTTTTGCTGCCAACTTCCTTCAACAAAAGTTTTGTTATTGATGCATTGGTACAACTATATACTGGGGGCAAATTGTGAGGTTATGCCTTGTTGTGAGGATAAACTTTTCTGATACCCAATACTTTATGACATATGGAGGTTGCACGAAGTGGAGCCTGTAGAGCCACACGAAGAATAAAACCAGACACTTTGCAAAGTGAATGTCAATTGCTATTTAACTTAGCGCGACAATAAATTGATCTCAAAACAATCGCAATGAAAAGATTAGCATTGTTTGAAAAGTTTTTCAAAAGCTTTTTTTATCTGGGAAAAATTTTATTCTGTTTTGAAATGTCGAACTAATTTAGAGAAATACAGGTTCGAATTTGGCAGTACAAAGTACGAATTAGCAGACAGAAAAATCTAAATTTTGTTTTTTCTGTAAGCTTCGCGAATGGTGATGTGCTCCTGTTAAAAAAAGAAGACTAAATTGCATGATGACCGATGACTGAGTATTTGGCAACCAGGGCGTTGTACAAGGAAATGGTTTGACTTCTAACTAAAGGCAAACTAAATGGTTAATGCACACGTTTTGTGTACTTGGGCGTATTATCCATCTTGCTCATGTGGACCACAGTATAAAATTATGGCTTAACTGTTTTATTATTGACTTCTTAATGATCCTTTCGTTAACGTAATTAAGTGTCACTAAAGAGATTAGAGGCGAATGGATTTTATAGACAGGCTACATTAATTGATGCAGAACCGCTACCAGTATTCGGACTTGTACATACCTGTGTTCAATTAACCAATCTCCACAACGGCCACGGAACCTAATCAATCAGCAACTATTTAAATCGGAAATCAATTCACGTAACTCTACGCATTCTTAGTCCCGAAACCTGCAAGCAAATAGATTGTTTGAATAAGATTACAGGACTTCGGGGATGCGCAGAGTTACGTGATATCGAATTCCTATTTTACAGTTTGCTGATTGATTCGACAGCGTCGCGTTTGTGGAGACCAGTTACTTTTCTAAATGGGGAAAAAATCGAATTTCTACCTCATGCTGCAATTGTAGAAGAAAATTTGCCAGGATGCACGTGCTTTTCAGTGCCAAAATTATGGGCAAATGAATATTTCCATCTGGTGTTTCTACGGCAGGCTTCCCTCGCAACAATAAGGCCTCTTTACACACATCTATGTTAATATAACAGCACTTTCATTGAGCCGTGATGCTTGCTATCTAGCTGATGTCTTTGTCATACTTTGTTATGATAAAATCGCGATAGAGCTTCGTTACAACGATCATCATTTCTTTGTGTTTTCTTAGATGTTGGAGCGACTTATAGCTGGCGGGTATGGCGAAATGGCTTCCTCAACAAATACACCCAAATCCAGCTTTTTAAGTGAAAAAGTGTTTGGACGCACAATAAGAACTCCTTTACAGCAAACACCGATTTGTCAAGAGGATGCTGAGGCTTTGTTTTATTTTCTGAGTAAAAAGCAACGAAAAAATTCTCCGATAACCCAAACTTGAAAGGAAGGAAATTATGCCTTGCTGCATTTTCATAAAAAAGTGCAAAATTCGATCCTTTTATAAAGTAGTTCTTCTTCCTCACTGTTCGGACCCGGACAAAACACAATGATCAGGATGTGTCGGACGTTTTGTTGCGAAACTACGAAAGAAAACGAAGTTTTATGGAAAGCCATAGGTTGTGGCAGCAGCTGTGGAAAACGCGAGAGGTGCAGATGTGCTATTGATGTGGGAAGATCCGTGTGCTTGTCAAATGGAACATTCCGATAAAGACCAGAATAAATAAGCAATTTGCATGGATATCAAAACAGCTGGATTCAACAAAATCAGAATATTCGACGTTGGTGTACATCGTTGCAAAAATGGCGGCCTTAAAACTTATAAAACTATATTGTGTTCTTCCCTTCACCTTTTCTGTCGCACCAGGCGTTGATGATGACGCCATCGTCCTCAGTGAAGTGTACTTTAGAAAAAGTTGTTGATGGAATTCACTGACCATTGTTCAAAGTTCTAAAAAACATGAAACACATTGAAAGGCAATACAAAATAATGACTGGATAGCATCCATCAAAAGGAATTCTTTCACAAGAAAGAAAGAGACACAATGAAGTTAGCAGAGTATGCATTCCGCCTACTGAGCAGGCATCTTCAGCTTTTATTCAAATAGAATAATCACTAAATATGTAGAAAGCAACTTGATAATTCTAAATTGCCGCATTTCGATTTTTACGCTGAAATGTCAGCTGCTTGTAACGTCAGCGAGGTGGAAAGTTTTGTTTGAATCAGTGTGAAAAGAATATGTTTGAGTCGAAGAATCCGGACGCATTTGCCCCACCTCGCGTGTTTCTCCATAAATAATTGGGTGAACGGCTGGCAATTTTTGTCGCTTCCTGTTGTTGTTGTTGTTGCTGCGTTTTAATATTTGTTGATGTTGTTAATATAAAGTATTTAAGTGTGCGTTCTATGATATAAGAAAAAAATTAAAGCGTTGACTGTGTGTTCTGAAGAAGATACACTGTGGATGATCTTGCAATGTGTAGGTCTAAGCGCAAATACCTAAAAAAGGCCGAACCCACTTTGGGTAAAAAGTTCAAAAAGTTTCCTTATTTTCTGTGGCAGAGATAAATTTTTGGCAAAATAGTTCTCCGGAAGGTTGTTCCACTTTGAGCTGTAGTGTTACTTAGTGTTTGATGAACGCCATTTGATAAACATCGTGACATTTGCTATGAGTAAAGAGTGGGCAACAACTAAATGTCGTGTATAGAATTTGGAAAAAGCTTGTTCTGTAGAAAACTCGAGGTCTGACGATAAACATTTCCAACTTTTCTCCTCCGCTGACCTAGTTGTTACACCAAGGTGCAGCTCCAGATCCTCCGACTACAGTCACACCTTGTTTATCTGAACAACTGAAATAATCTTCACTATCAGACGCAAAACTGCTGGAAACGGATTCCTTCCAATGCATTTTACCCTTTATTCCGGAACAAAAGTTAGGAAGAAATGCGCCAAATCAAAGATATAAAACCGCTAAACCGGATTAAGATAACCGTTTCTGTTATCTAAAATTGTGTTATTGTCGACGCAAACTACCGGCGTTTTTTGTAGATGACATGAAACAATTGATAAGCGAAAGATAATTGTCTATGCATAAAAATGCAGCAGTAACAATTGTTACACAGCAAACGGTCCGTAAACAGAGTCGACAGTGCGGTAACAGACTTTTCCATGTAATAATTCGGTTTTGTGTTTACATTAGGCCAAGTTTTTACACTTGTCACCTTCTTGCCTCCCCTGAAACAAAAAACAAATTCCAAATTGTCAGTTCTCCTACCAAATCTTTTAATAAACAAAAACTACAAGTTTTTCGTTTCGTCATGTTGTACAATTAGTCTACTTCTACATGCATAAGTTGATACTGTAGTTCGTCTTGAGTTTACAATTAGTGGTTCTCAACCTTTTTCTCCATCACCCATATTTTGTTCATGACACACATCGTTACCGCCCCCCACGTCATACAAAGGAAAGACACGATAGCCTTTCAAAATACTTTAATTCGAAGAAATGAACACCACGTATAAACACCATGTGCTTTGTGTGATGGTTGTGTTTGGTGACCTTCGCAAAGCTTGGCAATATTACCACTTACCAGACATTTTAGTGAGGTACAGTCGTAAACCACCTCGCTGTTGAATTGATAAGCGGTTTCCTTGCATTGAGAGCATGACGATCACAGCTGAAAACCCTTTTTCATCCAAATAATGTGTAGGAAATGATAAAACCCACATCACATGCTAGCGTCCTTCCAGAGGAATTGATATCTGTCAGCTATCTCGCACAAAAACAAATCATATCGTTCTTCTTTGAAGAACATTTTGCATTCATCGTCATTATGCAGTTGATAAACTGGTCTTGAAGTTGCGATTCTGTGCTAGCAGGTTCTGCAGAAAATGACTTAAGTACCCAGCTTGGAACATGGAGGTCAATAAGATCTGAAAAGCGTATTTTCATACCTTCCACGAGCAGGGGCGGATGCAGCCAGTAAGGTTAGGAGGGGAGATTTCAGAAATATTTGGTAGTCAAGTCTCAGTAGGAGTCCACTACTGTAAGAGAGATGAAGTATACTTCACAACACTGCTGTGACAAAACAATGGACGGCAAAATGGCCTTACATCGCGAATGCTGTTTTCCGAATTGTACAAAATTATGGTGAATAAAGTTAATGTTGCACGTTTTAAGAGGGTCGATCACCTCCCTCTCGATCCGGCCCTGTCCACGAGGGTATCTAAATGCGAACAGTATTTCATCCTTTCTTCTTCAGTAACAGCATTTTCTCTTATATTTGGAAACTGCGACAATATGTTTCGACTTTCGACTCACATTTTGCTGATCACACTCTGACACTCTTTCACCTGATGAAAGTGCTTATTTCTCCATAAAGTTTGTTGTTTTGTTTATTTATTTATTTAACGACAACCTTGCTACAGGCGCTAGCTTGAATTGTGCCACGTGGAGCTTCCAAAGAAACAACGACGCAAGAAAAGTAACAATAAGCATAAAGAAATAGTGTAGAAGATCATAACGAGCGCAATCTGAACCTATTGCAGGATTCCAGAAAATTGTCAACAGCGCTAACAACGGCAACTGAAACAGGGATCGACACACCAGGTACACCAAATAAAAACAAACGCAACACATCAACGTGGTCCAGGTGCAGTTCAGTCTCTATATATCGCCACATACGAAAACACGATGATTATTTTTGGTGATATTCAACGGATTGTGGGCGAAGCGAAGCATACATCGTATGGACGTCAGATGGGGATAGATTGCCAACAGGTGATGGGTGCTGTTTTTTGGTAAGTGATAATAGGATATTAGGCGATTCATGAAAATACAGTGGCTGGTTAAAGATTTGATTACGAGTGGGAAAGAGTTCCACAAACAGGAGGCCTACGGAAAAAGAGTTATAAGCTGCAGCGATTTTGTGCCAGGATTTTAAAAAAAGTGAAATCTAAACATTTTGGATGTTACGTAAAGCATAAGGAAAGCATTCTCTGAACGATCTGGAAAAACTGGCAGGAAAGGGACAGGGTACCATATCAAAGATTAATTTGGACAAAAAACGTAGCAAAGATATTTCTCTACGTAAATGCAAGCTTGTGAGGCTGAGCTCAGATAGCACATCATTAATGCATGTAGTTTTAAGATATCTTATTATTACTTTAGCCGCGGAGAGTTGTGCTTTATCCAGCAATAATTTGTCACTATACCAGAGCAGTTAGCGTAGATAATGCTACCATAATAATAAAAAAACGGTAATATGTTTGTTTTGTAAATCATAGGAGAGGGTGTCTAGGGACAAAATGGACGAATGAACGAAGACGGATAAATTTGGCCATCGCTTTCTGATGTACAGGGTTGTCCCAAAAGATGCATCCATTTTTGATAAAGTAGCCTTTGTATTGAAAAGAATATTTTGCATCTTTTTTCACAGGCTTCTAGTACAGACATGCACGTTTTCTGCCGTGTAAGATTTTTCCTCGTACACCATCATTTTGCGAGTAGGCTACAGTTCAATAGGTTATAATGTGCTCGATTCAAGATACTTGGCGCTGAATTACTGTGGCTACTCGCGCATTAAAATTTGTAATGTCCCTGTCCAACATCTCTCTCACGGGCAATTCCCCTGATCTCCCTTCGAATGTTATTCTTGAGCGCATCACCAGCAGTTTGGGGATTGTTAGCATAGACCCTGTCTTGTAGGCATTCCCAGAGAAAATAATCCAAAGGGGTTAGGTCTGGAGAATGTACAGGCCAAGGATGGTTCCGTACGACGTGAGATGAGCCTGCCCTCCAGGGCAGTGATGATGGAAGTATTTGAGTGAAGAAGTCGAACAATGATGTGGTTAAGGTCGCCGGAACAGTGGTAGGGCAGTGAGGGCAGAAAAAGAGTTGATGGCAATGCAAACTTCTAAAAATAAAAAAAATCGTTACCAATTATACTTGTTTCTGTTCAGCAACGACATAGACCTAAAAAAAAAAGAAATTTAAGAAAACCATTTCTGAAGTTTCTGGGTGCGCGAATAGTTGCAATAAATTTGTTTCAATTCGATCTTGATAAGCCATGAACTTACCTATGATACTTTTATACAAAGGCACATCTGTCCCCGTTGCCCCCCTTATGAAAGGGCAGGTGGGGCAATGCCCCCGTCATGCACCCCCTTTCCGGCGTCCCTGGATGTATTGATCCACCTTGCTGTTAAATGACAATATCCATGTCCACTCCTTGCTTCAACCTCAGTGCCGGGATGAATTTTCTTCTCATCAGTTCAATGTATCACTCTGTATTCACAGTTGCCGGACGTCCAGCAACATCCTCGAATCAGTATGGCCAGATAATGCCATTACGACCTAACGCGCACCAAAAATTCTCCACACTAAGTGGGTAATATAATCAGAGGTGGGCAACTAGTACTTTACTACTAGCGGCGCTACAGCTATTATTACTGAATAAAAAATAGTAGCGAGCTATCGATTCGCTTCCACTCCTTTTGGTGCAATTTTACAAATCTTTTTGGTTCTGTTTTACTGACGTGAGGTCTGCTTTGAAAAGCCTAATCTTTAAATGAGTGTTTTTTCAAAAACGTGATCAATTTTGACGCATATTCTTTTTAAAAAAACATGATCTAGAAATAATTAAAGTCATCTATCAGTTACGATGAAGGAAACTTTTATTTTGCAGTGTATGTGCATATAAAGAAAACTTAAAACTGCAGACACACCCATAGAATACATATAGCTTTGTGAGTTGATTGCTGCAGGTTTATCAATTGCCTTTATCAATGCTGGTTTCTCACTGGAATCGAATAAAGAACTCGAGAGAATGGTTAGTAATAATAAGATCAAAACTGTTTTTTCAGAGTTTTATGGGCGAGTAAGTTGATTCAGTCCCGCAACTAGGGGATGCAAACCAGGCAATTCTTCCCCAAAAGTTTCATGCATCATTTTAGATTTTCAAAAAAAAGGTTGTGCGATCTATGTTTCATGTGTAAACCTGAACAAATTGCTGACTTCTTGCATTGTAAGCTGAGCTCCTCACTTCTGCGCGGTTCAGTTTATTAACAATGGCAGTGATGGGTAGAATGTATTTTATATAGTCCGCGTACAAAGAATGGTTATTTGGATAATGCAGAGCGAATTGACCAAGCACCGTTTTCTTAACATCCACCGTTTCGAAGCGCAGCCGAAGTGTTGCATGGTTTACCTGTAATGGTGCGCATTAAGCGTCCCACCATCTGTAAAAAACCTTATATCATGAGACTTTTTTATTCCTTGATGAAAATTTTATCCCCTGCCAATGGCTTCTGTGCTTATGCATACTGCTCGTCTCGTCAGCGCCAGATTTCGATGGTGGGGGGCCGGGTCCCAGGCGTGGTGGGAGGCCCCATGTGCAGATAGGAAGCTTTAGGTAGGGGATGGCCGATGAAGTCACTATGCATTTCCACGGTTCATTAATATTTATGACGTAATCTTGTGACGTCACACTTGTTAACTCAAGTGCAACAAATATTTATGATGCAACATGATAATTGACAATGATTAGCCATTTGTGAAACTGTTGCAAAACCCGTCACCAGAAGCATCGTATTTCCTTTTTTTGAAATTTTGCTTGAAAAAGGTTTCTGGGCGATCCAACGCTTTCATCATCTCTAAACGCCAATCCTCGCTCAGCAATAAATTTTACGACAGAAACCAAACGTTGCAGAAGCGACTTCCAATATTGTTGGCATTGATTGACCTGACTAGCCAACTCTACATCAATTGTTCATAGTGATTAATTACATCTGCGACTAAACGTAATCTTGGCATCTTTATATTCCATTGATTGCTCAGGACTCAGCGTACTTCCAGTCACAGATTCTTTTTCTCACAAGAAAATGGGTACATTTAGTCGTATCCGCGCACATCAGTCTACACGTGAAACAATAAACACAAGTTTGTGAAAGATAAAAACAAAGTCAGCTTCTTTCAACGATTTCGCCATTGTGATTCTGGCGCTGAATAAGATTTGTGGTACATTTCCGTGACAAGTTTCTGTCTTTTCTGTGTTGCGGAACATCACGTTTTAAAAATATCTTTTCGTTTTTCAACCAATATTCCCGCATTTTTTCCGGTATATTGGATGACCAGAGACCGATATCTTTTCCTCCAATGATAGCATCAGACAACTCATCAATCGTGTTTTTCGATGATACTTGACGTTCTTCTGCTACTGCACTGCTGGTTAAACTAGGTTTATTCTCATCGTTACGTAGATCTAAGTCTGTAGCAACATGTTCTTCGATTTTCTGTCCTCTTACAGGTTTCGCAGAAATGTCTCCGCTGGACTTCACTGCCACTGTAAAATAGTCACTTGAATGTTTCTTAACTTAGCTGCAACTTCTTCCTCTCTCATTTTTCTCTCTTTGACTTTTTAATGTTTTTCAGAACCACTTGGATAAGCTCTACACTTGTAAAGGGGACGGTCCCCTTTTTCTGTCCATGATTATTTATTAATAAGCCCAATAGGACTGCCATTTTTTGCCCACAAAGGAAGGACAATTTACGGCTGTCACTTACTTAAGTGTATTATCCACACTTAACAAGTCAAATAACAAATAAGCTTATTGATTAGTTTTAAGCATTGAAGTAAAACGTCCAGTATAGACATGTTTCATTCAAAACACACAACAAATTCCTTGTTTGCTTAACATTCCTCATTTACTTACTTGTTTGCTTAACATTCCTTATTTACTAAAAACAAATTCCTTATTTACTTAACCTACTTAGTCCATGAATATTTTGCAGATTTCTCAAATTTCCTAAAAATGCATCATCGCCTTTTACAATTTTATGTAACTGCTTGCATGAAAGATGTTTTAAATTGCACACCAGCTTTAGACTAGAAACTGGTTCAGCCAGAAAGATTTCTCTTTCTTTTTGGTTTGTGGCTGCATCAAGGAAAAAATCTTTCCATATTGGCATGAAAAGCTATAGCGTTAAAGCAAAACTGTGCAATCTTTATCAGTTCTTGAAGCGTTTTATGGTATTGCAAGTTTCACGTTATTTTGCCCATATATCGTGTTCCATCATTTTACAATAAATTGCATTTGGCAGATGCTCTTTTTGCACGAACTCGAACAAATTTTTGTACGGGTCAAACAGTTTACCTCAGCTTCATCAACAGAAACGTTTCTACCAAGCAGATACTACTCAAATGTTTCATCCTTTTCCCAATTAGTTATTGCAAACGGAGGAATCTAGTCAAAGCATTTAAATTCAGCACATAAAGTGGCAAAGCACGCACAAGACTTGTACAATACAGATACATCTGACATGAATGAATCACAGTCATGATCCTTGACTTCGGTGAATTTTCTTAGTGCTGTTTTAACTTGGCTTGATATTCACATCTGATTGTCTCTCTTGAATTCTTGCTTTCACAGTGGCGAAACACGATACAAACTCAAAAGCTGATGCTTTTGACTTCTGAATATTCTGAACTTGCTCAATAAAAGCAACCAGAAATGATTGCAAATGTCTTAATGTGAACAGAATTCGCTCAAAGAATTTCCAAAAATACGTTTCAGAAGCTTGGTACAATTGAAGCATCCTTGGCAAGCTGCGATAAAGTGTTAGCCACTTGGTTGCGCTACGAGAAATACGTTTTTGGTGCTCAATATCCACAAAGTCACAATAGTTTTTTCACTCTTCTTTGCGAACTGTGCAAATGCAACCACACGTCATTCACTCATCTTCAAAATAATTTAGTTTTTGATCGCGCGGCGCAAATACGCAACATTTTTGCACCTATGGATTCGCTATAATTACTAGAAGCTATACTACACTAAGCTATGTACAATACACTGATCACCGTATCAAGGTTCATCAGCAAAGCTAGTACAGTATAATGGCGTGGGCACTCTAATGCCAAGATCATTTAGATATATAAAAAAGATTTACCAATGTTATGTAACGATTAATGCGAAAGCATTCCCGCCTTTCCAGCCGAACATTAGCTCAACCAAAACAAAGATTAATTAGACAACTTGCAGGTCCTCCCATAAACCAAGCTTGTATCTTGTACGCCACCATCTTGTATCTTGTTGCAGTAGAGTAGGGACAGCTTACTGTACGCAAAAACAATATATCATAGCCAGTGATGTAACTGACGGAGAGGCAGAGGGGCGCAACTGTTAATGCCCCCCCCCCTAGCAATCTAAATGTGAAAACCGGTCCGCCACGTCAAGGTATATTTCGGATTTAGTATTCGTTTGGTTTTCAGTAGGTTGATGTTTTTTGGCGTTTGTCGAATTATTTTCCGGTGATTTAGCTATCCACATCCGAATACACCATCATTTCACAAGTTTTTTTTTTCCGAGTGTTGGCTAGTGAGCCCTGCACAGTGGCCAGTGGGCCCCTTTTAGCTACGTTTTCCACCCTGACTCAAAGCTCTAGTTACGCCACTGATTATATAGCTATGTAAAATAAGAACGCAAAAGGAGGACATTTTCGACTGGCTTCAGAGAATATTTCATTTCTCATGAAAAACGTGGACATGTACTCCAAAAAGAGGACGTATGGTAGCCATACCTAGCAATGCTACTCATATGCGACTTGTGCAAATCTGAGTAAAGCAGACGCAAAACCTTCCAGAAACGAGTAGAGACGTAAGCTAACGTGTTCTACGTGGCTTGGCCTTTCATTCACCAGGTTCAGATTCCTGACCGACTTTTAGGAAACCAGTAAGTGTGATAGTTGTTTCGTCACAATATCAAGTATTCTTGAAGTGAAATACTGCTGCTTGGACGACCGATAATTTAATAGCGTCTACAAAAAAACTTTTCTCGCTAACAAACGACCAAGTGGCACGCACATGTCGCACATATGGCTAAATACATGAACATGGTGGGGGCCCTGGGTCCCTTGGGCCCCCCCTAAATCCGGCGCTGCTCTTCGTAATATATTTTGCAAAAATGCGCTCAATATACTACAAACCACTTGTAATTTATTTAACAACTGAGGTGACAAAGCAGTGGCGCAGCCCGCGGAATAGCATTTCAGAGACATGCTGCTCGGGAAGCAAAGGAAGCTGCTTTGAATCAGTGCGTAGGCACAGGGCCGGTGTTAGGTGGTTTGGGCTCCCCCAAGCCTGGACTTTGGGGCCCTCAGTACACAATATATTGCATTTAAATGCCCGTGCTTATTGTTAAAGGTCCATTTTCATACGTATGTTGTATTTAATTATCTGTAACGTATAGCAATGCTATGTTAAATGTCATATGAAACACTATAATGACAACAACGCTGTCCTTGTTAACGTCAAACCGTCAATGTTCCATAGAAGGTTACAGTAGCCTATGTTTGGTCTCACGCAACCAGCGCAGCTCTTAGCTCTTACGTACCATGCGCTCCATAACAATAAGTGTTGCGCCTCAATAAAAAGTGCTGAACGGCCCACAATTGGGCCAAGGCCCTCGGGTGGCCGACCACTGACGTAGAGTGTTAATGGTTAAATAACTGGATTTTTCATTGGTGTAAATTGTTGAGTTTCATTGGATAACTTTGATGCAAGATACACCGGATATTACAAGCGCGGAACACGAATACGATTTTACACAGTGAAAGGATACAGCACAGGTCTTATACAACAGTGGCGTAACTGACGGGGATGCAAGGGTGCGAACCTCCCCCTGGAAAGCTAAATTAACCACCAGGCCCCCATTTAGCTTATATTTGAATATTCAGTATTCTTTTAGTTTTCAGTAGGCTGTTGTTGTTTGTGTATTTCGGGATTTTTTTGGACTGTTTTCCGGTGATTTCGGGTTTGAGTATAGAAATCCACATCCGGATACACTTTAATTTCTCAATTTTTTCTGAGTGTTGGCAAGTGAGGCCCCTACGGTGGCCAATGGACTTCCTTCATCTACGTTTCCCATCCTGGCTGAAAGCTCTAGTTAGGCCACTGGTCTACAACGGAATCTCCTGAATAATTTCTTGCTATACCATAATAAAAATGCTTAAATTCAATGTAGATTCAGCATCTTTATGTGCACAACTGCCAGCTTACCAAGACAAAAGCTGACAACGAACTTATCCACAGTGCATTTCAAAATCGTTGGCATAGATAACCGGAAGCTATGGGTCGTGGGAAGATCAACGTCTTTGACGTATTAGATAAATATGTATATTGGATGGAGAAATGTGTGAAATCAGTTCTTGGTGAGTTCAGTTCTGGTGTTTCTATATGCCGTAACAAACGTCCTCAGTCGGATTTGGGGCCCCCTTTCTCCAGGTCCCTTCCCCGGCTGGGGGGTTAGGGGCTCCTTTCTCGAGCTGTGCTTAAGGGAGATAAAAGATAATTCAACAATTTAATTGCAATTTGAAGCACAAGATCAGCCATGCAGTGTTGGCTGTGTCGTAACTAAAATTGGTAAGCAGTGCATAAAACGTCATATTGTAGGTCAGTCTTCCCCAACTTTCTTGTTCATTCCCCGCATGATCATCTTCAAAGTTGTGACGTTCCTCTTGTCACAAGCAAATTTCATTACTGATAAAGTAAACTCCCCTTTATGTAGAAACCAAAATTGTAACATTTTTTCTGCATACATGTTTACCTTTCACGGCCACAGTTTAAAGAACCCAGGTTCTATAGAGAATCGATATATATTTTGAAGACTACAAGTCGTAGATTAGAAATAGGCTAGCAGGAATTCGCCACCCTACAAAGAGAGATGGGTTGTAAGCCTTATCGGATCACTTAACATACATTTGCATTCCCCCTCACCTAAATTTCCATCAGATCCATGCAGTATGTGTCAGTAGCTTTGCAATAGGAAGAAGCTGCCAGTTACAGCATTTCAGTTACAGCAAATGCAATTTTTGTAACTTCATTCTTTGGGTGCCTCCCTGTCTTGGATGCCCGGGGCCGTCGCCCCGTTCGCCCCCCACCTTCTGCAAGCCACTGCTTCGTTGGCATCCATCTGCAGTGAAAGATATTTTCGAATAAAATTAATTGCTGGTAATAAGCTTAACCTTTAACAGGTCAAAATTTTTTCTACATCAACAGTCGAAATGGGTCATTTTGACCCATTCCTTTTTATATCAACGTACATCATATATAAAATCTATTGTCGGTTTTATCGTCAAAAATCTTTATTTCAAACACAAAAAGGGAAAAAGGATACCGGATTAACTAAAACAGATTTGACAATGAACGAAAACAGAACTAAAGTCGTGCTTTTGCTATTTTGTTTTACCTTATTTTTATGCCACACAATCTTTGCAGGTTGCGGAAGTCCCTGTTGTTCCTTGCACATTGCATTTGCACATTTTGTTTTGAGCAGCACGAATTGTTTTTTCTAACTAAAATTTTTACAACATTCAGAGTCTGAATGGATCAAAATGATTGGACGAATATATAAATCCAATCTCATTGCAGAATGACTGATTGAACAAGTTTCTCCAACTTAACACATACTTATCCCTCTACGACGGCTATGTCCAACCCGAGGCCCGAGGGCCGCATGTGGCCCAGTCGAAGGTGTTGTGCGGCCCAGTCGAAGGTGTTGTGCGGCCCATTATTTTCTATGTACAACACAATGACAACCTGTCTTTATTTTTATAATCTCAAATTTGACATATGCGATGCAATGATCTTTACTGCCTGGTTGGAAGAAGCTGTCAATTCCATCGACTTCTCGCACTCCAACCGCAAGAGAGGTGAACCACCATCAGTAAACTTGCTGGCAGGTCCGGACACTCCTCCTGTCTGTGTCCCATTTCAGCAAATTCCATCGCTTCACAACTCGTGAAGAACGGCGCACACAAGACCAGGTACCACGAGCCTCGTCAACAAGGAGGTGTCCGACCTACGGAAGGTCCCAACACCGAAGTGAGGTAGTATCTCTGGCTCGTCCACGCCAGAGGAGAACCAGGAACATCTCCGGTATTAGATTCTATTTTTCCGGAGTTAACACTTCACGCCTGATCAGCTCACAAATCTTGGTTTTGAGATTTCTACACTTTCTGCGTGTCCCAATCTAAAATTTCCAGCATCTGGAGAAGAACACTAGTAATTGTGATCCCTAAGCCGAGTAGGACTTTGAGTCACCCATAGAGTTATCGCCCTATGTGTACCTACTGTGTATTGTGTCCCCTTCAAGATCCTCGAGAGACTCATCCAAGCTTTTGTCGAACCAATTATTGATCCAATACTCCCGCAGAAACAGGCGGGTTTTCGACATTGGAGGTCGACAATAGATCAGATCACTTCACTGACGCAAGGCATCGAGGATGCTGAAGGTTTTTGGCTAAGAAGAAGGCCAGAGCTGTCACAGCAGCCTACGACTTTACATGTTATCGTGGCCTCACCTGCAAGTTGCTGCGATTGCTACCTGGCAGACACATATTCCGCATGATCATGGATCTGGTCAGTATTCGCAGCGTCACCCTCACCACCGGGCTGGGGTGCTATGAAATCTGCAGCTATTATCAATCAACATTCAAGAAATTTCAAAATACTGTATTAAAGCCTTTTTCTTCAAAATGGATACCCGGACTGGTTTTCAGATAAATAAATAAAAATATTTTTCGGCAAACATTATAAGAACACTTGTTCAGGAAAACACGATTGCTCCCCAGAAAGATATTCTCTCCATGTCCTACTTTGGTGGAACTTCAATGCAGTTAGAAAAAGAATTAAGAAATTTTTTCGAAAATATTTGAAGGAGCATTCTCAACTAATTTTTATTCATAGACCGCATACAATTGGAGACCACTCTAAGCACAAGGATAGCAAGCACATTAGAAATTTTGTAATATATTTTTATAAACAAATCTTCGTGCG
>Ga0210059_1005604_pt1 | contig 20180 bp, 12 predicted proteins | sample Ectturendosymbi2_FD_188042 | JGI IMG/M metagenome (GOLD analysis project Ga0210059, IMG submission 188042) | Ecteinascidia turbinata endosymbiont from Florida, USA - Sample 2 (SPAdes) (version 2) | ecosystem: Host-associated > Tunicates > Ascidians > Unclassified | place: Key West, Florida... | reverse complement strand
CCTCTCTTTCCTGGGCCGTAACCTTAAGCCAGTCAATTCGACTTGGCTGGGGCTCCATCACCTCGTCATCAAATTCAGGAAGGTGGGAGCACTGAATGCTGACTGCCACAGTCCGATGATCAGAAATGCACTCGGTTAGCACATCCATATTGAACATTGCTTGATGCACTGAAAAGGATGAGACAAAATGGTCTATCCAAGAAGTTGTGTTGTGTGCATCACTAATGTATGTGAATGTGTCCTGGGGTAGTATTGCGTAATCAGAAATGATAAAATCATTTTCCATACAAAAGTCTTCCAACAAACCACCAAATGTATTTGTGGTTCCAGCGATGAAGTCCCTTACAAAACAAATATTTGGGCATTGCAGCTCCTCACATAATTGTCTCAAATTGCCCAGGTATGCTAAAAATTCATCAGTATTAGCTCTGCTGCAGTATGGTTGATACACATTAATTAAACACAACTCTAATTTTTTTGAAAACACTCTTAAGGCTATTATCGAGCCATCACAATTCGAAAAAGATGAAGCTTTAAGATTTTTAGACCAATATATGGCAGTTCCACCATGACCTCGACCATGAACTAGGCCATCATTAAAAGTCATAGTCTGCCCTCCCAAATTGTTGGTTACACCTAATTATTGTCTCTGTACTGTAACTACACCTAATTATTGTCTCTGTGCTGTACTTGTGAGCTGTACAGTAATGTAATCCTTTTTGGTAAAAAGGTACGTATATACATCATTGGTAAAAAACGTACGTGGCCCATAAAGTCCACCAGTTGCTATTTAGTGCCAGGTATTTCGTTCTTACGAAATTCAGTATGCCCATGGTATTCACATGGATTCCTGTAAAAATTTTGATTTTAACAATTGTTCGCTTGTTCAAGTGTATTTTTAACTCAGGGCCACGCGCTGTTAATATGCCATACAGGTTCCGCACTACCGGCACTGCATAGAGGATGAAAACTTCAGTGTTCTGTTGCGAAATAGCGAGACAGCGGAAAAAGTTTTGTTGCAGGAAAATTTTTGACACATCCGAAAGGTCTGCAACTCTACAGCGAAATTGTGGTTAAATTTATTGGCCCAAAAGTATGGCCTTCAATGCCAGACGACATTAAATTTTCAACCACCTTTACCTTTAGATGGAAACTTAAGAAACACCTCCTTCATGAAAAAATTCCCCATTATGAACTTTAACAACATTTCACTTGTCCAGAACAAAATACTGTGTATTCTAGTATTCTGTAACCCTGTTGATTTTTTGTGTATATTTACTTTTTCGCATTTTCTGTGTGCACATTCTATGCTTTTCTGCATGAAAACCCACTTTTTAGTTTTGTTTTTCTTTTGTACCTCATTAATTAGTTTTTGTAACTTTTTTACTTTTTTTATTATTATTTTTTAATTTTTTTGTATTACTAAAAATACTCTAACTACACCAAATTCTTTCACTTAAATTCGATCCACTTATCTGTGTACATAGGCATGCGCTTTCACCTGTACATTTTTTTCACCATGTTCTGCGTTCATCCGCATTCTGTTTTTTCATTATGCTTATTTGATCTCCAACTGTTGTTTTTCAACACTTTATCAAAAAGAGATAAACGGGGTTGGTTGACCAGATGACCGCCACGGTCTTTCGCCAATCCTGTATGACACAGCACCCATTTTTATTTGCACCGATCAGCTATTATGCCATTGTGTTTTCATTTGCTCTAATTTTCGCTGATGGTTGGTTTACTGTATGTGATTGCTTGTTGGCTGAGTCACATGAAACAATAAACCATTACCATCGTCGTTGTTGCCTCGAAACTGCGTTATGATATTGAGTTTTGCGGGACACGAATTCACGCGATCCTGACTTTTGTCAGTTGATTTTATTCGTCCTTTGTGGTACTTAAAGAATTTAATTAAATGAGACCACGAAAGACGTCTAAACATCAAAGGCCGCGTGGTGGCGGGGCGCAAAGGTCCAGCCCATGAGAAACATGCGAGCAGGCAGTTTCACAACACACTAGTTAGCCTCGTACAAATTCTAAATTAGACCACTGCCCATCAACGTTCTTAACTTACCCTTTCCAATGCACTTATAAATTTGACGAAAACAATGAGGATCAAACTTTATTAAACACTCTTGTAAAGGCGTGAGACAATCTACGCAGGAACAGCATTCACATTCCTCGGCCTCACACTGAATACGTTTGTCACACATTCAAATTTCTGAAACTAAGTGGAAACCTTTCAAAAGGTAAAGAAAATGGGAAAAATTGAATAGGCAAAACTCAAGGGAGATTGTGTTCTGGGACAACTCCTTTCAAGTAGAACACCCATGACGTAGTATCCATCCCAGCTGACCGCACACACGACAATGTTAACTTCCCTGCGGTCACAGTCCCGGGCGGGGATCCGCTCTCAAACGCCACTGAAATGTTGTGCGTTTTCTTCGACCTGATCGCTTCTCCAGGCTTCACACTGAAGTTCGGATTGTCCACCTGCAATGCACAGGATATGAGAGAGCGGATGTCATGGGACCGGAAGTTTAATCGATTCGCAAAAAACTGAAATGGGTTTGCTTCAACGGAGGACCGCCTACACTTGTGCAAGTATTTTCGATTTGAATGTGTTAGCACCCAGCAACTCTTGTTACTTTTCCTGGAGCCACATCAGCACATTTTCTGTACAGACCTACAACTGATAAGCAGCAAAGCCAATTTCGACCTTCACGTAATGAAAAATGTTTACCCATCGCAAAAGTTTGACTGCCTGCATTAAGTCAGAATTGTACTGCATCGTGTCTATAACGTTATTAGACTTACTCAGTAAACTAGATGTACTCCAACCACTCATAATGGCAAAATTCATTGTGTATAATGTATATGATTACATTTCCTTTTTCAACGTTTTTCGATCAAAATCCAGTAAAACACTACGGGCCGTTGACCCCCAATGTGATTTGTTTACACAGGCGCGCAACCAGGGGGGGGGAGCATTTGCTCGCCCGAAATTTTCAAAACATTGCATAGCAATTTTGACATTTGCAGAAACTTTCAAAGAATAAAGATGAAATTTTATATTCTAATCATTTTTAAGAAGTCTTATTGGAATTTTTCTTCGTCCTACTGGTAAATTATCTCCTTACAAGATTTATCTTAAGACAAGGTTATCTGATCGTAAATTTTGTAAGTGACTGGTAGTTAACCACAAATATGCAGGAAGTGTCAAAACTTGAGAGATAGTTTAAAATGTTCGTATTTCTCAGGCATTTTTTATCTATTTGTTCGTTTACTATTTTTTCTTAGACAGGCCTAAATTTGCTCTCATGAAACTTTATAACATTAGGGTACTGTTGAACCGTGCAAATTGCTGAAACTTTCAAATTGACTAGAGAAATTTTGACATAACAGTTAGTGCCTCGTCCAACCGCTTCTTCTTCTACGACCTTTGATTATTTTTGTTAGAGGCAAAGCGGATCACCGTCATTAACGTAGTACATTTCTTTAAAAAAGGTTGTTTAGCTGCATTTTCGGTTCGAAACGTGATAGCTTTTAACTAAATTTAGCACGAGGACTCTTTCACGTTTTAGTGTCTTTCTGGGTTCATCCAAGTACCACGGCTTGGGAAAAAGTTTTATATGAGTGCTGGCCAAGTGTTGAACGCACCTACCTACTAGACCGCTTTGGCTCCAAATGACGCTTTACAAGACCCTAACTTTTGCAGCCAATTCAAGCCCTTAAAACTCATAGCCTTAAACGTGCTTCTAAAAAGTTTCACACAACTCATGGATGCCAGAAAAAGCCGTTTTGCCCCAAACACACCTGATCCGTTATGCGCCAATTACACATGACACCTGATGTGTTTTGCCCGAAATGGTAGCATTCAAAGATCCCCTCACCCTTCACATAGGTTGTCCCTCAAGTTTGGGATCTTCATTTGTGATAGCAATTCAAACACATGCCAGAAGAAGAGCTAGAAGGAATTTGCTGAACAAGACGAAAATTAGGTAGGATTACTACTGTAGTAGCCTATACATCTGTCACACTAAAACCATGACCACACTAGTTGAGTGCGGAACCAGGTGTTTGTATGAGAATACTAATTTTTACTCTGTCCTGACCGTTCGGTCTGCATCTTGATTAAAACTGAAAACTAACAGTTCTCATTTTCGGAAATGTTGCGAAGATAACTTTTATCTGTGTGTCAGGCTTGTGCAGAATCACATGGAAATATTTTCAACTGCAGCAAAACTGTTTGCATGACGTTTAAGGCTAAGAGTGCAAAGAGCACAGTCACCCATTACTGACAAATGGATGGTAAATATCTAAAATCTGTTAACCAATACAAATATCTGGGAGCTGTACCGAATACTGAGCTCCCAGATGACAAAGACATTCAGAGACAACTGCGATTAAAATATTGTGCAGCAAACAAGCTGCGAGCCTCTTTTTCCCGATGTTCAAATGCAGTTAAAAATGTACTTTTTCGTTCCTTTTGTACGCCCATGTATGCATCACAAATATGGTGGAATTTCAGAAAGTCATGCATGCAAAGATTGCGTGTGGCCTATAATTTTGGATGCAGAGCTCTGTACAACCTGCCCTGGAGAGCGAGTGTTAGTAGTCATGACTTATCAGGTTCAACGTAACATTCCTACATTTGAGGCATTACTGTATTAAGAAAAAATAGTTACTTGTTTCTCTAAAGATGCAGAAGGTCTAATAATGTATGGTTGCCGGCTTTGACGCAGTCAGATTACTACAACTGCATTTTACTTTGTGACTGAGTGCTCGGACGTTGCAGTGTTTGTTCGTTTGAGGATGTGTATGTCACAATGCATTCGCACTTTACATGGCTGGGCTTGACCAGTTTATAAATTAGCGTCCCACTCTGCAGTAGTGTTGTACCAAGTGAACAAATAGTGTTAAGAATGCGTCTGTAAACCCAAGGCTCGAACTCCAACGCCGTTACAAAACGTTCTGTTAAGTAAGTTTCTGTAGCCCGGTGTCAAGCAAAATTTCTGACCTTTGCGAAGTTTCCGACCTATCATTTTTTGTCAGTTATTTTGCTTCTCAGAGTAAAGGAATGAAGTTTGGCGATTACGTTTTGATGTGTGTTGTGCAAATAAAAACTTTTAGGTTAGATGTCAGATACCCACAACAAGCTACAGTACGGGAATAAGTAAAACCAGTGGAAAATATTGAACTTAATCTTAGACTTCAATTATTTTTCTTTTTCTAACTGTAACATAACCCTAACCCGACACACTTACCTAAACACAGTGCCATATTAGCTATGAGGCCCGTGAGGCACGGGCCTCAGGGCCCCTGCAGTCAAGGGGCCCCCAACATGAAAGCTGGCATTCAATGGAACACAAAAAAAAACACATTACAGGCGCTTGTGACATCATCGAAGAACGGTATGGCATCGTATTTACGACACAGTGGAAAAGAGCAGGGCATAGAGCAGGGGTCACCAACATGTTGTCCGCGGGCACCAGGTCGCCCGCACAGACCACGTGAGTCGCCCGCGGGCTTGTTCTGACAATAGCATAAACATGATCAGTGTCTTCATATTGATGAATATATTTATTTTCATTAATGAAAACATCATTAAAGACAAATTGAGCAAATTTTATTTCAGAAGTGTGTGTACCAGACTGGTAGCCCTTCGCATAAATCTGTACCAAAAAGTAGCTCTCATTTTCAAAAAGGTTGGTGGCCCCTGGCATATGCTGTATACAGCATCATGAGAGCGAACTATTATGGAAACAAAACTGTGACAAGCTGATACATGAATTTGCTTGAAAAAAGCACGCAAAGTACTGATATAATTTGAGTGTGTAAATAGTGGGGAAAACTGAGAACTTTTTCCCATTCCTGAGTTTGTGATTGGACAAACGTTTTCGTTTCCGCATCATTGCATATCTACCCTTATCATGCGATGTTGCAGAGTGTGTTGTTTCACGTCATGAACACGAGTATTATGGGGACACCATGCGGCATTGGTTTATATTGAAAAGATGGGGGCCCTCGAAAAATTGTGCCTCAGGGTCTCTGAAAGCCTCATCTGGCACTGCATAAACACCAAACCCTAAGCCCTAACCATCAGTTTTCTCAGTGTATTTGATATGTAGAATGTTGCTCTGTGCATGCGCATGTGACGTGAAGTCAGAAATTTTGCTTGACACCGGTGATTCAGCCTCCGACGCTGTTGTAAAACGTTCTGTCTTTATTAACCAGCGTTGTGCAGAATGTGTTTTTGTACACTATGGACTTCGTGTCTGCGGGCAAAAATACATTATTACTATACATGTGACCGTTTGCGAAAAAGTTGTGCCACGGTTGAATTAAGCACGATGACGTCATAGAATGAAATGTCATGAAAATTGCCCCCCTCGAAATGAAGAGCTGGTTGTGTCACTGAGTGACACAAAATTCTGCAGGCAAACGACATCATAAATCCCTTGGTTGACATTCTGTTGCATCAAGTGTTTTAAACCAGTGGTCTTTAGGGCGGCAATAGCTCAGTGGTTAAGTGTCCGCCTCTCAATCGGAAGGTTGGGTGTTCGGTCCACGCGCCACAGTGTGACTCGCCGTAGCGCTCCTTGGGCAAGAGCGTTCACCTCAACCGCCCCGGCAAGAAGCACAATTCAGGCTTCGGCCTGCTGCCAATTGCAGTCATAAAAAATTAAAAAAAAACAGTGGTCTTCAACGTGGGGCGAAATCGCCTCCCAAGGGGCGATTTTTTGTGACTTACCAGATTTGGGGGGTAGTTTTAGTTTCCAGGGGGCAATTTCAGCAGATTGAAATAAACTAAACTTGTGAATTGATTCCAAAAACAAAAACAATATTTGCTACTTTGGAACCAAATCAATTGATGCAATGTCGACTCTATAGTTCCCAGCAAAGTTTATAAAATATGTGGTATGGATCTGGTGACGTAACAATCAAACTGACATCATCCTTTGTAACGCTTCACTGCACTAACTATCCAAGGGTACGGAGAGTGTCACTGGTAGGGATTCAAGTACTGGTGTTCTAGCGAAGATTATGAATTTGCAGGTATTTTTTGAGCCTAATGTTTAAAATAAGATATAAGAGTAGGGAAACTGTTGTACTGAGTAGTTTGCTAGGTTGGTTAACCCAATCGTTGCATGGGCAGCGTCAAATAAAGGACATCAAGCAATAACATTTGCCAGTCTCTACATGAGAACACGCGGGATTAAGGACTTTTCTCGTATACCGTAGCATGCATTAATTCGTTTTATTATACTTATATTAGTTGAAAACGACCAATACTGACATAGCTATCGGAAAATTCCCAATCGGACAAACCACATTTTCAAAGAGGAAAAGGTTGACCTTCTTTGAAGATACTAAAAATGGCTTAACAATCATATAATTGCTACCACTGAATCATGGCAATGATTTATGCCAAGATAGTCATAAATCAGTGGTCCTCAATCTTTTTTGGCCCGTGGACCATCTTTTTTAAAAGTATCCGATGGGTCAACCTTGCTATGCTGACACCTCATGAACAACTTGTCGAAACTTGCACTTAGGTCAGTGAACGTTTTATCAAAAATTTATCGAACTCTCTGTGGATAGGTGGACCGCCTTGACCCCGTTGGGAATCACTGTCATAAATTAACGCAGGGTTTAAAAGTCAGCTTTTGAGGATCAGTCAGAGAAAAATTCAGTGTGAATATTAACAAGTTTTATGCCTGCTGTTATATCTTGCTGTCAGGTACCCCTCCAAAAGAAGGATTTAGGTGCCACTGGTCGACTGGTACCGAAACCTCGCGGTTGTTATCTGCATAGTGCAGAGTGTGCAATAACCGGCCCGCGGGCCAAATGTGGCCCGCCAGAGCATTTCCAGCGGCCCGCGGAGGCATTTAGGAAATTCTTCAAATCTGAAATTTCGTCCAACTTATCAATGCAGTAAATATTAGTGTTGAGGCTGACTTGAACCGAAAATTGTCACTTGCTCGAGCCGGATGAAGTGTATTCACACAAGTGAAATTGCAATAAAGCCTTTGTATTCATTTATTTTACGATTAAATTAGAAGAAACGACCCAGTCTCGTCGCCACGGGGAGCGTCGGTGGGCTTAGCACCCCGAACAAAGCTCCAAGCTCCCCCAAATTGAAACATGGAACACTATGAATCATTGGAGTTTTTTCTATTTATAGAATGTCAAGCCCCCCCCCCACAAAAACGGATTAGTCATAGTCACTAATCTGTTGGCAGATGGTTTATTAGAAAAAAACTGCTTTGTAGTACGAATAGTTTGACTAAACTACTTGGCTATCAACAGCCTACTTGTCTCTGTGTCAGGATAGCATTCGTCGTTGGAACCATTTCGCTTTCATTTGAATTGTTTTCACTTTCGTGCAGCTGTTTTCGTTCATGTGGTTCCAGCACCGGCACAACTGTGTGCGGGAAATGGTGTTTCGTTTTACATGTGTAGAGTCAGAGTGAAGTGCTGCGGAAGTTGCTTGGTTAGCACAGCATTTTCGACATAACAGTACACGTGTGTGATTGCATCTGCAGTGGCGTTTAGGTGCCTCTAGTGAATAATAACGCTAGGTCATATTTAACGAATTCAGTCCCGTCGCCACGGAGGGGCTTTGGTGGGCTTAGCCCCCCAAAAAAGCTCGAAGACCCCTAAATTAAATATGAAACACTGCAAATCAGTGGAGTTTTTGTCAATTTTTAGAATGTCAAGCAACCCTGCACAAACGTAAGGACTCTTGCAAGTATCTACCAGAGATGAGCGGGCTGCCATATTTTACGATCCAGATCTAGTCCTGGATATTTAAAACTCAGTCCAAGTCCAAACATGATTTTTTTTCCATAACTCAGTCCAAATTTGGCCCTGATCCGAAATGTTTGAAACAATTTACAGTCCGGATCCAGTCCAATCAAAGTCCAGTCAAATGCTCATCTCTACCGCCCGGTGTCCACGATTTTTGCCGGAGCAGGACCCGAGTCGGAAATAGTAAAATTTTCAGTTTTTACCGCAGCCGGATAATAGCTTTTCTTAAAGTAAAAATTGCTCTGACAGGCAAGATTGATGTCATGGCTCCTTTCTTTTGGTTGTGCTGGATAGTGAACGATTCAATGCAGGTTGTTAAGAATGAGGGAGGGTGGAAGCAATATGGTGCTGTGTCAGTGACTCTTTGCATGTGTCTGCCAAATTAGGAAAACTTAGATCTTACATGCATTACTGAAAGTTATACTTCTTGCGCTGTATCTTGTTTTTAGTGGTATTCACAATTTGTTATTTTTTAGTGAAATGTGCAAGGCAATACTGTATGTGTCTTTAGAATGCAACAACAGTATTGCAATTTCAGCCAAGCCAGCAGAAATGCAGTGTACTTCAGGCAATTCGTAAACACGTATGATTATCTTGCAAGTTTGAAATATATGAGAGGTAATTTTATTGCGTGAAATAGGTGGTATGAAGTGTTTTAAATGTAGCCTGTGGGGCTTTACATGTGCAGCTTAATAAGTGAACTGATAGCAGCTGTTTCATTGTGATTATGCCTAAAGCATAAAAGACTTAATTGAAAAAGTTAAACAAGACTTGGTTTTAGTGAGAACAACATATGACTATATTTCTTGGTTTCAAGGTTTCGGTATTTAAGCAGGAGCCGGAGTGTAAATTTCAATAAGCTTCGGAGCAGGATTTAGAAAAAGTGAATCCAATCACCTCTCCTTGAAATGAACAAGACAGAGAAAACGCCGTATGACTTACTCTGACCAACTTGCAACCTGCTTTGAAAAAGTTTTCAGATAAAGGCAAGGGCAAGGTTCGCATTAATTGGAACCAACTATTTTTGGAAATGAATAACTTTCTTCTGTGCAATCGTTTTGTTTTGCGCTAACTATATTGCCACTTTGTACTTCATTAGTACTATATCATGTTCAAAACGAAAGAATATTTTCAGACAACCCAAAAATGGTAGGCAGGGGGCGATTTTCAAGAAAAGTTCCTGTAGGGGGGCGATAGAACAAAAAAGGTTGAAGACCACTGGCCTAAGCAAAGCAATGGCCATGTTGACAACGCATGAGAACACTGGACCAACCTGGAAGGCGAAGACCGTTGTGGTCGGGAAGACGTTTTTGAATGGGATTGAGGTCGTTGCTTTGTTCCGCACCACATAAGGTCCTTGAGGTTTAGGAGGCACGCATCGCCCTTGCAGAGGGAAGAAGTATTCTCCCCCAATTGATGATGTCACCGACAATGTGCCTCGGCATTCACCAAGTCGAATTGGTTCGTAAGTGACGTCAAGAGTGACCTCAGTTCCGCTTCCGGATGAGGCCGGGGCAGCTGTGAAGCTCCTCTCGCAGCTGAACTCTGTTGTGTCGACCTTTGAATATTGAACGAACCACTTCAACCGAAATAACTCACCCAATAAACACAGAATTAACTGAACCCAACGCGTGGTGTGCAAACAGTGGTGAAAGTTCAGTTCAAGCTGAACTGGACTTTTACAATAGTTGTTTGCCATTGGATTTAAACTCACAGCTGATGAACAATCTAACGCAGCATTCTGCGCCCGCACACACGCAACGGTCACCTCCTCAGTCTGCGTAGTTTCCAAACCTTGGTGAGTCAAAGAAAACTCACTTTGCAGATGTAGTCGGTCTTCTGTCGTGCGTAGTTCTGGAACTTAATTGTGACGACCTGGTTGCTGCCGAGGCTACATTTAAAGTATGTAGGTTTCTCATGGGTGGCTGGGGACGCTCTCAGCACGAGGTCGTACGTGTACGAGCCGAGGTCGTTGTTGCTCAGGACCAGTTTCCCGTTCCCTTCACCAACTTTCAGAGGTTGGTACTCGAACATGCAGGTGCCCTGAAAAGAGTCAACGTGCCTAAAAATCCACTGTTGCTATGCCAACAGATGAAAACAACGCGAATTGAAGCGTCGCGACCAACCTCAGAATTCGGCGGAACAGTGAATTGTGGGGGTAAGTTGATGTCCGGTACTTTGCACTCAGTTTGGAAAGTCAGAGCGTATGCAAGGGGGTTCTCGATGCGAAGGGTGTGGACAGCCGACTTTCGCACCGGGGTCTCCAGTTCAATTGTCCCAATTACTCCAGGTGACGTTGCACGCAGTGTGACGTAATAAAAGACATATTCACCGGTGCGTTCATTCTTGAAAACCACCTGAAAGTCAAAGATCAGTGCAATTTACTGGCAATACTGTGTGACGAGTTGCTCTTCCGAGCGTACTGACTTTCGCTCCGAAATTCCCTTCTTTGTGAGCGAAGAAATGCAGTTTATAATCACGCTTGACTGATCCTGGAACGTCGATGTAATCTAATCCTTTCAAGGTAGTGCCTGCGTCCAGTTTATCCGGTTTGATCATTTCAACGATGACTTTGAATCTGAAAATGCAGGTTTCTTCATCTGAGGTCCAGCACATTCACAGAGGTCAAAAATATCTTAGAAATTACAACTGATTCAAACAATGTGGCGACACAACCAGATGCACAAATAGTTGATACGCCTCAAACTCACATGCCCCTTTTTTGTATAAATGCTGCGGAACAGAATCACTCGAGACATTGTTGCTGCTTTGCACCCAGCAAGTGGTTCGACGTCAGAGCTACATCATGCATGGCATGACGTCAACAGTCAACAAACGTCCTCATTACCTCTGTGGCTTCTTCAGCCAGTTTTGTATGGGGAGGAGTTCGACGTAGGGAGTTTTGCATGGAACATCCCTGGTGATGCTCGTTATCGGCTTGGGCGGATCAGATTGGCCTTGCAAGTTGTACAACAACCCGCTGCCATCTGGGAGAGGAAAGAAGACTGACCCCTGAAAACAGAACAACGTATTAAACGAAAAAATCTCGTTTTACATAATTGGTAATGAGTCGTACGTGAAATGTTTAAAATTCTAAAGTTGAATACAAACTATCGAAAAGACAAAACTCGGAGGTCTTGTAAAACTGTGTTGAAAGCAGCAACACAGACACAATGAACAATCTCCATCGAAAGAAATCCTTTTCCACCAAAGAATCAGACACTAAGATCTTACAGAGTATATATTTCGCCGACAAGTTCCACATTACCAGCTCTTGTCCAAATAGAATCTTTGTGAACAAATGATTATTATTCTTCTACCAAACAAGACAAAGATAACAGCGTCAAAGCTGGAGGGGAGGATCGTCAACGCACAACTCTCACAAAAACTGTCACGAAGAAAGTCACAAAAACTATTTGTAAGTCATTGACGTCGTGCGCAAAGTAGACACCTGGTGTTTCTTGCCATCGGTTGTCATGGTCAGAGGACGGTAGGTCAAGTCATAAGGTCGACTCTGTTGCGCTTCAACGACAAATGTATCCGCCCCGGACCAGTGCTCCCCGTCAATCACTGGCTGCAACACCCATCGCTGATTGGACCGATTGCTCACCGCCACGCTTCGTGAGTCACGGGTTCTCACGTGACAAACGAAGTTCAAAACCTACGAAACAAAGTGATGTTTGCACAAAATTACTGAAACGTTTACGGACAAATCTTTTTTACAAAATACAGCATAATGCATCAAAATCTTTTGCGGTAATTTCTTGTAATAAAAGAATCAGTGTTCCAGTGGCTACCAACAAGGTTTGCGAGCACACTGACTTCTTTCAGAGGGGGAGCACTGACGCACATGCCCGTCAGTGTCAGCTTCAGTGTCTTGCCGCCCTCGATGTAACATTTCAAGTCCTCGTAACGAACGTCTGGGCTCAATACTTTGGGGTGAAAGAGGACCGTGAATGGTACTTCCATGCCAGGACTAATGTATCCCTGAATGAAAAAGAAATGGTGAGTGTTGAATCAACCGTTTTAAAATGCACGAACCCGTGTGAGGAGAGCAATGGACTGTGATGCACTTTTTACTCTATTTTAAATAAGGAGATATAATTTAGTAATACAAACCTAATATATAAAAATAAATGGTAACTTAGATGAGCTAAAAAGCAGTGTGTATAGTGTCGAAGTAAGTAAGAAACCGTTATACAAAAAGAAGACATGCTTTCTGCCAGCACACCTTGCTACTGCCAAGAGAGCAAAAAACTTTTTTCAAGAAAGGATTTAGCAAGAAATGATTAAATAAGCACCAAGACACCGGTACCACATAAAAATAATAAAAGGCCAAAACACTTTCAAAAACTTTTGGAAAAACTTGCCTCACTTCATCCCCATTCGGATTGGGCAAGTAATAAAGAAAACCATGACGAGACTATAGCAAATATTGTAACACCATTTATCGTCGGCAAAGGTGGGCATGTTTATCATGTTGTGGCGAATGATCAAACACGATCGAATAAAACATATAAGCCTAACACACGGCAGCACAAGTAATATTTCGTATTTGAATAAAATGACCATGCACTGCCAAAATTACTGCATTTTTACTCTGTACTGCTTTCATGTAAAAGTTCACTTGTTCCTGATGCGAATATTTTTACCTGCCACCAAGATTCAACAAAACTAACAATAACAGTAACAATCGCGCAGGGACATTATTTTTTCAATGAAAAAAGGATTTTATCTGATTCAGTGTATTAGCCAAGTTCTGAAATTCAGGTGTAGAGCAGTGATTGAACGTGGGACAAGCAAAGACAGCAATTTCTTATTTCATGGAAAAGACATCACTGAATACAATAACAAGTTTCATCAAGTAAAACGTTAAACCAACCTGGACTGGGGAGATTGAGAAATCAGGTGCAAACTTTTTGTCCTCCCAACGGAACCTGCACGATGGGAGAAATTTTGACATCACTTGAAGACAATTCCATTAAATGAAAATATTTGAAGCAAGTTCATAAAATACAATTTCACAAAAGTAGTTTAGCCGCAGAACTTTCTATCAGCTGCATTCTATTCTCTTGATACTTCAGCATGTAACAAAATATACGAATAGGAACGAGATGCATGAATATTATTGAATGCTCAACCAAAGGACCAAATGACAACCAAAATATCCAGTTATCAATCGAAACATTCCAATCCAGGAGGAAAGGTCAGCCTGTTTTGGGCCACCTGAACTTTCAGAATCGTGATCGCGACCAAACGTTTGTGTGCAACTCATGAAATCCTGCATCGCTCAGCACATCATATGATGCAACTCATGAAGTCCTGCATCGCTCAGCACATCATATGATGCAACTCATAAGGTCATGCATCGCTCAGCACATCGTATGATGCAACTCATGAGTTATTACATCGCTCTGCCATATGATGCAACTCATGAGGTCCTGCATCACTCAGCACATCACATGATACAACTGATGAGGTCCTGCATCGCTCAGCACATCATATGATGCATCTCACAAGGTCTTGCGCATTGCTCAGCACATCATATGATGCAACTCATGAGCTCTTGCATCGCTCAGTACATCATATGATGTAACTTATGAAGTCCTGCATCACTCCACAGATCATATGACGCAACTCATGAGGTCCTGCATCGCTCAGCACATCATATGATGCAACTCATGACGTCCTGCATTGCTCAGCACATCATATGATGCAACTCATGAGGTTCTGCATCGCTCAGCACATCATATGATGCAACTCATGAGGTCGTGCATCGCTCAGCACATCATATGATGCAACTCATGAGGTTCTGCATTGCTCAGCACATCATATGATGTAACTCATGAGGTCTTGCATCGCTCAGCACATCATATGATGCAACTCATGAGGTCCTGCATTGCTCAGCACATCATATGATGCAACTCATGAGGTAATGCATTGCTCAGCACATCATATGATGCAACTCATGAGGTTCTGCATCGCTCAGCACATCATATGATGCAACTCATGAGCTCTTGCATCGCTCAGCACATCATATGATGTAACTTATGAAGTCCTGCATCACTCCACAGATCATATGACGCAACTCATGAGGTCCTGCATCGCTCAGCACATCATATGATGCAACTCATGAGGTCCTGCATTGCTCAGCACATCATATGATGCAACTCATGAGCTCTTGCATCGCTCAGCACATCATATGATGCAACTCATGAGGTCGTGCATCGCTCAGCACATCATATGATGCAGCTCATGAGGTCTTGCATCGCTCAGCACATCATATGATGCAGCTCATGAGGTCCTGCATTGCTCAGCACATCATATGATGCAACTCATGAGGACCTGCATCGCTCAGCACATCATATGATGCAACTCATGAGCTCTTGCATCGCTCAGCACATCATATGATGTAACTTATGAAGTCCTGCATCACTCCACAGATCATATGACGCAACTCATGAGGTCCTGCATCGCTCAGCACATCATATGATGCAACTCATGAGGTCCTGCATTGCTCAGCACATCATATGATGCAACTCATGAGGACCTGCATTGCTCAGCACATCATATGATGCAGCTCATGAGGTCTTGCATCGCTCAGCACATCATATGATGCAGCTCATGAGGTCGTGCATCGCTCAGCACATCATATGATGCAACTCATGAGGTCTTGCATCGCTCAGCACATCATATGATGCAACTCATGAGGTCTTGCATCGCTCAGCACATCATATGATGTAACTCATGAGGTCTTGCATCGCTCAGCACATCATATGATGCAATTCATGAGGTCCTGCATCGCTCAGCACATCATATGATGCAACTCATGAGGTACTGCATTGCTCAGCACATCATGTGATGCAACTCATGAGGTTCTGCATCGCTCAGCACATCATATGATGTAACTTATGAAGTCCTGCATCGCTCAGCACATTATACAGACCTCACGACCAGAAAAGCGAACGAAATTAATTTCACCGGCGCTTGAACCATTGCTTCATATTAAACAGTATCACTTATTGAAGAGGCACAACGTAAATTAAATGTCAATAATTTTTTGTTGACTTGGTTGATTATTTTTGCACAAACGCACAGGACAACAGCTTTTGAAAAATGTTTGTGAATCTCAGTTTTTCGGCTCGTTTCGCTTGGGTCGAATCCCGAGACTCCATGTTGGAATGCTTACTGGTGTGTGCAGGGGCGTAACGAGGAGGGACAAGGAGGGCACCGTCCCCGGACGCCGAATCACTGCTAGGGCGCCGAAAAATCCCAACAATGTCACAAGTACTTTCTTCAATACAGTAAATTTCCTTTAAAAAGATCTCAGGTTCGAACATGGAGGCGTCAAACTTATATTTGCCACGGGCGCCATCTAACCTCGTTACGCCCCTGGATGTGCGTCAGAAGCTCTGACTGTGCAACGTCCAGCAGCGGAAACATGTTGGATGGAATAAGGTCGGTGGGAAATTGTGATAACTGCAACGCCGTCCTGCAGCATCGCCAACTCACCCAGCTCCAATATCTCCGAGGTTGCTCATCGTGAATCTTCTCTCGCTCTGGCTTCTCTGCACAACTGCCCCAAACGGGATCGAGTCTTGGTCGAGCACTACTTCGGTGCCTTGACAACTTCCGCTAACAATGAACAGTGGTTGGGACATTCCAGCGCATTCCATCATTACCTGCAGTGAGTTGAGAAGATTAGGTGAAACTGCTGCAGCCTTCAAGTACAAGTCTACTGTCGTTCTCATCTAACATGATCATTCTTTTATATTCTACTTCAAATCGTTGGAAACTAACAAAACTTCCATGAATAATTCCAGAAATGCAACAACTCAATGATCAAATTAACTCAAGTTCCCATCCACATGACTTGGGGCAAACAAGTCTTTTACTGCATCGTCTCCCAAGGCTAGTTGGAAGAATCTATTGGTGGCCAGTTTTGAAAAATTAAGCGTCTTAGAAGTGAGCATGGCCGCTACTAATTTATGGCCGCTACTAATTTATGGCCGCTACTAATTTATGGCAGCTACTAATTTATGGCCGCTACTAATTTATGGCAGCTACTAATTTATGGCCGCTACTAATTTATGGCCGCTACTAATTTATGGTCGCTACTAATTTATGGCCGCTACTAATTTAGAAACCAACTTCTTAACATGGTTACCGTTAACTTCAAATGTTGACATTTTATTTTTGCACATTTCAAAAATTACATTTCATGGCTGAAAACGTGTAAAAATATAGGAACCACAAAACAATTTCAACCTGAATTTTGTCTGGAAGGTAAATAAGAGGCAACTTCTGTTGACCGCATTTCCTTTGCACGGTGTTTCACGGTTGCATTTAAACTAAAGCAAGTTCTGAAATGCTAAGTCTTCAATAAAGTTTACAGCATGCAACTTTAAGCTCGGCAAAGCGAGAAAAGGTTCGCCACAAGAAATCATTCAGCCGTACTTGGTTACAGGTCAGTTTCCTGAATACATCTTGAATCTACTGATTTGATTACATAACCCTTGTGATGCAAGCACCTCTGGTTCCAAGTGTTTTACTTTATTTTGAAGGCGTTTTCTGCTATAAACGACATTGCACGACAACATACCTCCTCTGTGAAGTTTGGCACCCGAGTCTTTGGACAAAAATAAACCTCAACGTCTTTTGTGCCGCTTTTCGGCTGCAGTGTAATGGGCTCGGAGGGCAGGACACGAAGTACACCAGGGCTTTGCAGAGGTTGGCTGACTGGGGTGATGGAGAGGGTCAAAGTGATGGGGGTAGGGCTTTGATTCATGATGGGAACCACATGCTTGGACGCCTGGCCGACCCTCAGCGGACCAAACTTAATCAACTTTTGTTTTGGATTTGCCACTTCGACCTGAAATAAACATAAAACCTTGAAAGTTTTAAAGTTTCGCAGCAAAATTATGGACGCGCACTGCTCTTGAGATGATTCGAAACAAAACTAAACACATTATGAATCGCTTGCTTGATAGAAGTAATGGAATAGGTTTTTGGTTTAATTTGTCATCAGCCATGAAATTCGTGAAAGCCGAGATGAGCTTGTGCTGTGGCACTCACCCGCAACTCTGTCCCCTCCCCAGTTATTGAAACATCGTGGGTCGACAAACCATTCAGTTGGAAAGAGACTGTTTCCTCGTAACTGATGGTTTCCCGCGCATAGAAGGTAAAGACGGCTTGAGCTGCTGCTCCCGGGCGGATCACATTTGCAGTGAAGTTGACATTGAGATGACTGGTGTTATCATACAAGCACTCAACACTATGGAGAAACAAAACAAGTGTTTTATTGTTCTGCACATATTCCTACAATCAAGTAGATAGTAACAAAGCTGAATGGCGCACCTGATGTCTTTGCTGTCCTTGTTTGTCAAAAGTAGAGTCTTCGTGTTCAAGGGCATGCCAGCTTTGTAGACAAAACAGGCCCCAAAGTTATACTTGGAAAAGGAAAACTCCAAACCTGGAGTCACGGCCTTTGCATTGACGTGGCAAAGGTAACTTGGCCCATCACTGATCTGCAAATTGTTAAGGATCTTATTGTTTCACCTTTACAGCAAAACTGTTTTGAAAAAAATGGGAGTTTATGCCGATCAAAACTTGTTGAAACTAAATGAAATGGTTGAAATAATGATTGGCTGAGACATGTCGTCCTACTTCATGAAAAGAAACTCGAATTATATCAACCGCAAAGTGAATATGCCAACTGTTTTCTCAAAACAGAAAATGATGCTGTAAATTATTTAAAACGCGTTTTTGTTTTACATTATTACTATTTTCCTTCGCAATGCTAATTGCATCAAAGATGACCATTGGTTGAAAAGCTTCACACGAGGTCTCTTTATATTCCGAGGATATACACTCGTTTGGAATTCACCTTCAGAATGAGTTCGGCCGTGGACAGTGGCCCAAGCTTTGAAGGTTGGTAGACCAGCATCGAACGTTTGCGGGTCCCGGCGGGCACAGAACCATCCTCCGGGCTGATGGAGATGATGGGGCGCTTGCCCGGCCTGCCACCCTCGATGCCGGACGCAAGGTTTTTGCCTTTATACTTGACAGACCATTGAAAATCGAAGCTGTACTTTCCACTGTTGACCAGATGTAGTTGCCTGGCTGCTTTCTCGTGGAGCTCAACCTTCGAATAGAACTTTCATGTCGCATGGAATGCACAAGACCTACGTTGTTGTACATGATGTGCAATTGGCATAGGCCTCAATCATTAAAAGAAGAAATATCCACTGCATACAAATCAAGAACTGACGAAACTAATGATATATTTTCATAGCAGATTTCAATTTTTAAAAGCATTACCTCTCCAAGATTAATGGCATTGAGACCAACGGGGGAGAGTTCAACCTTCACACCCTGTGAATTCTCACATAACAGTTGAGCTGAGACACTGTGGCCACTGGCCTTAACGTTCAGGGTGAGGTTTTTGGTCTTGCGGCTGATATTGATTTCAATGTTGAAGTTTGTCTCTCCTGCTGTTCGAGCTGTGTACGTGACTTGCAAAGGAAGTCTGGGATTGACACAAAAATGCATTCATTACGTAGAGAAAAATAAAGACCACGTATCATCCTAAAGAGGGCCACCTCACACATACCCCATGTGTAGCCCATGCTTCCAGGTAGGATAAGAAATTGTATCAGCAAAGGTGATAAAATTAAATTAAAAAGACATACTATGTTTAGAACACCATTAGAATAACAGCATTAGACTTTCAGTAATGTTAAACTCCAACACCTACTTTGAATGAGGAGCAACGAAGCCTTTTGCCGGGTTAATGTCGACTTTTGCCAAATAACCTTCAGAATGACAGGAAGCATCGACGACCTCAAACGAGAATCCAACCGATTCGTTGTTGACAAGCTGCACTGTCTCACTTGCGGTGCGACCTGCGACATGAGTTGTAATAAAAAAAAGCAAAAACGCATCAGGGGCAGCACAGGCCAACCTTAACAATAATTTTCTCAACATTTTAATTTTATTGCGCAATGCAAACCTAAACAATGTCGTTTTACAAAATTTTTCGCAAACACGAAGCTGTGTGTGGCAAACCAACGTGTGAAGTTGGTCTTGAAATGATATATTTTTAAGAGAAGCAAAATCAGCCAAAGATACAGGTTATTGAACACAAACAGTAGATCTCCCGCAGCTTGTAGCGCCGCAAGCGGTCCACGAACTGTTATTGAGGTCTACTGGAAAGCTTGCGATGTCCCTGCGTGTTGCTCGGTCTTCCCCTGCGTGTTGCTTGGTCTTCCCCTGTGTGTTGCTTGGTCTTCCCCTGCGTGTTGCTTGGTCTTCCCCTGCGTGTTGCTTGGTCTTCCCCTGTGTGTTGCTTGGTCTTCCCCTGC
>Ga0210059_1005603_pt1 | contig 20180 bp, 17 predicted proteins | sample Ectturendosymbi2_FD_188042 | JGI IMG/M metagenome (GOLD analysis project Ga0210059, IMG submission 188042) | Ecteinascidia turbinata endosymbiont from Florida, USA - Sample 2 (SPAdes) (version 2) | ecosystem: Host-associated > Tunicates > Ascidians > Unclassified | place: Key West, Florida... | reverse complement strand
ATACAGCTTTGGTCCAATTATTTTCGCGGCATCTCGGCATTCACTCCTGGGAGGATAAGCAAAGAGACACCCCGGTAGTTGGTTCATTTACTCCTGTCTCCGTTGTTGTGTACGGGGATGATCACTTTGCCAATCTTTCGGCGCCCTTCCAAAACGCCATGCCACTTGACACACACGAGTCAGCCAAACCATCCGGCGTTCCAAGTTCCCCAATTCACTCTCAAACTTTTCGCAATTAGCTGAAAGCTCGGATTTACCAGCGGCATCAGAGAGCTTATTGATGCACAGTTTTATGGAAATTTTCATCTGTGCAAAGTTAGAAGATCCCGTCTGAAAACTTTACTCAGATCTGTCTGGTGAGGTGGCAATGTCGACGAAAAGGTAAGCACCATGTTGAAATTTATTTTTCAGAAGTGGCTGTGAAACAACGCACATTCCATCATATTTATTATCTGACAGCTGCTTCAGTGCGGCCAAATAGCCAAAATCTTACGCCTAGCTCTCACTGTTGCCTCACACGACAACAACCTTGTTTTGCATGCGCGTTGCATGTGCCGAACTTTTGTCTTCATTGTAGTTTGATGCATCCCCATGCAAGCCGATCGCAGCTGTGAAGCAGTGAAGCACTTCCATAATTGCATTTAAGTGTTTTCGCAGTTTCGTACACCATACTGTACAAACCTGTGGCAGTGCAGTGACAGGCCGGGGCGAGGCGGTGCGCATGAAAGTGCACACATACCTAACATCGAATTTTGGCTTTCAACTCCAGCGCCTGAAAATTGTGTCGGCCTATAATATTGCAGATGTTTGTTGCAATAGCCATGTGCGGGACAGCATGTTTTCCACAAATCGTTTTACGTCAATACAAGGCAAAACCATATCTTGGCATTCGGCTTTTAGGGTGTCATTGCAAAATTGTAGGGTGTCATTTGACACCCACAAACAGTTTGAAAAAACACTGCCGATTACTATATTGGTTTCCCACGGTTTTCAACAAAAAAAAACACTGACATCAACTACGATCCTCTGCATGTTTCCTACTTTTGCCATGCACCAATTTATGTTTCGATTGTTCAAAAGCATATTTAAAGATAGGTTCGCGATCCTAGCTCACGAATTTCCATCAACCAGGAGATGTTCAGATCAAAATCTTGATCGCAAAAGTTGTTTCATTGCTTAATTATTAAGCAGGTAGGATATACGCACAAAATGGCAACTCTTGCACAAGATTCCCAACTGTGAATGCTTGCACTGGAGGATAACAAGATAAATGTAGGAACGGGATTTGCAGATGAAAAGCAACCCGGTATTAACTATGTGGTCGTTTGTGAAAACAAATGGCGCAGTAAATTGTAAATTCAAATTAACATCGAATGCATAAAACTTCAACGTGTGTTACAATAATTTTTCCTATATACAGATCTGTTATTTTTTTAATATTGCTCATTCGTTCACAATCACAATTCTAATGGATTTTTGCACAAGATCTTTAATCGTTCCGATTTCACGATTTATGAGATACACTCTTTTACGACACATCTAGCTATCCATTTGCCCACTTTTGCTTTTCTTTCTTCGATTATGGCTAACTGTACACCCAGCCAAACGTACAACCTCAATGCCGACTGTCAACTCAAATCTGTTTTATTGGGCGTCTCGTTGCCTGCTATGATTTGACTCAACATTGCTTTGCTTGAGGTTGGTTTCGTTGTTCTATATTTCCCCTCAGTTTGTGTTTCAACTTACTCAGACAAGATTTATGAAACAAGTGTATTATTCGGTTTTGCTTCCCGCATATTATGTCTGATTTATTGTGGAGATCAATTCCTGTGTTTTATCAACTTATTCTATCGTTCTTCAGCTATTCACCTGAAAATTTTAGTTTGAAAATATTTTCCACTAGTTTCCTTATTGTAGATATGTGCAAGTCCGAATTATAACAAAGTCATGAACACGGAACACATTCCATTTCTGCCTCGAAAGCTTGCAGCAATCCATTGGCCTTTCATGTTTTTAATATGACCTTAATAACACACAGAGTTAGCAACGAAGAAACGCATACGTAATGCCTGCACAACTCAGATAGCTCGCAGGACCAAAATGATCAACATAAATTCGCTGACTGCAAGTGTCTATTTCGTTGTAGTGTGGAAAAATTTTAAAGTGCAAATAATTCTCCGACGTCAAGCTTTTACAATATTTTTTGCAACTGAGAAAGTATTCGCGGACCACATGTGGAACGCGGGCCGTATGTTTTGAGGCTTGGCATAAGTCATCTTGCACTTTATTTCAATTACGAGTCTAGTAAAATTCAAAACAAATCCAACTTCAGTTTTCCATTTCTCTGTGCAGATGAAGAAGCTCAGTTTGAGTTTGAATACAATCGGAAATTCCGGAACAAAAGCTCTTGCAACATGTCTGTGGAATATAGATGAGCTTGATCTGGTGCGTTATGACATCACAGAATGTGAGGAACTGTGCAATGCTATTCAAAGTTTGAAAAGACCGGTGAGTTTTAACCTCGTATCGAGACACATTGTGTTGTAGTTTGTTTGGTATGCAGGTGATAAGATCTTTCGTGGTTATTGAACAATGTGACAGGTCAGTGTGGAATAGATTTCAAGATTTTTTAAAATCAAATTGATCTAAATTCAGCGTGAACATACTACTTTATAAAGCAAAAGCAGGCAACTGTGCAACGTATGTGCGTTGCAGGCTAAGATCTTGTGTTTAGGAATGAAAAGAATCTCAGTGCTGGTAAGAATTCTTGAACAATAATATTTGCTGAATTACATTTGGAAAGGTATGCCTTCCATTAACGGGCAGTTTTTTACCAACAGACATATCAGTTTCGTATATACGTTGGCAAGGGAATTGAGAAAAAATCATTTTTTGTAAAGCTGGTATAAACAATTGCAGTTTATATCTCCTCATATTCATTATATTGCGCAAATGCAAGGATTGTGTTCTCTCTGCAAGTTTAATGTTTCACAATGAACTTGCAAACTTCGCTTCTGCTAGACTTCCACTGATAGCAGCGATTTATTTTGTGCAGGTAGTTGCACAACTATTGAAACCACACCTCCAGGTTTTATTGCATTTTGAGATTTGCTTACTGAGGAGAAGTTGTGCCTGGGTGAAACGACTCACCAGATTAGCGGTGTGAAGATTGTATGCCATAAGGAATACTTTGATAAGAAACAAGATGCAGCCCTAAATCATCCACGTATGCCTGCATTGCTACTTGCAAACAGTCCATATGCTAAGCACGTAGAGTAACCGGTACAGACCACAATGCAGTGTCAGTGCATTCACAATAGATTTACAAATCGGCCACGTTGCAGAGGAAAAATTCCATCTTAAAATATGTCAACCACCGATGCAAAATTACCCGACGCTGGTTTAGCATGTAAATGCATGGGATTTGATTGATTTTCTGTTTCACCATCACAAACTGTTTTATGGCTGGCAAGTAGGACTACAAACTTCCCACTCTCAAACTACCAATTTCCTCACATGCCATTCAATGGTTGATCTGTGAGTGCCATCCACTCGCAAATCTCCTGTCAAACCAAATAGCTCAGCTTTTACATCAGTAATGATCTTCTGCATGTTTCCTACTTTTGCCATGTACCAATTTATGTCACGAATGTTCAAAAACATATTTTAAGCTAGGGCGCAGCTTTGAAACGAATCAGTTTCTGAAGATTTTTGGAAAATAGTAGATGTTCAGCTCAAAATCTTGACCGCAAAACTTGTTTCATTGCTAGATTTTTAAGCAGGCAGGATATATGGACCAACGCAAATTTTGCACAAAGATCTAGACTGTGAAAGCTTGCACTGTAAAAGAACGAGATAAAGATAGGAACGATATTTGTAAACGAAAAGCAACCTGACATCAACTACAGTATGTGGACACTTGTGAAGGCAAATTGCGTAACAATAAAAAAACCCAAACTACTATCCAATGCATTATATTCCAACGTGTACTACAATTACTTTTTCTATGAACCGATTAGTTTTTCTTTAAATGTATCTGGTTCGTTCACAATCACAATCCAGACGCATTTTTTCGCAAAAAATTATTTATTATTCCGATTTAACGAACTATTTGATACCCTTATTCATAACACATCTAGCGAGACATTTACTGACTTTCGCTTCCCCTTTTTTAATTGATAGCTAAGTGTTCGCCCAGTCAAGGGCACAACCTCAATGCCGATTTTCAGCCCACTGCCGTTTTTATTGTGCATCTGGCTGCCTCCTATGATTTGACACAACGCTGCTTTGCTTGATGCTGGTTTCGTTTTTCGATATTGGGCCTCAATTTGAGTGTCAATTTAAGTGAAACCAGCTTTATGAAGCAAGTGCATTTTGCGGCTTTTGCTTGCCACAAGTTATGTCTGATTTATTGCAGATATCAATTACTATGTTTTCTCAATATGTCTCTGCGTTTTTCAGCTCATCACCCGAAAAATTTTACCTTGCAAATATTTTCCACTAGTTCCTTATAGTAGATATGTGCAAGTCTGAATTATAAAAAAGTCATGAAAACAGAGCCCATTCGATCTATGCCTCGAAGGTTTGCAGCAACTCTTTTGTCTTTCATCTTTTGAAAATGCACTCAACATGGACGGCAATACCAACTGCGGGTCCCAATCCAAGACCTAGGCACAGGGCCCCTTTGAGCAGTGATTTTATGACGTGTTCGTCTGCAGTCAACCGTGTTACGATCGTGGTAGAGGGAAGATATACAGTGCAGCATGAACACGAGAATTGAGCACGTTTGCTAACGTTCGAGACGAAATTTGCTAGCTCTGATGAAAGCGTTTTTTGTTGACAATGGCGTTTCCACTGAATTCTCAAGCGAAACTTGCATCTGGCAAAAATGAATAATCTACCCAAACACCACGGTGCGGGGCACCCAGATGGGGGGGGTCCAATGCAACTGCATCGGTTGAATCGGCTAAAGGCCGGCCCTGGCACTATAACACTCTGAGTAAGCAACGAAGAAATACATAGGTCAGGCCTGCACAATTCAGAAAGCTCGCAGGACCAAATTGATCAACATAAATTCGCCGGCTGCAAGTGTCTATTTCGTTGTAGTGTGGAAGCATTTTTAAAGTACAATTATTTATCTGATGTCAGGCTTTTACAATATTTTTTGCAAGTGAGAAAGCTTTTGTCGGCCGCATGTTTACTGTGGGCTGCATTTTTTGCAGGCCTGGTATAGGTCATCTTGCAGTTTATTTCATTTACGAGTCTAGTGTTGCATCAGAAACAAATATGCGAAATACAATTAATCAAACAAAGTTTCTAGGTTCCTGTTTTTATATAACTCATAACAACACATTTTGTTTTACTATGTTGAAAATTCTGAGATCAGTTCATAGACAACCGCCAGTTCTGAAACGTCACTTATGTCCAAATGCAATATCTCAGTGCTTCTCAAATGTTTCAGGCGAGGGTCTAGATACAAAGTCAGAAATCCTTGAGGTATGGTCCCTCTAATGAAATTATGCAGATATAGCATGTCTTCCATTTTTATTAAAAACATCATGAAATGTAATTATAATATGTCATCTATCATCTATGTATAAGCACACCAATCGAGTAAATCATATAGTTATTAACAGAAATTTCAACGTTATTTATTGTTCTCTTGATGAGAGAAATGGCATTTTCTACTTCTTGCCAGTTCCTTCAATTTTGTTTCCAATGTAATGGCAGCGAGACGAAACCAGTGGTGAATGTTTTAATTTGTCGTGCACATGCGCAGCTCGTTCTTCATGAAGTTCATATTTGAAAAGGCAGACTCGCAACAGTACAGTAGGTAGACCCAAAAATAGCGAGGATTCGCACTGCTATATTGCAAAGAGTGTGGAAATTTGAACATCTCCTCCTTTGAGCAAAAGTTATTTCTCATGTGTGCAATCACAAAATATTTCTTTTACTGCTGCGCCCTCCTGGAGCTGGAATTCAATTAGCTCCATTGTTCCCCATTAGATGGTTTCAATCCGAGCAAATGTTGGTTTTAGTCAACATGAATGTTTTCGTGAGAAGATTCTAAATCAATTGCAAACCTTTTGAATTGTTGAAATACGTATTAAATCTTCCCAAAATACGAAATATATACGCATTAATTTCAAATGCCTTTTTGTTTTCTTGCGTAAGCAATGTTTTGGAATGTTGCACGTGCTCGAGAATGAGATTTCGCTGTGGAAAAGGTCTGGAGGTACTGCGCATTTACGCATCTTAGAGGGAACCATGATTTTCTCTATTTGAATTTTGGCTGTGTTCACCCACTTCCATGTTTCTTTTGCTTCATTTTAGAATTGGGTAATATCTGTCACCATAAAAGACACTCCAAGAAACACCAGCAACTGTTTTTGCAGTGAAAAATCACCAGACTTTCCCGTAAAACTGGCAATCATCTCTTCAATGAATTTAACATCTGGTATCATTTATGCTTTTGTTTTTCTCCAAAAATCTCACAAAAGAATAAGACCGCCTTGAATGTCATATTTGAAAATTTTTAACATTTTCTCAAAAGCACGAAGCAAATAAAAGTAAGTACGGTTTAACGAAAGAATCAATTTGAACCAGAATGACAAAAACAACTCACGCGTGCTCTGCAATATAGCTAAACGACAGCTTGATCGACAATTACACAAGTGCCTCAGAAGCACGTCGAACAGCGCAAGATTTTGCGATAAAAATCGCTGTGTATAGAATACTTCTTTGGGAGGCTGACGGGGTCCGGACTTCGCCATGCAAAGGTCCCCGATTCGGACCGCTGTCTGCCATTTGAGTAGCCTTGCAATCTCTAAAGAACACACACACTGCTTCTGTAAGTTGCACTTGGGAAGCAATTCCTCCACAAACGAGCTTGAGAAGATATTCTCATTTGAACTGTTGAAACTCAAATCTGATAATTCCAAATGCCCGGTTGGCAAAGAAAAAATTGCAGTAGCCATCTTGACAAATTATAGATTGAGAATCACTGTGAATTGGCTTCAGCAAAAGTATCTACATGTTTCACCCATTATATTGCAGTGACGATGCTTACAGCGACCAAATATTGAAACAGAATACAAACGCAGTTGTGACAATTAAATTCTATCCCCTTTGCAGTCACCAAAAAAAATTAGTTTTTTTGGAATGATCATAAAAATACTTCTTTTTTGCAACAAGACTTGCACTTGTGGGCTGAGTTAGTTTACTCGAGGCAGTTGAAATGTTCAGAAAATTCGATAAAGCAAACTGTATCACAGGCCAGTTCACTTTGTTATTCACCTCAATGTTCAAAGCAAATCCAACTTCAGTTTTCCATCTCTCTGTGCAGATAAACAAGCTCAGTTTGAGCAGGAATAAAATCGGAAATTCCGGAGCAAAAGCTCTTGCAACATGTCTGTGGAATGTAGATGCTCTTGATGAGCTTGATCTGCTGGATTGTAACATCACAGAATGTGAGGAACTGTGCAATGCTATTCAAAGTTTGAAAAGACCGGTGAGTTTTAACCTCGTATCGAGACACACTGTGTTGTAGTTTGTTTGATATGCTGGTGTTAAGATGTGTCGTGGTTTTTGAAAAAATTTGCAGGTGCGTATGGGAAATATTTCGTGATTTTGATTGAAATCAAATGAACGTGATGAAACTACTGCGTGAAAATATTGTTTTATAAAGCATAATCAGCCTACTGTGAAACGTATGTGCGCTGTAGGCTAAGATCTTGTGTTTAGGAATGAAAAGAATCTCAGTACTGGTAAGAATTCATGAACAATCATTTTTGCTGAATTTGGAAAGGTATGCCTTCCATTTACAGGCAGTTTTTACCGACGCAGACATCAATTTCGTACATACGTTGGCAAGGGCAATGAGAAAAATCATTTTTTGTAAAGCTGGAATAAACTATTGCTGTTTGTATTCCCTCGTGTTTCTCGTATTCTGCAAATGCAAGGACTGTGTTCTCTCTGCAAGTTTAATTTTTCACAATAAACTTGCAAACTTCGCTTCTGCTAGACTTCTGCTGATAGTAGGTATTTGTTTGTGCAGGTAGTTGCACAACTATTGAAACCACACCTCATGGCTTTGTTGCATTTGACGAGTTGTGTACTGAGGTGAAGTTGTGCCTGGGTGAAAAGACTCACCAGATTAGCGGTGTGAAGATTGTATGCCATGGGGAATATTTTGATAAGAAACCAGATGCAGCCCTAAATCATCCACGTATGCCTGCATTGCTACTTGCAAACAGTCCATCTGCTAAGCACGTAAAGTAACCGGTACAGACCACAATGCAGTGTCAGTGCAGTAACAATAGATTTACAAGTCGGCCACGTTGCAGAGGAAAAATTCCATCTTAAAATATGTCAACCACCGATGCAAAATTACCCGACGCTGGTTTAGCACGTAAATGCATGGGATTTAATTTATTTTCTGTCTCACTATCACAAACTATTTTATGGCTGGCAAGTAGGACTACAAACTTTCCACACTCACAGTACCATTTCCCTCACATTCCGTTCATTGGTTGATCTGTGAATGCCATCCACTCGCAAACTCATGTCAAACCAAATAGCTCAGCTTTTACATCAGCAAAGATCTTCTGCATGTTTCCTACTTTTGCCATGTACCAATTTATGTGGGGAATGTTCAAAAACATATTTTAAGCTAGGGCGCAGCTTTGAAACGAATCACTATCTTAAGAATTTTTATTAACCAGGAGATGTTCAGCTCAAAATCTTGGCCGGAAAACTTGTGTCATTGCTTGACTTTTCAGCAGGCAGGAAATATGCACCAACACAAATTTTGCACAAAGATCTTGACTGTGAATGCTTGCACTGCAGAATTACGAGATGAAGATAGGAACGAGATTTGTAAACGAAAAGCAACCCGGTAATAACTGTCTGGACACTTGTGAAGACAAATTGCGTAGCAAATCAGAAACCCAAACTACTATCCATTGCATTATACACCAACGTTTGTTACAATAAATTTTGCCAAATACCGATTAGTGTTTTTTTAAATACAGTATATCTGTTACATTCACAATCCAAACGCATTTTTTCACAAAAATATTATTTATCACTCCGATTTAACGAACTATTAGATGCACTTAATCAGGGTTATTTTGAAGGAGTTTTAGGCACCCGATTCGGGTCCCTAGTATTTCAAATCGGGTCCCTAGAATCAGAGAAAAATATCACCGGGTCCCTAAAATCTGAGAAAATCGGGTCTCTGGAAACACAGAAATCGGGTCCCTACAGATACATACCGGGTACCTCACATTTTCCTGAAAAAAAAAAACCTGCTGTTATTCATGAAACATCTACCGAGACATTTACCGACTTTTGCTTCCCCTTTTTTAATTGATAGCTAAGTGTTCGCCCAGTCAAGGGCTCAACCTCAATGCCGATTTTCAGCTCACTACCGTTTTATTGTGCATCTTGCTGCCCGCTATGATTTGACTCAACGCTGCTTTGCTTGATGCTGGTTTCGTTGTTGCATATTTGGCTTCAATTTGAGCGTCAATTTAAGTGAAACCAGCTTTATGAAGCAAGTGCATTATGCGGCTTTTGCTTGCCACAAGTTATGTCTGATTTATTGCAGATATCAATTACTATGTTTTCTCAATTTATCTCTGCGTTTTTCAGCTCATCACCCGAAAAATTTTACCTTGCAAATATTTTCCACTAGTTTCCTTATAGTAGATATGTGCAAGTCTGAATTATAAAAAAGTCATGAAAACAGAGCCCATTCGATCTATGCCTCGAAGGCTTGCAGCAACTCTTTTGTCTTTCATCTTTTGAAAATGCACTCAACATGGCCGGCAATACCAACTGCGGGTCCCAATGCAAGACCTAGGCACAGGGCCCCTTTGAGCAATGATTTTATGACGTGTTCGTCTTCAGTCAACCGTGTTACGATCGTGGTAGAGGGAAGATATACAGTGCAGCACGAAAACGAGAATTGAGCACGTTTGCTAACGTTCGAGACGAAATTTGCTAATTCTGATGAAGGCGTTCTTTGTTGACAATGGCGTTTCCACTGAATTCTCAAGCGAAACTTGCATCTGGCAAAAATGAATAATCTACCCAAACACCACGGTGCGGGGCACCCAGATGGGGGGGGTCCAATGCAACTGCATCGGTTGCATCGGCTAAAGGCCGGCCCTGGCACTATAACACTCTGAGTAAGCAACGAAGAAATACATAGGTCAGGCCTGCACAACTCAGAAAGCTCGCAAGGCCAAACTGACCAACATAAATTCATCGGCTACAAGTGTCTATTTCGTTGTAGTGTGGAAGCATTTTTAAAGTACAATTATTTATCTGATGTCAGGTTTTTACAATATTTTTTGCAAGTGTGAAAGCTTTTGTCGGCCGCATGTTCACTGTAGGCTGCATTTTTTGCAGGCCTGGAATAAGTCACCTTGCAGTTTATTTCAATTACGAGTCTAGTGTTGCATCAGAAACAAAAATGCGTAATGCAGTTAATCAAACAAAGTTTCTAGGTTCCTGTTTTCATATAACTCATAACAACACATTTTGTTTTACTATGTTGAAAATTCTGAGATCAGTTCAAAGACAACCGCCAGTTCTGAAACAAGCGGAATCATCACTTATGTCCAAATGCAATATCTCAGTGCTTCTCAAATGTTTCAGGCGAGGGTCTAGATACAAAGTCAAAATTCTATGAGGTATGGTCCCTCTAATGAAATTATGCAGATATAGCATGTCTTCCATTTTTATTAAAAACATCATGAAATGTGATTATAATATGTCATCTAAGTATAAGCACACCAATCGAGTAAATCATATAGTTATTAGCAGAATTTTCAGCGTTATTTGTTGTTCTCTTGGTGAGAGAAATGGCATTTTCTACTTCTTGCCAGTTCCTTCAATTTTGTTTCCAAGGTAATGGCAGCGAGACGAAAGCAATGGTGAATGTTTTAATTTGTCGTGCACATGCGCAGCTCGTTCTTCATGAAGTTCATATTTGAAAAGGCAGACTCGCAACAGTACAGTAGATAGACCCAAACATAGTGAGGATTCGTATTGCTATTTTGCAAAGAGTGTGGAAATTTGGATATCTCCTCCTTTGAGCAAAAGTTATTTCTCAGGTGTGCAATCACAAAATATTTCTTTTACTGCTGCATCCTCCCGTAGCTGGAATTCAATTAGCTCCATTGTTCCCCATAAGATGATTTCAATCCGAGCAAATGTTGGTTTTAGTCAACATGGATATTTTAGTGAGAAGATTCTAAATGAATTGCAAACCTTTTGAATTGTTGAAATACGTATTAAATCTTCCCAAAATACGAAATATATACGCATTAATTTCAAATGCCTTTTTGTTTTCTTGCGTAAGCAATGTTTTGGAATGTTGCACGTGCTCGAGAATGAGATTTCGCTGTGGAAAAGGTCTGGAGGTACTGCACATTTGCGCATCTTAGAGGGAACCATGATTTTCCCAATTTGAATTTTGGCTGTGTTCATCCATTTCTATGTTTCTGCCAGGAAATTTACACAAAAACACAACCCTTGCACAATCATCCGAACTGTGAATTCTTGCACTGCAGAATAAGAAGATGAATGTAGGAAGCAGATCTACAAATGAAAAACAACCCGAATTTTACCATCTGGACACGTGTGAAGACAAATGGCTTAATTAATTAAAACCCTATATTAAATCAAATGTTATGTTTCCTATAACAACCAAAGCTTTAGTAAGTAGGTCTCATTCAATACAACTCCGACTGCTTTCATTAAATTCTTTCATTCTATGATTTGCGAAGGCTTTGCTTGCATTGTTCATGTGTTGTTGCATCTTCGCATGGTTTGCACACTCTGATTTTTCTGAAATTACGTTCTTCCTGTAAAACTTCTTTCAAAACTCATAAGACGCTTATGAAGAGCGTTGGTTTGAAATTTTCAACCACGATTTGGCCAAACTTTCTTTTCGGTCTTTCTTTTTTGAATATGTGTTGTGACTAAGCCTGAAATTTCCTTCCTGCCGGGGAACTTAAGGTGAACGCTCGCCGTAGCGCTCTTTGGATGTTGCGGCGATTTTCACAGGAGCCGTGATTCGGCCTCTGTGCAAAACTTAACCAATTGAGAGGCGGACACGCAATGTCTGGGCTATTCCTATTCATTTCTGTACTGCTGTAATCTGTATTTCGAAGTATTTCAAAAACTCACTTTAAAAATACAATCCAAAAGTTTGATTGCTGGTTCCGGTTACGTAATAAAATTTTACACTGAATCCTACTAATGATCTTAAACTATCAGGTGATTACAAAGCAACCACTTTCCCATGTTAGTTTCTTTCGTCACACTTTTTTTCAGTGACGTGGTGATGTTGAAGGGATTCAACACAAACGCAGGGAAGGACTTAAGTAGCGAAAATAAGAAGCAAACTTTTATGATGCGCTGGAGATCTGCATTTGTTACCATCAATGCAACAGATAAACCACAACATGATTCGACACATATAATGCCATGCCTACTTATCAAGCAATAAATAAAATGTGACTAAATCAATCCAACCAGTTGCATCAAGTCTTAACTCAAAAAAGACCCGACCTCTGAATAATTTCCACATTAATTATCATCTCCCTTCAGGCCATAGTTTCTGTTTTTAGAATTAGCGTTTTGCGTGTAAAAATTCATTCATTCATTTTGACACCGATATCCTTCTGGGAAGGTTACGGAGGCAGCAGTCCCAGAAAGATTCATAATTACTCATGCTTTTCAGCCACTGCCAATAATTCTTCTGGAGCCACACTAGGAACTTTACATAGAAAACTAACAAAGCGATTAATTTACCGAAAAAAAATCAAATAGAATTCAAAATTTATTATGAAATGCTCACATGTTTGTAATTGCGTTTGTTTTGCTACAATCAAATCTAGCTTCCTTGTGTTAAGTGCTAAGGCAGAGTGGTCCAACTGTTTTTGACTTACGGGCTATTTTACAAAAATGCGACAACTCGCGGGACACGTTTAACAAAATGACGTATAAACTAACAGATCCACAAAAGATTTAAAATTGAAAAGGGAAAAATGATTAGTTAAATGAGTGTGTCATTGAGATTATTTCACAATAGCAATAAACAATTTATTACAAATGTCTATCAGCGGGATGCCTGCGGTTGAGGCTTCTCTCACACTCGTTCCTTTATCAATACCAGTTTGTTAGTGGTACCAAGTAGGAGACTATGGCTATAGGTGTTTCGTCTGCTATTCAATTTCCGTTTTTAGATTAGACTTTTTTCATGGTAAAATATTTACTGCGACACACGTATGTGCTTCCAAACATCGAGTTCACTTTTTGTGCGAAATCTTTCAGTTTGGGAAATCTGTCTTTGCCGACTAATTTCTCTCTACAGCCTAGTCTAACGCCGTTAGTGTCATGAGTGTCGGCAGAAATTTTTCCAGGGATGCAACGCCGACATTTTGTGTATTCTTTTCAGGTTGATGATGATGCAATGCTAATAGACGTTCACAAACAGTAGCGCAGGCAAGAATTTTGTGCGGTATTGGCCAGTCAATGACGTCGTCAGTCAGTGACGTTGTCTTGAGTCGGACTGTTCTTTCCGTATATTATCTAACAGTAAAAAATTGATATAAAGCACCAGTATAAATGAAAAATCTTAGAGTGTTTGTTCCTGGGGAGGGCATGAGGGGCATGACCCCTTCAGCCCCATTCTGGCTCGCTACTGTTTACAAATCGCTTTACCCTTACTACACTACTAAGAAAAAACCGCCATATTAGGGCAACAGTAACAAAAACTGCGTTCGTTGGCAGCATTACCCAGGCATGTCACGATAATTCAATTTATACTTCAAAACACCACGCATGATTTAAAAATACTGAGGAGATGAATTATGAAAACCCGCCGCAGCAAATACATCTTTACACTCTGTACTCATTCAGAACATTCAGAAGTCAGAACTAAGCTTTTGCGATTTAGACGTATTCCCATAAGTCTGCACACACATATTCTCACAAGCCACGTACTTTCATATTATGTGTGAAAAAAGCCGGCACAAGCGTAGTTTGATTGAGCTATTCACTTAAGCTCATTAGTCACACTCATTTGCACACAGCAAAGGAGTTTTCAAACTTGTGGAAGCATTGCTTGAGATTCACTCAAGCTTCTTTTCACACAGTATAATAACACGGACCTTTCCGCTATCAGCAGTCACTGCCGCGCTGCATTACCTGCCCAGGTGTATGGGTTCAAAACCAACATGCGGTAAAACACCTACTACCGTAACTTCAAGTGAACAAGAACAGAGAGCGTTTTCCTACCGTAACACAATATCTAAAAAAGCACACACTGCTACTGTACGTTATACTTGGGAAGCACTTGCTCTACAATCGACCTTGGCGAGATTTTCTCATATTATTTGTTGAAACTCAAATCTGTTAATTCCATATACCCGGTTGGCAAATGAAGAGATACGCATCCGACATCACAAAATCTGGATTGAAAAAACACTGTTGATTGGCTTCATTGAAAGTGACTACATTTTCAACTCGTTATATTAAATTGGCGAGGTATTCAACAACCAAATACAGAAATCGATTTCGAACTCAGTTCTAACAATTGAATAATTTCATGCGACTTTCCAGTCACCAAACAAACATGTTTCTTTGCAAATTCTTGCTTTTCAAAGTTTTTTGCAACAAGATTTGCACTTGGGTGCTGAGTAAGCTTATTTGAGGCAGTGAAAATATTCAGAAAATTGAATAAAGTAAACTGTATCACCGGTCAGTCCACTTTGCTGAACACTTCAGTGTTCAAACCACATGTAACTTCAGTTTTTCATCTCTCTGTGCAGATAAAGAAGCTCAGTTTGAGTTGGAATAAAATCGGAAATTCCGGAGCAAAAGCTCTTGCAACATGTCTATGGAATATAGATGAGCTTGATCTGATGTATTGTGACATCACAGAATGTGAGGAACTGTGCAATGCTATTCAAAGTTTGAAAAGACCGGTGAGTTTTAATCTCGTATCGAGACACACTGTGTTGAAGTTTGTTTGGTATGCAAGTGTTAAGATCTGTTCGTGGTTATTAAGCGATGTGACAGAGCCGTGTGGAAAATATTTCACGATTGTGTTTGATTTTTATTCAACTTGATCTAACTACTGGGCGAAAAATGTTGTTTCATATAGCCTAGAATATGTCCAGCCTACGGAAACTTACACTTTCTATTGAAGCTGCTTATGTAGTGCCGGTCCGGGCCCACAGTGCTTCTTAAGCGTAAGGCTTGTGTCCAACGAAAGTCAAAGTGCAATGCGGTGTTTTCAACACCCTCATTCATCATAATTCCTTCTGGAACCATGTCAGTGGTGATTGTTTTTCGATACTGTGTGGTCCAGTTTTTTTTTTGTTTTTTTTTCAGGACCAGCTAGTTGAGGTGGAGAGCGTTTAAGTTTTGAAGCTGTTTTCTGTTTCAGTTGTCAGCGTTTTGTACTTGGGAGGTCAAGTTTTAATGCTTGCTGTAAGATGCGGTTGGGTAGTTTGGTGATGTTTGTATTGTCACCTGTCTTCTGAAGTTTAAGTTTAGTTTGTAGTTGCAAATGTGTGCCGCCGCAGTGCTCAGTCGATCTTTTAATAGCGTTGTGCACTTTCCCTCGTAGAGGTCTCATGAGGCAACCTCTTTCCCTAGTTTGTTATTTCCCTCAAGATTTAGTTGACCACTGCGTTGACCGTGACATCCGGTGAAAGAATCTTTTCTCAGCTGAAAGTACTTAAACTTATTTGATATCATCAATCCAACACGAGCGCCTAAATAGTTTGGCGATTATGTCCACTGAATCCGAAATTAGCAGAGGTTTAAAATCGGACAAAATCGGAAGGCCTTGCCAACCCTAAATCACGAAAAATAAGTTTCTGTCAGCAAGCGCATTTTTTGTATCATAGAATGCAACAGGCTTAGCCAGAGCTGTGGAGCTGGAACACAAATTTCAAGCTTTGACTCTGGCTCCTGATCCATCCATCTAAAGTGTTTGGCTCCAGCATCGCGTCGGAAGGATTCTTTTCCAATGGGAAGGGTATTAGAGGATTTTTCCAAGGGGAGGAGGTATTATTGGATTTTTCCAGGGGGGGGTAATAGTGGATTTTTCCAGGGGGAGAGGGAATAGTGGATTTTCCACGGGGAGGGTGTATTAGTGTGTTTTTTCAGATGCTGACCAATAGCAATTTTTCAGGGGGAGGCACCAGTAATGAATTTTCATTTTAAAAACTAGAAACAAAATTTTTAAAAAGTTAATAGCCATATATCAAATGTCAAAATCCAGGGGGTGCCAAACTTGCCGTGCACCGGCTTAGGACGCCCATGAAAGCGAAGAAAATTATGTATCATACGGCAATCCACTCTCGTCCCTCAACAAGTTAACTCACTTGCCCCACAAACCTGTGCTGTGTAACCAGATCCCAACTTTCCGGCTCCTGCTGCAAACATTCATATTTGCACTGACTCGGGCTCCACAGTCCTGGCTTAAAGTGCGCCAATTTGGTTTGTGTGTTCCCCCGCGTTGTTTTTTTACTTGTAGCTGACCTATCTGTTTCAATCGGCTTAACCATTATTGTGCAGCATTATAATACAAAGGTGCGCTGCAGTTTTGTGTGATGTCATGATGTCACGCTTTTTCGTTTGCTGATGTTTCGCCGCTCAGCTGTTATATTTTTATCTTTTCTGGCTGAAGATATCAAGCAGTGTTGCTAATTACAATTCACACATGGCCAACTTGCTAGTTGGCCTGCAGTACACCACGGTAGGTACCTGGCCAGAGGGGAGGTATTGAATACAATAACTCATTGATAAATTGGGTGTAACTGAGAAATCCGTGGAACGAACATGGAATGTCTCTGATGTATAGGTGAAACTGAGGGCATGACCCCAGACACTCCTAGCCTGGCATTACCACACCGGGCCACTCTCCTTCCATTCAGTCATGATTTCCATACTTATGAGTTGGTGCTCCTCAAAAATGTATATACATCATTGACTGGAGCTCCGCAAAAATGCTTCCCATATTCCTTCGCACTTGCTAAGGCCAGCCTTTCATAAAGCATGTGCACCCAAATGTGCTACGCATGTGCCCTTCACGATAAGACCTTGAGGGTAGAAATGAAGAAAATAAAGTTGTGGTAAGAGTTTACTACCAACTAATTCTTTGCTCATTTCGGAAATTTATGCCTTCCATCAACTGGCAGCTGTTTTTCTGCCAACACAGATATCAATGTCGTTTGTACGTTGGCAAAAACATTAAGAAAAATACAATATTTGTACTCTCATGTTTGTCGTATTCTGCAAATACAAGGACTGTGTTCTCTTTGCAAGTTCAATATTTCACATTGAGTATTGTAAACTTCGTTTCTGCGAGACCTCTGCTGACAGCAGCCATTTTTTTTGTCCAAGCAGTTGCACAATTATTGAAACCACACCTCATAGCTTTGTTGCATTTGGCGAGTTGCTTACAGAGGTGAAGTTGTGCCTGGATGAAAAACTCACAAGATTCCCAATTTGTAAATTGTATGCCATGAGCAATTTTTTGATGAGAACACAAACCTACTCAATGCAGTCGTAAATCATTCACGTATGTCTCCATTTTTTCTTCCAAACAGTCCATCAGCGCTGCATTACCTGCCGGGGTGTTTAAGTTCAACACTCACATGCGGTAAAACACCTTCTACCGTAATATAAAGCGAACAATTGAATATTTGTTGCCATGATATTTTACGTAATCAAGAACTACAGGACAATTCGCTCGCAAGTTTTGCAACCTGCCCCTGCAGGCAAAGGAACGGACATGAGTGAACTGAACGCTCATCGCTTCATGACACGAGAATGTGGCTCTTGTCCTGTGTGAGTTTGAGTTTCAGCGACAAATAAAGTGTTATTGCAAAAATTAAATCAATTGATTGGAATTAAGTTGCTCCTTCAGGTTTACTAAACATTTTTGGTTCTTTGTCCCAGGTTCCATGGGGGGCAAATGCCCGTTTTGACCACCCCCTGTACGGAGGCCCATTGCTAATATCGTCCATTATCATTAACAAATGTTATGCCTGTTCAAATTATCTTACATACTGTAACATACACAATAGCACTCAATACTGACAAAGCTCGCGAACATTAAACATTCTGTCCGCGGACCTGTAGTTGGACCACGCTGTGTTACAATATCAGCAACATATCACGAAAGGTAAGACCTGACCGTTTTTTAACGGAATCTTGACATTTTTTCCCTGTAAAGTAAAAAGCACTACCATACTCTAAAAATCTTCTCAGTTGCTCTGCAGCTACTATTGCTTATCCTGTGACCTTCCGCCATTCCTCTGTTCTCAGAAAGAATGACAGGATATAGCTTTTGTCGCAACCTAAGCTTTCAAGTTGCTGCTACAGCTGGAAGTTTTTTATCAAAGTTTCTAATCCCAGCCCTGTGAAGAGTTTCAAATGAAATTGTCTCCTAAAAGTTTAAATATCAGCGGCACACATGAAAATAAAGTTTTTCCAAATGAATTCCACAAGTGGGAAAATATCTAACAATTGAGTTCATGTCAAACACAACCACGACACTATCGTATTACGGAAGATCTACAGAAATGCCTTTCAAATGTTCTTGTTATGTTTTACTATAGCATTGTTTTTTAGATGTGCCTTGTATAAGTTTGATCAAAGTTTTGATTTATCGAAGCCAAATTGCAGAGTTTGAAACAAAATTTTACGCCAACAGTTGTTACAATCAGCAAGTTTGTGTTCATTATTAACGTGTTTACTGTACCTGAAATTTCTGTGTTTCTTGTTTGGTTTGATTAGTTGAGCCAACCTTAGTTCATTTCGGTCTGAAAAAATTAATAATTCTAAACATGAAAAAGCTTTTCTGAGTTTCTAATCGTGTTTTCGTTTGTACAAGAACTAAGTTTCAAATGCAGGTGTTTTTCAATATGTGGACTATAGGAGGTGTACAAAATGTATGTGGTGTGTTATGTCGTCAAGTACAGGTGAATGAATGCATCAAAAGCCTAGTATCAGAATAAAATCCAAAATTTTATGTATTGACAGATGAAGAGCCTGGACTTGCAATTTAATGCAATCAACCAACAAAGCAATGAAAAACTGAGAGCATGCAGGAACAAAGTTATTGATTTGTATGTTTAGTGAAAGCTGATGGTTGGAAAAGACGATCCTTCAAAAATCTCCTCTGGATGAATGATGATCGTGATCATTTTACTTACGTACATTACTTTTTATTATTTTGTCAGGTTTTCGAAACTTTATTGAAAATTCCCATAACATTTGTCAGTCAACGTCTATTTTTTAAAAAAATTCATGTTTCACATATGTTACAGTTGCAAAAGCACATTTAACACAACCAAGAAACTGTAAAAAGTTTTAAATGTTCTTGTTAAATGATCTGCTATTTTGATAAAATAACAGATCCATCTCATATTGGGACCCCTCTCAAAACCTTCCATCCAAACCATAATGTTGTGGTTTTGGAATGAAAGTTTTGTTTCTTTTACGAATTGACTTTTGGTTCCCAAATTCGAGATGGGTAATAAAACTGAACCAGTCAATGAAACAACAATCGTTGTGGATGTAAAATTGATTTTCCATCTTCGTATAAAGCGAATGCTCAAATTTTGTTGTTCAGTATTTGCTTTTTCAGCATAAGTCACGTTCAACGCGTAGCGGTTTCTTCACCAGACAACATGTCGTGATAGCTTATCCTCTGGGTGATGCATTTCAAACTTGCATCAAGCTTATAACATTTACTGAGACCGTCTATTTTGCAATTTTTGCTTCAGTTCTATCTCCACTCATGCTGGGCGGGTATTCCTGTATTACCTTCTTTGTGTTCTTTGATTACGTATTTTTTGTCACTGCCCAAAAAAATGGAGTGTAAATCACAAAAAATGTTAATAAACAGCAATCAGACTTTTTTACTTGGCGGTGGTAAAATGATTTCCGTTCCTTTGCATTTTTTTGTTGAGTTTGTATATAGCGTCGCTTTCACAATCTTGCCACAGCACTATTTTGTTGACGTGCCTCGCTCTGCTTGCATTAGACCAGGGGTCTCCAAACTTTTTTGTTCGAGGGCCACATAAGCTGTTACTCAACAGTCCGAGGGCCACATAAGCTGTTACTCAACAGTCCGAGGG
>Ga0210059_1005602_pt1 | contig 20185 bp, 11 predicted proteins | sample Ectturendosymbi2_FD_188042 | JGI IMG/M metagenome (GOLD analysis project Ga0210059, IMG submission 188042) | Ecteinascidia turbinata endosymbiont from Florida, USA - Sample 2 (SPAdes) (version 2) | ecosystem: Host-associated > Tunicates > Ascidians > Unclassified | place: Key West, Florida... | reverse complement strand
TAGTCAAATATTTTTACTAACTAACATCACAACTTTTGAACCAGAAACCCCAGCAGGTCATCCAAAGTATCAAAAGACTCGGATTGTAGCCTAGTTTCCAGTAAAAACTTCAGCGAAATACTACCACATAACTGTTGGTGCCCAGGGCCAGGTGAAGTGGGCCAAGGTAGGCTAAAAGTCCTCCACTTATGACATCACTCACAAAAAAACTGCATCCCCCAAGCAAAAATTTTTTTCGAGTGCATACTAGAAGACTTGCCGTGTCTTTTTAGACTTACTGGGTCTGTAGAGTATGCCGGACCGGAGAAATTCCCGCGCAAAGCCATGTGCGTTTAGGCGCTTTTTTTCCTAAAATCCCCGAAAGCAGCCGGACGCCAAAGAGTTAAGCTTATGCAGAACTTAATTTGCCTTTGTCAATCCATGTACCAAGTTCCTTGTTATGCCTTTTATCACTTGTGAATACCACCACAAGGTACTTGAACTCTAGATTTCTTTTTGCTGAGACACTTCGGTCATTTTTCCCTTAACATGTTCCATTCCGGGCTTGTGAATTGGTTTGCCAAACGTTCCCTACTGGTATGTTTTGCACCTTTATAGGACAACTTTGAAAAATTGCCAATGCGCAAAAATTCGCACTATTGTCGCCTGAGGCACGTGTGAGCGCAAGAGTCGGTCTAGCGCTTGTCACAGATCAAACGTCGGCTTGCCGATTAGCCTATTCCCTTCCCTCATGCAATCCACAGTGCTTCAAATATTCATAAAAGTTTTAAATAAAACATTCTTTCCAATTACGCTGCATTCATTGCGATTCATGATACATGCAAAAACCAAAGCTAACAATGGTCTCAGTGGAGTTGCGTTTTCATGAGCTTTTTTCGTTCGATTTGTGGCCTACCAACCACATCAATTTTGCCAAATTTCATGCGCAAATAATCAACAAGTTGAAAATCGAAAGTAATGGGTGGTGTTTGCTTGGAAAGTTTCCAACACATCAACACCTTAATTTGTGCTGTATTCACTGCATTGTTTGTTCCTGTCAGAATTCAAACCTACCAATGTTCTCGATGGTGGTGACTTTTAGCAAGATTTTTTTTCGAATTTGTTACCTATCAATCGCTTCAACGTTGCCAAATTTTGTGCACAAACAAGCAAATATTTGAAAAATTACAAACACTGATACAATCTTTATTGCATGGAAAGATACAAACCCATCAATGCCTTGGCTGATGCAGTAAATACTGCAAAATTTTGTTCCTTGCTAAAACCAAAAATGAAGCTGCCTTTTTGTGAGATGCTTTTTCTTTCCTATTTGTATCCTACCAACCGCTTCAACGTTGCCAAATTTCATGCGCAACTAAGCACAAAGTTGAAAAAACAAACACATTGGTTCAATGTTCATAGCTTGAAAAGTTTTAAAACCCTTTAGGGACCGCAAATGCCAATTTATCGCCTTGCTCGGCAATTTTTCAGCCATAACCCGCAAACCACTAGAGGTATGTCGACAGGCAAAACATTGCAAGAAAGGTTTTCGTGAAATCTTTCAGATAGGTCTAACAGCCAGTTATGTTTGCACTTGAAATTTCTGAGAAAATCCGCTTTTTTGCTTTGTTTTTTGCCTTTTTGGAAAAGTGTTTGATGATTTTAAACAAAATTTCTTGCCACCACTTTAGCTTTTTTGCAAGGACTATACTTGGTCTTGAGTGCTTTCAAGGACTATACTAACTATACTAAGCTTAGGTTTTACGCCAAAATCACTGGCGATGCTGGATTTCAGAGTGCAGCATTGGAACAACGCAAAAATACAACCAATAACAAAAAGTCAAAACTTTTCAAAATGCTTTATTGAACTTTTTGTCAACTTTTCTTCAATTTTTGGATACTTGTCAGAAATTTTTTGGATCATTGGCATAACTTCTTTTGTTCTCATTACTTCTGCTTCAAAATTGGTAGGATGTTGTAGGACGCAGATGCGAAAATGTACTGCAACTTTCTGATTTTTTTGTGTTTGGTACCGGAGATATGATATTTTTCATGTGAAAAATGACCAAAACTCCCCTATAAAATCAATAAACTTAGTTTTGTACTTCACAAAAAATTTGCACAATTCTTGTATAAATATTTTTACAAACTTTGGGTCCTGGCCGATATTTTCTGTGCCGAATGAATTTTTCTAACGTGTTGTAGATTTTTCTACAGGTCTTTGAACATACCCACTGTTTTTGTTTTGAATACTCTGCTTTTTCAGTTTTTCCCCTGTTTGAGTTGGCCAATGATGCCACAAAGCTATCGCCAATACCTCAAAATATGCACGGTGAAAAAACTCTTCTTACTACCTTCCTGGTGGGCGTAACTTTAGCGGTTTAAAAGTTATTGCAAAAATTGTGCAGTAATGTCAATATATCAGCTTCTGCGGTCCCCAAAGGGTTTCTTGCAAAAGTAAAAATATCAATGATCTCAGTGGAGCTGCCTCTTCGCAGGATTTTTTTTCGTTTTTCCGTTGACAAATTTCTTGCGCACGCAAGCCATAAGTTGAAGCAAATAAGAACATTTGTGCAATAATCATTGCTTGAAAAGTAACCCTGGAATGCTAACACTGTTGATATGTCACACAAACACTGACCCAATGCAAATTTCACTCGTTTTCGAAAAAATAGTCTTGACTGTTTTTGGCCAAGGTTACCAAAGGTGAAAGTTTTTGTTTTTCTTGGCCATATTTGGCCAAGGTTACTAACGGTGAAAGTTTTTGATTTTGAGCATTTTTGGCCAAGAATACCAATGGTGAAAATTTTTTTATTTTTGAGCCTTTTTAGCGAAGGATACCAATGGTGAAAGTTTTCGTTTTTTCTTTGTCATTTTTGGCCAAGGATACCAGCGGTGAAAGTTTTGGTTGGTCTTGGCCTTTTTTGGCCAAAGATACCAACAGTGAAAGCTTTTGTTTTTTCTTGGTCATATTTGGCCAAGGTTACCAACGGTGAAAGTTTTGGTTGGTCTTGGTCATTTTTGGCCAATGATACCAACGGTAAAAGTTTTGCTTGGTCTTGGTCATTTTTCGCCAAGGTTACCAATGGTGAAAGATTTTGTTTTTCATGGACATTTTTGGCCAAGATTACTTTCATTGGCCACTTTCGCTATGATACCAACGATGAAAGTTATGTTTGTGATTTGAGATTTTGAGCAACCTCTGGTATCCTGCTCTGCCAAATGTGAGTTCGCGTTCCCTGGAGGCAATCTCTGGCACCTCACTGTGCAAGCAAGAGTTCACGCTCCGAGAGGGAACCGATGGCATGGGATTGCAATTGTGAGTATCTCATACCCCGGAATGGAACGTGTTAGTATACTATTAACACTCATCATAACACTATTCACTCGTCAATATTTCTAGACATTATGACCGAATTGTCTCAAATTTCTTCGTTTCTTCTTATTATTTGGTTCATTACCGAAAAAAATAAACCTAGCTTTCACTTATCATCCTGCTACAGCGTATTACTGCTAACTTGCAGCACGCACTGGCTTGGGTTTCTGAAGAGACACAATACCTTGGTCTTTTCATCATAATTCAGACTATGTGTGGTACCACATGTTATCGGCTCAGTAGTTGTGTGAAACTTTTGTCTTTAAAATTATCAGAAAATTGGCAGCAATTCTGCGAAAACTGATTGAGCGATTTTTAATTAACTGTTTTTGTACTTTTACCACTAGACGGCAACACAAAAATGAGAATAGTCGAATCTTATTGAAATTGGTGTCCATCCTCATATTTTCTTGGTTTGGCTTTCTAAATATGCTGTTTAAATTTAGCTAAAACCAATCTATACTTTCACAACATTTGCATTTTTACCACCCCCCTACATTGCTTGGCCAATACGGGATTGATGTCAAAAAAAAATTTTTTTTTTTGCTGGTTTAGATAAAAGACATGCCTATGTTTCCAAACTTATCATTCTCAAAACGAATATTTATGAAGTTCTACAAAAACGTCATAAGCAAATGCAAAAAAAATTACAGCAGCAGAAAGAAATTTGTTTAGAGTTGGCTCTAAACAGATTTCTTTTTGCTGCTCTATGACATCACAAGAGACATTCAAATGCTCTCTGTCACTTAACAATTTTGTGAATTGATAGTTCATGACATCATAAATACCTGTAATATGATGGAAACTGACTTTGATTACTTGCATATGTGTTAATTTTGGTGTTTCTTATGGAACTTCTGCACTTTAACACTTTGGCATCCAGCCACATTTGGGGATTTCCAAAAAAATCACCAAAACGCACGTGGCTTTACGTGGGAATTTTGCTGGTCCGGTAAGTGCTACAGACCTGGTCGAAGTGTCAAAAGAAGCAGCAAGTCTTCTAGTCTGCACTCAAAAAAATTTTTTTGGTTGGGGGATGCAGGTTTTTTGTGAGTGACGTCATAATTGGACGACTTTTAGGCCACCTTGGCCCACGTCACCTGGCCATGGGTGTCCACCGTTAGATGGTAGTATTTTGCTGAAGATTTTATTGGAAACTAGGCTACAATCCGAGTCTTTTGATACTTTGGATGACCTGCTGGGGTTTCAGGTTCAAAAGTTATGATCTAAAGTAGTAAAAATATTTGACTGATTAATTAATTAGATAATTAATTAATTTGTTTATTTTCCATCATAACGTTTGATCCAGAAACGCTAGAAAGTTGATCAAAGGCTCAAAAGACTCAGACTCGAGTCTAGTTTCCAATAAAAACTTCAGCATAATACTTTGGCCTAGTGGTTGGGCCCTAGGCCAGGCAACACAAGCCAAAATGATCCAAAAACTACTTCACTTATGACGTCACTGACAAAAAACCCTCACCCCTCAACCAAAAATTTTTTTCAAGTGCAGACTAGAAGACTGGCTGATCCGTTTGAGCCCTTGAACAGCTCTCTAGCGCAATCGGCAGAGAAGCTATGGCGTTGGTAAGGCAACTGAAAAATGCTGTTTTTTAGGCCGAAGTCTAGGTATGAATACATCGTACCCCAGCTCTCAAAGTGTTAATAGTCCTTTAAACAGTTTATGGTTGGTGTGACCTAGCTTACTAAAGACTTCAGGTTTCTTTTTGAGTTCAAAGCATCTCATTCAATGGAAGTGTTGGAATTATGGGTGGATCTTGTTAGATTGGCGATAAAATTTAGCGTTTGGATAAACTTCCATAAATTCAGTTGGAACATGTTTCATAAAATCCATAGCTATGGATATATCATCCTGAAAATATTGTTTAAATTAAGTATCTATTTTTGTTGCTGAGATATATATATATATATATTTATGCATATATATGTATTTACACAACAGGAAAGCAACTGCAGTGTTTTTCTAATGTGACGTAATGGCTCTGCATGTAACAAAATGTAATGTTTATATTTTGATCATTTTTATCTGCATTTATCATTTGAGGCTGCTACATTTATTCATATTGCAAGACCACGTCTTTTAATCCTTGTAATACTGATTTGAAAATTAATGAACATACAAGCTGTCGCATGACCACATCTGCTGTGAAAAAAATCAGCACCAAATTAATCAGTAATTTTGAAAATTATCAGCAAGAATGCTTGGTTTAGATATCAACCATTCCAGTAATTGACAGAAATCTACTTCTACAGTTGGTCTGCACTATGAAAATTATTTTTGGAAAAGGATTGCTGCCAGGCAAATGCATTGTTGTAATTTGTTTGACCTTCATTCAGCATATAAAAAAGTCAAAGCCGTCTCAACTATAGCCTTAGATGCTGCAAGGAGTGTTGCACACCTATATCCACAAGTTTTTCTGGTTTCATGTGGTGCCCAACTTGCAATATATACATAAGCTCAATTACAAATATAATTTCACAGCCTGTGCAATGCCGCATTGCAGTAAGATGATGTATCCATAACTATGAATTTTATCAAACATGTTTTTACTGAATTTATGGAAGTTTATACAAACTGAACTTTATTGGCAATCTAACAAGATCCACCCTTCATTTGATTATATTAATTGAATGAGGTGCTTTGACCTAAAACAAACTAAAGTCTTTAGTAAGCTAGGCCGCATCAACCATAAACTGTTTAAAGGACTGCTGAAGTGCAGAAGTTCCACAAGAAACACGAAAAACAACCCATATGCAAGTAATCAAAGGCAGATTCCCTCATATAGTAGGTATTTATGATGTCATGAACTACCAATTCACAAACTCTTAAGTAACAGATAGTATGTGTATGTCACTTGTGATGTCATAGAGCAGCAAAATGAAATTTGTTAAGAGCCAACTCTAAACAAATTTCTTTTTGCTGCTTTAAGTTTTTTCTTGCATTTGCTTATGGTCTTTATGTAGAACTTCATAAATGTTGGTCTTGAGAATAATGTTTGGAAACATAGGCATGTCTTCTATCTAAACCAGAAAAAATATTTTTAAATTGTTTGGTATCCATCCAAAATTGGCCAAACAATGCAGGGGGGGGGTAAAAATGCTAATTTGTGAAAAGTATTAGTTTTAGCTAAATTTAAACAGTATATTCAGAAAGCCAGACCTACAAAACATGGGGATAGACGCCAATTTCATTAAGATTGGCCTAGCAGATCTAGAGTTAAAATTTATTTTTGTGCTGCTCATCAATGCAAATGCCATCTAGTGTTGAAAAAAATACAAAAACAGTGATAAACCAAAAACCACTGAATCAATTTTCCCAAAGTTGGTGTCAATTTTCCTAAAAATTTGTAGGTGTAAACCAGGGTTTTTTAAAGTGTTTTAGGAACACGATTCAGGTCCCTAGAATTAAAAATAAGGCCCCTAGAATCATAGAAAATTATCAAAGGAAATATCTGAATGGATACTGAAATCAATATTATGAAATGGTGACAATGGATACTTTGTTACACATAATACGAAAGACATAATTGTATGCATCTATTAATCCGCAGGGTCGATAATACATGATTCCTTTTCCATAATATACGATTTCCTGTGTCCTATAACAACTGACGCGACTGGGCTGTGAAAATACTGAGCTAGGAGCATATCATACAATCATGTGCATGATTTCAGGAAATAACTGTGTAGAATACATATCTAAGATTAGATTCACCTATAAAACGACAAAGCGATCAGATATCCCGATGGCACTCAAAACACCTCTAATTATATGAAATTTAGTTGGAAATTTTTCAGGTCGTTACAGGTCCATACCAGATACTGTTGCGATCGGAAATCCCGAGCGGCATATGCGCAAAGCTTCACACTGTGGCAGCAAGCAACAATAGAGTTCACATGCCATGATCACTCTATTATTGCTTGTTCGCGCCACATATATGAATGGTGATGTTCTTCATGCACATCCCGTTCGTGGTGAATCACACATTCAACACAACACCACCGGAGAGGTTGCAACAATACCTTACATTTTCCTTAGAATAACCTGCTGCATAACATATGTGAAAAGAAATGAAAACCTAAACCATGTGGTTCCAAATTTCAGAAAAATATAATAAAATGACCTGTTACTCTTCATTCCTTCTTGGTTAAAAATTGATGAGGTGTATGTTGCAGACCCTGTTTAGAGGATAATACAGGCTGCACCGAGCCATGAAAAGTAACTAACTGATCCTGCAGCTTGCAACACTGGCACCCACGTTGATTTGGCTTTTACTGGCTATTCAATTCACTACAGAATATGAAAATGAAAGGTGACAGCAAACACCTTTGTCAGAGTCCAACACCTACAGTGAATGGTTGTCATTTGGTTTTGCTAATATGTGCGCAAACTTCTGACCAGAAACACAATCATTTGACAGCTAGTGACAGGTAGTGCAACACAAGGTCTACCAACTTCGCAAAAAAAGTACGCTCTAAAGTGAAAATTTGGTCTGCATTTCTATGGCCAGGACGAAAACCGCACAAGGTATTATCCATCTTTGGTTGCATTTTTACTTCAAAGAATTGTGAAGTACGCTGCACACAGGAAAGGTGTGGTGCCATTTACTGGATTAAGCAACTGTCTTCGTGGGGATAGCTAGAAAACAAAGTTGCAACTTTCTCCCAAGATGCTAAAATCAACACCGCAGATTCAACTGATAATATAGCAACATTGCTAACTAAATGGTCTTAAAAAAACAAAAAAATAGGTTACAGTGTGAGTACACAACCTTTGTTGGGCTCTTGAGCTCACTGTCTAATCTCAAGGAAATAAACATGACAGTTTCAGACAAACGTTTTCACAACTGCATTGCACAATCCAAAACAAGCAGAAGAATAATGGCCGCAAGTGCAGTAAATATTCCACGACTGATACAAATGACTACTATGTCATACACACACAGTGCACATGTTGAAGATAGCATAGAATGCATGGCCCTACAATGACTTCGAATATACGTTTCAATTGAGGACTGCTGGTTTGCTAAGCACTGCATTATTTCAGAATTAAAAATACCACGACCAAAGGATTTTTGGAGATATAAGCACTTTTATATACAACAGTTCTAAGAATCTCCATGTTCAGCACCAAGCTACCAGGCATCAGTGGTGTCAGGTAGCAAGCATGTGGACAGAGGTAGATTAAATTGGGAAACTTGTGGATATTATTTGCCTGACACGGATAATCGCATGTTCTGGTTAAATGCATAAAAAAAACTCAGAAAATTAGCTCTGGGATTAACCGGATTCATCTGCAGAATAAAAAATTTCTTGATGTAAGGCAAAGTCTTCACAACTAGATCACAACAAAAAACAGAGAGTCTGAACTAACCTGAACAGCACATCCCATTATTAACAGTAATAATTTTTCCAGTTCTGCAAGGCCTTCCGGAGACCGAAAACCTTTGATGATTTTAAGTAAATTTGGAAGTTCCATGATAACAACTTGCTTCTGAACACTCTATTGAGAACAAAATTTGAGAATAAAATTGAGAATAAAAATAGATTCAAGTGTTCTATAAAACTAAGAATAAACGTAGATTTTTAAAGTTTCAAGACAATATAAATCAAGATTTGTCTTCTACAAACTTCCAAGGTGATTCAAGCATACTCATAATACATGACTTGATTTAAACAATTGAGCCCCACAAGAAGTTGTATTTTTGGATGCATGTAACCAGCTAGGAATTTTTAGAAAACTTTACAGAAATTCAATTTTACCTTGACCCTCACAACAGGCAACAGATTTAATAAAATTATACAACCATGCTGCACTTTGCTATCAGAAATCTGCACTTTAACTGAAACAATAACAGGGCTGGACTTTTACGACAGCATGGCAGGTGGCAACATGTTAGTCAATGCCAACAAAAACTCCAGCATCAAATTCTCCTGCCACTACCTAATTTCAAAACAACATTAAAAGTAGCTCATTCAAACTTAACCATTTCCAGCCATACAAAGAAACTCTGTCTGCATATCTCACACACATCGTGTTAACTCCAAACCAAATTTCATCTAGCATCAACCAAACACATCAGTTAATTACATATAACTTAATAGAGTCAACTAGATTAATCACATAAGATCTTTTAAATAGCTTCTACATTCACCTATTTAATAGATTATTTTCATGAGCAAAACAAAGTGAATTACATGACAACCGGCAAGTAAGATGTTTTTGGTACAACAGCTCAAACCAAATTTGAAGCTGCAGAGAAACAGACAAAAATGAGGTCACCAAAATGTCATTACTGGTAAATGCACAGCTGCTACCCAAATTGACAAAATATGACTAACGTATTTATTCAAGTATAAGTCACATTTTTTGTACTAAAAGTTCACCCATAAAGTCAGGTGCGCCTTATACAAGAGGTGTGACATGTGCATGTACGCTGCTACTACAAATTTTGCACCACTGATCAGGCCAAATATGGAGGTGCAAATTTATACTCGAATAAATACGGTAATCTTAGCTGTACGGAAAATTGAAGTATAGCTCTTCAGGTTTTTACAGTTCATTATTTCTTTTGTTCCTTGTGTCCATCACAGCACACTTTGCGAAGAGTCAACACTTATTTTTCTGCTTCTCATGCAAATGTTCCATGTATTTACCACTTGTTCTATTACTGATTAGTGACATAATTTTTCAATCTGCATTTATTCCAAATTTTGCCCTTAGTATCACCAAGCATTTATAATATTAGTCTTTCTGATTAAACATAAAGACTGAAAGTCATACCTGGTACTGGTCATATTGTTTGGTACATAATTAACTGCATATGGTTTTGTGGTTGGAAGGATGCTGACTGTACACACTAATTAGCAGTTACGTTGATCAGTTTAGGTTTCTGTTGAAGCGGTGTGCAGTTGAAGTTTGTTTATAGCGGCGAATTTCTAAATGACAGTTATTTAATTGGCATACCTTTTGCTTTTCTTTCATTTGAGGCCAACTCTATGGACACAACTTGTGTTATGAGATTACAATTATATTTTCTCTATAAACTTGCTTTAGTTTTTCACCAATAACCTCATACACCTTGTGATTTGCAAGAATGAATATGCATACAATATGTGGGTTGATTTCTTCTAGAAAAATATTTAGTTGATTGGTTTGACAATGCCAACTTAGCAGATACTGTTGGAATGTTGATCTGTGCAGTTCCAAGTCTTCGCACAAATTATGACAGCAGAACTTAGCAAGCAGAAAACTTCAGCAAACCTATTACATTAAAATCTCTTTCATACATACAATCAAATCTCAGAAAACATACACAAGCACTTTTGAACACAGGGGTTCCCAAACAGGGGTAAATGTACCCCTAGTGGTACATTTGCGTATCTGAAGGGGTACATTTGAGGTTAGCAATAGAAGGGCAAAATATGTTTATACATTATTCGTTTCAAATATTATTTATACGTATGTATTTGTCCGAAGCATTTCATGTTACTAATGGGGTTATACAAGGAGGGATATTGAGTCCATACTTGTTTGCTGTATATTTAGATGATTTATCTCTTGAACTAAACAACATTTAATCTGGGTGCTGTATTGGTGAAGTCTTATTGAACCACTTGATGTTTGCTGATGATGTTTGTGTGTTTTGTCCAAGTGTACACGGGTTGTTAACACCTTGGCGTCTGGGTGGTTTTGGCGATTTTCGCAAAAAAAAACAGCAGTTTTTGGTTGCCTTACCAACGCCCTAGCTCCTCTGCTGATTGCGCTAAAGAGCTGTTCAACGGCTCAAACAGATCGGCCAGTCTAGTAGATTGCACTCGGAAAAAAAATTTTGCCTGGAGGGTGCGGGTTTTTTGTGACTGACGTCATAAGTGAAGTAGTTTTGGGGTCATTTTGGCTCATGTTGCCTGGCCTAGGGCCCAACCACTAGGCCAAAGTGTTTCGCTAAAGTTTTCATTGGAAATTAGACTCGAGTCCGAGTCTTTTGAGCCTCTGATCGACTTTCTAGCATTTCTGGTTCAAAAGTTATGATCTAAAATAAACAAATTAATTAATTAATTAACTAATTAGCTAATTAGTCAAATATTTTTACTAACTTACATCACAACTTTTGAACCCGAAACCCCAGCAGGTCATCCAAAGTATCAAAAGACTTGGATTGTAGCCTAGTATCCAGTAAAACTTCAGCGAAATACTAACACCTAACGGTTGGCACCCAGGGCCAGGCAAAGTGGGCCAAGGTGGCCTAAACGTCCTCCACTTATGACGTCACTCACAGAAAACCCGCACCCCCCAGGCAAACAATTTTTTTCGAGTGCAATCTACTAGACTGGCTGATCCGTTTGAGCCGTTGAACAGCTCTCTAGCGCAATCGGCGGTGGAGCTAGGGCGTTGGTAAGGCAACTGAAAATTGCTGTTTTTTAGGCTGAAATCAAAGTACGAATATCACGTAGGCCGGCTCTATACGTGTTAAGTATACTAGATATGTGTCAGGCTTATGCAGAATTGCTTGGAATTATTTTCAACTGCAGTAAAACTGTTTGTATGACGTCTAAAGGCAGCTTCACACAGAATCTGGTTACGGCTTGCGATCCGGCTTATGGCCAACGGCAGTCTTCACAGAGTCTCCATTAGCCTTATCGGAATTAATTTTCTCGGTTTCGACCAGCTTCTGACTTACTTAAAATTGTTTTATGTAAGCCGGATTGCCGTGGTTGTCGGTGATGGTGTTCCTGCTGCATATGAGAGGACTGACATTGGCCATGAGCTGGTTCGTAAGCCGTAACCAGATTCTGTGTGAAGCCGCCTTAAGGCTAAGACCGCAAAAAGCATGGTCATCCAGTTGCTGACACTGGGTGTACTATGAGTAAAAGATGTTTCCCACTACAAATATTTGGGGATTGTATTAGCTATTGAACTTTCAGATGATGACATTCAGAAACAACTGCAATATCAATACTACACAGTTATGCGAGCTTCTTTTTTTCGATGTTAGAACGCAGTGAAAAATTTACTTTTTTGTTCCTTCTGTAGGTCCATGATGCATCATCATCGTGGTGTGATTTCAGGAAGACATACATCCACAGATTGTGTGTGGCCTATAACTTCGGTTGCAGGATTCTATACAGCCTGCCGTGGCGATTGAGTTTCAGTAGTCATCAGGTTCAGTGTAACATTCCTACCTTTGAGGCCTTATTGAAAAAATTTGTAGGCCTACCTGTCTTTTGAACGATACAAGAAGTCCAACAATGTTTGGTTAAACGCTTTGATGCAGTAGGATTGCTTATACTGGTAGTCGTCCTTATTCTCTGAACACTACAACCGCATTTTACTTTGTGATCGAGTGCCCAGACATTAAAATGTTAGTTTGAGGGCGTGTGCAGGCCACAAAGCATTCGTACTTCACCAGTCCTTAGCCAGGGTTGGACTCTATTTCTTAAACATGCTATTTTCGTGTCCAACTCTGGATGTAGTGTTGTATCAAGTGCGACAAGTTAGCGAACAACTATGAAGTGTCTGTAATGTAGTGTTCTACGAAGTGTTACGAGTTAGCAAACAAGTGTCTTTAAATCCTGTGGTCCTACCACCAACGTCGTTACAAAACTTTCTATGGCTGTTATTATCTTTCAATGTGTGTTATTATCTATCAATCAATTTATGAATCCGAGGTGAGCATATAGTGCACGCTTGTGCTCTACTGACGTCATGTCTGGTTCAAAGATTAAAATAAATATCAGTGAATATTATTTTCAAAGATTATTATATGCCTATTGGTAAATGATTTTTGCATCTTCCTCAGTCTTTTTACCATAAGAAGTTTTAGAGGTATGAGCGTCGAAAGGAGGGCCAAGGCCACTCCAGGATTTTGAAATTTGACATTTTCCCATCAAATTTTTTTCAAAAAAGGTTGTTTCCTTAGTTTCGAGTGGTGAAAATCTAATTTTGCCACATTTACCCTCCCTGCAAAAATATTTTGGCCCACCCCTGGAAAATCCACTGTTGACCCATTCCTGGAAAAAAATCCTTCCGGCACTCATTTTTAGGGGTACTTGCTCATCTATCGAAATGCTGAAGGGGTACATGGACAGAGAAAGTTTGGGAACTCCTGTTTTAACACATCAGAAAAATGTCTGTCTAAACGTTTGACATTCTTTCTATTCCATACACAACACAATCAATGCAACACTACAATTTAAGCAACACTACAAGGTTTCCGAGGTGATTTAACACTTTCACGTCCAGGTTAATTAAAGCGGTATACGCAAAAACAACCAGATCGCACGTGACTTTGCGCGGGAATTTCTCCGGTCTAGTAAGCGCTACAGACCCAGTAAAAAGCTCAAAAGACTCTGCAAGTCTTGCAGTTTGCACTCAAAAAAAATTTTTGGTTGGAGGGTGCGGATTTTTTGAGTGACGTCATAAGTGGAGGACTTTTAAGCAATTTTGGCCCACTTTACCTGGTCCTGGGCCGAAACTGTTAGATGGTAGTATTTCGCTGAAGCTTTTCTGGGAAACTAGGCTACAACCTGAGTCTTTTGATACTTTGGATGACCTGCTGAGGTTTTGGGTTCAAAAGTTATGATATAAAGCAGTGGTGCTTAAACCGTGGCCCACAAGGCCCTCTGGAGTGGCACGCGAAGCAATTTTCATTGGAAAGAAAACTTAACACTTCAATCATTTAAGAGAATTTTTTAGAGAATTTTTATTGAGAATATTAATTCTTGTGGCCCACGGGGTTTCTGAAAGACTAATGTGGCCCACGAGTCAAAAAGTTTGAGCACCACTAATTCTAAAGTAATAAAAACATTTGACTAATTAGTTAATTAGGTAATTAATTAATTTGTTTATTTTAGATCATAACTTTTGATCCAGAAACGCTAGAAAGTCGATCAAAGGCTCAAAAGACTTGGTCTCGAGCATAGTTTCCAATGAAAACTTTAGCAAAATACTTTGGCCTAGTGGTTGGACTCTAGGCCAGGTAACATGAGCCAAAATGGACCAAAAACTGCTTCACTTATGACGTCAGTCACAAAAAATCCTCACCCCTCAACCAAAATATTTTTTTGAGTGCAATCTACTAGACTGGCTGATCCGCGTGAGACCTTGATCAGCTCTCTAGCGCAATCAACTGAGGAGCTATGGCATTGGAAAGGCAACCGACAACTGCTGGTTTTAGGCCGATTTCAAAGTACAAATATATCGTACCCCGGCTCTCAAAGTGTTAAGCAAGAGAATGAGGTTTTTCTGTTATTGTTTCATTATCAACTTTCACATAGGACTGAAGATGTGTTTAACACGAAACTAGTTTCCTTGTGCAAATAAATTGCGACTGATTCGCTTGATGTGTGGTCACTGCTGTGGCTTTGCTATTATTGCTAAATGATGGAGGCAAGCTTGAATCATTGCACAAGGATGGAAGACCAGGCAGGAGATTTCCCCAAACAGCTGGCTGCAAAGCTAGAGCTTGTTTTGGTGATTCCGATAGGAGGTAAATCCCGGCCATATGAGTTTTCACCATAGTTGATATCAATTGAAAAAAACTTTTGAGAAGCAAATACTTCTAGATTGATGCTTTAAATCTTTGGCATGGAAAAACCTAACATTGTTACTTGCATAAATTTGTGCCCTAGCAATAGTGCAAACTTTATTATTTCTAACAAAAACCAATTGATTTGATTTTCTGTATTGTTTTCACTTTAATTTACAACCAAGTTTGAATTCTGAATCAACGATAAATTTTCCACACATTCCCATGCCCGTTATGGCCTGTTGAAGCCACATGATTGCCCAATACAAGACCTCGTGATATGAGAGTACCGTTGTCAATCACACAGCTATTCACAGCTGTCAAGCGAGCGGCGTTGTTAACAGTCTGGTGGATAAGTTCTGATTTTGGCTTTATTTGCAATTTGCTCTTAGCAACAGTACAAGGTTTTTTTAATATTGTTTCTTTGTCAACTTCCACATAGGGCTGAAGATTTGTTTAACATGAAACTAGTTTCCTGGTGAAAATAAATTGCAACTGATTCGCTTGATGTGTGGTCACTGCTGTGGCTTTACTATTTTGCTCAATGTAATTTAATTGCACAAAGAAGGAATTTCCTTGATGTTATTGGTAAAATACATCGGACTTATGCAAAATCAACAAATGTAAGAACATTACTGAACACCTTTGAAGCCAGTATGGTTTCAGCATCAATCAAGCAGTTTGACATGTCTTTGCATGGGGGTAACTCTGCTGCTGATTCCGCTAGAGAGCTGTTCAAACCCTCAAAATTCTCAGCAAATCTTAAAGTCTGCCATGAAAAATATTTTTTGATTTTGGGTTTATGACTTTTTGTGACTGATGCAGGTTTTTTTTAAGGTGTTTTAGGGACCCGATTCAGGTTCCTACAATTGAAAATCAGGTCCCTATCATCAGAGAAATTTATCATCGGGTCCCAAGAATCAGAAAAAATTGGGTCCCTAGAATGAGAGAAATTAGGTCCCTACAGGTCCATACCAGGTACCTAACATTTCCCTTAAAAAAACCTGGACTGACGTCATAAATGAAATGGTTTTAGCCTTTTTGGCCCACTTCATCTGTCCCTAGGCCCCAACCGCTAGATGGCAGTATTTCACTCAAGTTCTTATTGGGAACTAGGCTAAAAAATCTGGGTCGTTTTATATTTTGGATGGCTTGCTGGGGCTTTGGGTTCAAAGGTTTTTACCTAAAAACAACGAAATTAGTAATTAATCCACTAATTAGACAATTAATTCTTTTGTTGTTTTCAGGCCATAACTTTTGGACCAGAAACAATAGAAAGCCAACCAAAGGCTCAAAAGACTTGGATTCTAGCCTAGTTTCCAATGAAAACTTGAGCGAAATACTTCTGTCTAGCAGTTGGACCGTAGGCCAGGTAACATAAACCAAAATGGCCAACGGGTTACCTCACTTATGAAGTCACTCATAAAAAAAAACAAAACCAAAAACTTTATTTTCATTGCAGACTTGAAGACTTACCAAGTCTTATGAGGGTTTGAACAACTCTTTAGCGCAATTCGCCGAGTTGTGCTGTTGCTAAGACACATGAAAGTTGCTTGATTTTAGGCTGATTTCATAGTGTAATATATTCGTACACTGGCAGCAAACGTGTTAACACCTTCTGCACCAGTGTATGTTGAGCAACATATTTCACTGCAGTTGATTCATAACTAGGGCAACCAAAAGTCAATAAAAGTCAAAAATTTTCTGCCGTTTCTAAAGTTAATGAAACATCCACAAACCAAATTTCACGCTCATACTGTGAGGGAATCCCAAGTTATTAGGTCAAAAAAAAGTCAAAAGTTATCATTAGGTCAAAATTTTCTTGCAGCACAGTTTTCTTCTCTTGATCAATACTTGATTGAAACTGCAACAACATATAGTGATATGCTTTGCAAGTTGAGTTGCAATTCTATAATAATAATGGGCTTGTTGCGATTTCTGACGAAATAATGTTGTTTTGCCCACTACTGGACGATTGAATATTATGTAGGATAAATGTGGTAGGCAAGAAATGTGGTCTTACAATACTTTTGTTTTGGTAAATGCTCAATCCATTACGCAAGAAGTGTTTCAGCTTTATGATGTTTCTCAAATATGCTTCTGGGTTAACCTCAACACCTAAGGCTGAATTATTTTGCAGTTGCAAACGCAGAAAATTTATAGGTCAAAATAAAGTCAAAATTTGTAAATTACAAAGTCAAAATTTTAAGTTTTTAGGTAAAAAAATTGGTTGCCCTATTCATAACACACAACTTTTTTGTACTACATCTATTGCAATGAAAATTTATACAGATGTTCTCTTCACACCTGCAGGCCCTGAAAATTTCAGGCAAATCAAGCAAAAACTTTGAGTTACTTAATTTTTTACTAAACATCTTCTCCTAGACGCAGACTACAACATTTTTTTCCAAAATAGCACTGAGGTGCAATCAGCTGTTGCATAAAAGGTGATAACTTTTCTTGTATTTGGTCTTTTGCAACGTAGGTTTCCATGAACGTTATCCATTCCTACACCCATTAGTCTTGAAAATCTGAGGCAAATGACCTAATGTTTTGAGTTACTTAATCTGCTATGTGCAGGTGGCAATTTTTCCAAACTAGCAAAATACAATCAGTTGTTCCATACAATGTGGCAAATTTTTCACAGATGGTCTTGTGCAAAAGAACTTTTTCAACAAATGTTCTCGACACGTACACACGTTAGTCCTTAAAAATTCAGGCAAATCAAGCAAGAAGTTATTGAGTTACATGTGCAATTTTGCATTGAACAACTTCACTGCGCATAGGCTACAATGTTTTTTCCAAAACAGTAAGGTGCCATCACAGTATCTTTTGCAACAAAAATTTACATGTTCTTGATACCCACAGGCATTAGCCCTGGAAATCTGAGGTCAATCAAGGAAAAACCCTACTTCAGTTTTGCACTGAACAACTTTATCATGCATAGGCTACAGAACTTTATCCTATATGACAGGGTTTATAAGTCATTGTGTAAAACAGCAACTTTTTCACACTAAGTTTTGTGAAACAAAAACTTTCTGTAATGTTCTGCATATTTACATGCAGGGTTCCTGAAAAATTGAGGTCAACCGAGCAAATCTCCAGGTTATAAGTTTTGAATCAAGCAATTCAACACACCTTCACAGCATGTTGTGAACACGTAACAATACAAAATTGGTGTCGAACGTACAGATACCTATGCAGCCTGGTGCAGGTGTTAAAAGTCGAGCATTTAGTAAGTCTTCACTCTTCAAGCTTTTGAAATGAGATGGACAGCAATAACACACATCATTATTATTAGTACTTTACCGAGTTGTATGCTTTCTTATAAACGAATTAAAGAGACACCAAATTGCAATCAGGAGTTTTAGTGTTTGTTTGTTCAAAACAACCCTTTGACCAAGAAAAAATGACTTCATGAGCAACATAAAAAAATACAAATCAAAACGAAATGAATCTGCAAAGCCAACCTAATAAACTTACCTCATAATATGACTTAATGTGTTGAACAAGAAAAGATAAGTTTTGTATATTTGAACTAACATCACTGGAAGAACTTTTGTGTGAATTGGGGTTTATTGGTCGAGGGTCTCTGTAAATACAAAAGGTGAGAGATAAGCTGATCTATCATTCCTTACTATTAATAATATGTTACAAGCTTTCAAAGGAGAAAAAAGTATTGTCAAATGGGGTAAATGAAAACCAAATATTTTAAGTTTGTATTATCTCTAAAAAACTTAAGGTATTTTCTTGGTCTTTTGATAGATGGTAACTTCAATGTCAAAGTATATTGTCACATTGAAAATTTTTGTTTATCTTTTCCCAAAGAGAAATTATTATAAAAAACACAAATCATTTTTAACCCAAGCAAACCAGGGTTGTTGTAAAAAAACCCGATCCAAAAAAAACCACCTGGGTTTTTTTAAAAAAGCCCACTTAGAAACAACCAATAAAACCCACCAAAAAAAAAACTTTTTTTTGAAAAAATCTACTAAGAAATGAAAAACAAAATAGACAGGACACTTGTACAGTTAACTTTAACTTTTTTTAATCAAACAAAACAAACAGCAATGAAATTTTAAGTATTTGAAAAAAAAATTGAACAGTTTGTAATGGTTATCTTTCTCAGCTCTGCACAATCAGTGTATTTTAACCAATATTTCTGCCTTATGTGCATCTACCAACTTTTTCTGATTTTGGACCATACCAAATCATATGTTGAAAAAAACACTAAAAATCAGGGGTCACCAATGTGGTGCCCACGGGCACCAGGTTGCCTGCAAGGACGAAGTAGGTTGTCCGTGGGCATAGGCGTAGCCAAAAGGCATGGCCACCAAATTTCTAGCATTTCTTGTCATTTTGCGTTTTGAAAGGTGTTTTCCCAAACAAAATACTGTTGCTCACTGAAAGTCAAAATATTGGGTTCAAAAAATTTTTTTCAGGCTGGCTATGCTACTGCCTGCTGGCCTGCTCCAAAAATAACATTAGCATAATCAGTGTCTTCACATGGCAGAATATCTTAATTGTTAATACTAAAACAATCAAAGATAAATTTAGCAACATTTCTATTTCAGAAGCGTGCATCAAACTGGTAGCTCTTTGCGTTGATCGGCACGTAAGAAGTAGCTCTAAGCTTCAAGAAGGTTGGTGATCCCTGCTATAGATGCTGAACTAGCAGGGCATGCAGATAAACTTGACATGAAACTGCAGAGTTTGTATGGAAATGGTTTTTTTTTGTTTGCTGTGCGCATTCTTGCCAAGCCTTACCACTTTGGAGTGAATTGACCAAAAATTTGCAAAAACAAAGATGGGGTACATTTCTTTACCCACCAATTTGAATGGCATAATAGGTATAACAAGTTATTATTGTGTAATTTTGCAAATAATGACACTGCATGATGCAATAAAACAGGGTTCCCACACAATTTTCACAACCAAATTCCATGACATTCCATGGCTTTTTCCATGACTTTTCCATGACCTTTGTTGCACTTTTTCCATGCATGTTGAAGTGATACTTACACTTGCAAACTGGTAACAGTCTTATTAAAAATAGCTGATGTTGCGCTAATGGGATCCAGCTCTGCCAAACTTGCTCCCTGTGTAGTAGCTGTGTCGCATCTCAAAACCAAACCAACATTGCTATCAATATCAACTAGCTACCTACATTGCCAAATATAGCAATATAATTACCAAATATTTATCATTTAACTGCTAGAGCAAAATAAAGAAATGTTAGGTGCCGATAATTGCAAAATAACTAAAAACAGATCCCCTAAATAGG
>Ga0210059_1005601_pt1 | contig 20186 bp, 14 predicted proteins | sample Ectturendosymbi2_FD_188042 | JGI IMG/M metagenome (GOLD analysis project Ga0210059, IMG submission 188042) | Ecteinascidia turbinata endosymbiont from Florida, USA - Sample 2 (SPAdes) (version 2) | ecosystem: Host-associated > Tunicates > Ascidians > Unclassified | place: Key West, Florida... | reverse complement strand
AAAACTTCAGCGAAATACTACCACCTAACGGTTGGCCTCCAGGGCCAGGCAAAGTGGGCCAAGGTGGCCTAAAAGTCCTCCACTTATGACGTCACTCACAGACAACCTGCAACCCCCAAGCAAAAAATTTTTTTTCGAGTCTAATCTACTAGACTTGCCACGTTTTTTGAGATTTTCGCCGAGTCGCTAGAGCGAACAGGAGCGGAGATATTCATCCGCAAAGCCACGTTCGAATCAGCTGCTTTTTGCGAACTGCTTGAATTAACCCGGCTCTCAAAGTGTTAACTAATTAGTCAAATATTTTTATTACTTTGGATCAGAACTTTTGCACCTGAAACCCCAGCAGGTCATCCAAAGTATCAAAAGACTCGGAGTGTAGCCTAGCTTCCAATAAAAACTTCAGCGAATACTACCATCTAGCGGTTTGGGCCCAGGGCCAGGTGAAGTGGGCCAAGGTGGCCTAAGGTCCTCCACTTATGATGTTGCTCACAAAAAATCCGCATCCCCCAACCAAAAAAAGTTTTTTCGAGTGCAAGCTACAAGATTTGTCAGTCTTTTAAGCTTTTGACCAGGTCTGTAGTGCTTACGAGACTGGTGAAATTCCTGCACAAAGCCATGTGCGATCTGGCTGTTTCCATGCGAACCGCTTGAATTAATGTAGACGCGACAAGTGTTAATTAATCCTTCATGAAAAGAGCAACAATTATCTAAAAAATATGGATGACTGCCAATATTCATAAATTGATAAGGAAAAAAATAAAATATTTCATAAAGTTTATAACAAAAAGCAAACACATGCCTACTCTGTTTATAAGCAATTTCGAAATAGTCTTAATAGGACAATAAAGATAGCTAAACACTCTTATGAGGAACTGATCAATCTTAATAAAAACAATTTAAAGAAATTATGGCAGACTCTAGGACATGTGGTAAACTTCAAAAGTAAAACAAAGTTCCACAAAGTATAGTAAGCGGCCAAGGTGATGATGTATATGACCCTTTAAATATTGCAAATGAATTTAACAATTATTTTAGTGAAATTGGTTCTAGAATGGCTGAAAAAATCCCTGCTCCAATTGGTATGCCTGAGCATACTGCTACCTTATGTTAATTTTTCTATTATATGAAACGTCTGAGGAAGAACTGTTACGTTTAATAGGGAATCTTTCAGAAAGTGAAGCTATAAATGAAAATGATATACCAACTAAAATTATTAAGTTAGCCAAGTTTGTTCTAGTGCCAATTCTTACACGTATTTTTAATAAGTGCATTAAGGAAGTTTTTATCCTGATTGTATAAAAGTGGCCAAGTTATACCTATCTACAAATCTGCAGAACAAAATATTTGCTCAAATTATCAACCAATATCTATTTTGCTACAGTTCAATAACATCTTTGAAAGAATTCTATGTGACAGAGTGTTCTTTTATTTACATGAATATAAGTTATTATCGAAATATCAATTTGGTTTCAGGCCTAGATGTTCAACTTCATATGCAGTTGAGGGTATTTACTCCAATCTTTTGAGTAATGCTGACAACAGATTATATTCATGCTCCATATTTCTTGATTTGTCTAAAGCATTTGACATGGTAAATCATAACATACTATTTGACAAATTTATCATAACTTCGGCATTAGAGGAATTCCCTTACAATTATTTCGTAGTTATTTGTCCAATCACAAGCAATTTGTAAACTTGGAAGATGTGCAATCTGGTTTAGTTGACATTTCAAATGGTGTGCCTCAAGGGTCTGTTCTTGGACCGCTATTTTTTATCATGTACATTAATGATTTACCTAAATCCTCTGCATTTTATACTGTACAAAATGCTAACGATACTTATCTTTGTCTATCTCATAAAAATCTTGACCATTTGCAGGATATGGTGAATGTGCAACTAATTGAAGTAGACAACTGGTTGCGCTCAAATAAATTGTTCTTAAATTACTCCAAATCAACATTTATGCTTACAAAATCTATGAAAAATAATAGCAATCTATCGGAAACTTGTTCATTCCAAATAAAAATTAATGACAGCTGCTTTCAACGAATCCGGGTAAAATACTTGGGGTTAGATTGGTCACCTCATGTGCGATACATAAAATCAAAGCTAGTTAGGGCATCATATCTATTCTATAAAATTTGAAATGAGGTATCAGTTGATGTTTTAAAAATGTTATATTTTAGTCTTGTGCATTGTCATCTAAAATACTGCATTGTTTCATGGGACACAGCTGCTAATTCTGTTTTGCAACCAGTAGAAGTAGTGCACAATAATATTCTATGAACTATTACATATAACAACTTTAGATGTCATATTACACCTCTGTATAAATCTCTCAACATTCTGAAACTTCACGATATTTATAAATTAGAATTAGGCAAACTGATGCATAAGTTTCACCATGAAATGTTGCCAACATCTTTTAAAGACTTGTTTCAGAAAACGGCTGAAGTTCATTGTCATAACATAAGATATGCAACCAACCAAAATTATTTTACACAACAAGTTTCAACAAATGCTGGCGAAAAAACAATTTCTCATCAAGGAGCTACTCTTTGGGCAAATGCAGAACAACAATTCAAAGATAAATCCCATAATTTCTTTAGTAATCAATACCGATAATTTTTGTTGTTGCAATATGGATGAATGTCTGAAAAACTATACTACTGGGTACATCTAGGCAAATTTTCAATAAAAATATTATCACTCCATCTGTCTTATCGTTTACGCTTACATTTGGCATGCATTTCAGATTGCTCATATAGTTTGTAAACGTGGCGCTTGGCATTTTGTGGTAGACAGCTGAAGTATTTCATGATCCTTATTACAGGTCTGTTTCACTGTTTTATGCAAATGATTCTTTGTTTACACGTTTGGCAATCACTGAGATGTTTTTTGGCAATCACTGAGATGTTTCATTGTACTGGGGCACCTCGACTCAATAACCACAAGGTTTTCGGTGTCCTGGCTGCAAGGTTTCACTTGTTTTGTTTTTTGTTTTATGAATAAGTACGACTCATAGATCGTTAAAATGCTTGTTTCTATCTTCGTCGCCGATAGCTTCGTCTTGTGTGTGTTGTGGTGTGTATAACTGCCTCGAGTATGATAAATCCATGAGTGTCTTACTATGTTTTGTATGTGCGCTAGCCATGTCTTGTGGGCCTTGCGGCTGAAATCAATAAAACTGTCTACATTAGTTCGATACGCTTTTTTTCGTGCATGTTTCATGTCGAGAAGCAAGGCCAAATAGATGATAGCCCAGGGCCATGCGCAACTCCTTTCTACGGCGACTCAGGAACTTAAAATTGGCGAAACTGCGCACTGGCATAACTTCACAATTTACTTTGAAACAAGGGAAAATGCAAACGTCTTGAGACTCTTATCAGCACAGTAACAACATAATAATACTGTTTGCTATGCAATGTAGTAATGACAATGCTGCTTTTCATCGGAGTTGTTGCAGTGTCTGGCGGTCTTACATTGTTGCAAGCTATTTGTCAGAGGAAGATTGAATATCAAGTAAGAAAGTGCTGTGTAAAAGGCTTGATATTGAGGTTCATGGCTGGGCGTGAAAGCGGCGTATGCCATCTGTACAATCTGCACGAAAGTGGTTATAAGAAAAGAATGAAAAAGAAACAAGAGGAAATAAGAAATGCACTGAATTTGCACAAAAAAATATGTGAATCTTTTGCTTGTGATAAGCTTGATTCTCTGTGGAGGATGATAGATGCTTTTACGTGGCCCTCCCTGTTACTCTATTCTTGAAATGCCAACCAACCTTGTCACTACAAGAGAATATCACTGCTAGCCGTGTTGGATGTGTTCGGTGCAGACTGGGTATGCCTTTTTCAAGGTGCGGCAGCATCTCTGCTGCCGAGGATGACCCAAGACCCAGCATTCCGCAGCTAAACACCGAAGAGCTCACTGCAAACAAGATCAGTGTTATCGAGAAGCTAGCCTACAAGAATAAGGCATACATCATTGTCCTACAGGAGACCCACTGCACAACTGCAGACAAGCTAGCGATTCCCAACTTCTCACTAGCTGGGTCAGTCCTGAGCAGGAAGCACAGGTTTACCACGTTTGTTCATGAGCAGTTGGAATGGTCGCTGGTCGACCAGTCTCCAGAGCAATCAGAGACTGGGTGGTTGTGTGTAGACGTTGCAGGATATGATATCATTAACGTCTGCAAACATAGATGCCCATGATGGTAGTGACTTTAACTGCCAGCATGTCAACCAGGGTTACAGCAAAACATTCCTGACAGTGAGAGCTTGGACTCTTGGGCAGCAGCCATCAACCTCTGGCTGCTGTACGACCCAAAGCAGCCAGTTTGCTCCTCTCACTGATGGAACGTCAGCACCAACCTGGACCTAGCCTTTGCAAGGGTTAGCCAGGAAACCAACTGCCAGACAGATGTGCTCTAGGAAAGTTGTTGTGGTCACAACACTGACCCTCCCTCATAATGCCACCGAGGCTCAAGTTTCAGTCTGCAGTGATCCGGTAAAGCATTGGAACTTTCGCAAGGTTGATTGGAAGTGCTTTTGCCTTCTCACAGGTGAAACCGTTGAGAGATTGCCATCTCCAGATACCACAAACATCAAGAAGGCATACCAAGAATTTTGCAAAAGCCGGCTATTTGCGGCTAAGTAATGCATCCCACATGGCTGTCACAAGAACTACGTGCCATGCTGGGACAAAGAGTGTGAGACTCTTCATCGCTCCTTCCTCTGAGCCCCAACGGAGACTGGCTATGATTTGTCCCTGCTTTCTTGAATTTAACAGAAGCAGAAACAATGGGAAGAAGCTTCCACTTCCACTTCCATTTACTTCTTGCACTTCAGCTGCAATGTGTGGAGCACCATCAATAAACTAACTGGCATGTCTGAACACTCCTCTTGCCTGTGCCTTGTTTCAGCAAACTCCATTGCCTTATAACTGGTGAAGAATACGACACACAAGACTGGGAGCCAAAAATCCAAAACGCTCGTCACCAAGGTCTGACCTATGGAAGGTCCCAACACCTGAGAGAAACAGTATCTCTGGCTCTTTAAGGCCAGAGGAGCTTGCTGCTGCCCTCAGGCACCTGAAGCCAGGAAAGTCTCTGGGTCTAGAGTCTATCTTTGCGGAATTTGTACTCCATGCTGGCTCGGCTCTCAAATCTTGGTTTTGTGATTTCCTCACTTCCTGCTTGCGCCAACTAAAAATTCCAAAGATCTGGAGAACAGCACTAATAGTTGCGATCCCTAAGCCAGAAAAGCCATTGGGGAACCAAAGATACATTGTCCCATATCTCTGCTGTGTGTCCCCTTCACGATCCTCGAGAGACTCATGTACGCTCATGTTAAACCAATCAGGACATTGAAGATAGCTTTTCGGCTAAGAAGAAAGCCAGAACTGTGTTTGTCGATCTCACAGCAACCTATGACAATGCATGGCATCACAGCCTCACCTGCAAGCTGCTGCGATTGTGTGACAGACACGTCCACATTACCATGGAGATGGTTGGCAATCGCAGCTTAACCCTTACCACCTGAAACAGCAAACGTAGCAGGTTACAACGCCTCAAGAATGGCGTCCCACAGGGATCTATCCTGGCATCCCTTCTCTTCAACATCTACATCTCTGACCTGCCAACTACCATCTCTGGAAAGTATGCATATGCTGACGACCTAGCAATCACGTATGCTGAATTCCTGCTGGAGGTTGGCAGGCAGTGGAAGCATTGCTAAGCATGGACATGGCAACCGTAGATGAATACCTCCAGACTTCGAAGCTGAAGCTCAGCACAACAAAAACAGTGTCAGCAGTCTTCCACTTAAACAACAAGGAAGTCAAACGTGACCTGCCCTTCTGCTCCAAACAAACCCCTTGGAGTAACATTGGACAGGTCGCTCATGTATCCCAACACCTCGAGTCACATCGCAAAAGGCTGACATCACGCGTGGCACTCCTGAGGCAGCTTGCTGGCTCTGGCTGGCATGCTGGAGAGACAGCGCTGCAAATGTTGGCCCTGGTTCATTCACCAGCAGAATACTGCACTCCTGTCTGGTGCCACAGTGCTTAATGCTCATACCCACCTTATTGACCCTGCCATCAATGACACCGTTACAAATTGTGACTGGATGCCTGCATCCTACACCAGCGAACAAACTCCATATTCTTGCAGACATCCAAACCGTTGAGCTTCGTTGCAAAGGAGCTACATTATCTTGGCAAGCCACGCCATGAAGCATAGGTGTAGGAGCAGGAAAATTTTTGGGATGCCAAGGATTTTTGCCAGAATTTCCTCAAACTTGCCTGAAAAGTTTTTGTGCGTCTTGTGCCTACAAATTTTCTCCCACAAAGATCATGAAGACCTTTTTTTGGTATGACTTCCAAAAAAAATCTTGATGTGTTTTTCTGCAAACGTTGGGCACCAATTTTTCAAATCAAAAACGTTGGGCGCCATTTTTGTCCAGATTTTGCCTGGATTTTCAACAGATCAAAAATTTTGGGGGTGCGCTTGCACCCCCACCTCCTACAGCACTGCTATGGAGCCTGGACACCTGCTCCACTCAGCACTCACCTGTCCACCAGGTGCAAATGCATGGCGTCTAAAATCGAGAGACCCGTTTGTACTCGCCACACAATAACTCATTAGTTTATCTGACAACAATAACATGCGTATGGCACACCGAGTGGATCACCAATGGAAGGCAGAGCAGTTGGAAAACACTATGAGACTCTAGACTTTCATCCCTGGCACTCACCCTCCTGAAAATGACCCTCCCAAGAACCGATTCCGTTCAGCTTAACCACTTCTGCATCAGTGTCAGACGCTTCCGCTCCTGCTTGCACAAATGAGGCATGGCCTCCTCTGCAGCCTGTGAATGTGGTGCAGAAGAACAAAGCATTGACCATGTCATCCTCCAATGTCTAACCCACCAACCTCCTCATGGACTGCACGGCCTGACGGTTCTTGATGATGAGACAATAGAATGGTTGCTCAACACCTGTCCCAAGATCAAGTGCAGCCAAGCAGTGGATTGAAGAACTGGCTCAAACGACAAAGAAGCTTGATTCTCCATCCATAATAGAGAACAGTGATTCGGCAATGTTTTGATATGAGTTACGAGGAGAGTGATCTGTTTGAGTAAGATGTTAATGCTAAGGAAAATATGAGGGAGAGCATAAGACAGCAAACGTTATTCGTATGAAGCTTGAAAATGGTAAAGCTTTTCCGTATGAGGCTAAATCTGGAGGGAACAATTGTAGACGACCATGAACGATGTAATGTATATATCTGAAAAACAAAGCTACAAAAACAGCTAGAAATAACAGAAATTTAATGAAGAGAACTTCTGAACTATACACAAGAGCTATAAATTTCAAGAGAAGATCACATTGCCATTTGTTCTTGAGCAGAATGCAGGAAAAGCTTAATTTCTGTTAAAGATCTAAAGAAGATCTAGGGCAGCTATGTCCAACCCAAATGGCTTACTCAGCCAAAAATTATGTCACTATCTTAACCAGGGCCGCATAATGATTGACATATTACTGAGGGCCGCACATTGAATGGCTTACTTTGATCTTAGCAAACTAAATTTAGATTAAGCTAATTTACCGAATGCGTTTGAATCCTAACTGCAATGGTAAGAGACGTGTTAAAGTGGCACTGAGGACTACTGAGGACTGCCTGCATCAAAAACGTCAAAATCCAGATTATCAAAATAAGAACTGGTTGTCAGCATGTAGGATACATTCACTGCAGCTAAAACCTAAAATGAGCTGCATAAAACCTTCGACTGGGCCGCATGTGACCCGCGGGTTGGACATAGCGGATCTAGGGCAAACGTAAAAACGAAGTCGTCACCGCAAAAGATGCAATTTTGAGGGGGAAATACACATAAGAGGGGCACACTTTCACGCTTTTAAGACAAGTGACCAAATAGGTCACACCTGTATGGGTCCCCAACATGTAAGATGGCCCAGGGCCCCACACTCCCCAAATCCATCCCTAGTTGGGAGCCATTTGTTGCAGTCACAATGCTGCGTTGCCCTGAGCCAACTAAAGAGCAAGTGAAACTGATGACCCTCAGCTTAACAACAATAGAGGTTACCTGCTTGACCTGGTTTACCTTGCTATTGCTGCTCGAATTCAACGTTACATGTGGCACAATCACCTCGCCACACCAAACAGAACTTTAGACTGCATTAATACAAGTTACTGGCCTGTTTAGGGTCAGTGTTTCTGTGTGTCACAAAAAATACATAGTTTTACATTTACACTGCAATATTGTATGTTTGTGTACCACATGTCATTTTTCTTAAGACTTTCATTACTGGCAGATGTAGTGCAACGTCCCAGACATGCTGTCCACTGTTCTTGGCAGATGTAAATTTACATTTTTACTTTCCAAAATTCCTGAGAAAAGAAATTTATGGTTTTTTTATTTACATTTTTGGAAACAGCCTAAATATGTTGTCCTAGACCAGCTATGTCCAATCCGCAGCATGTGGCCCAGTCGAAGTGCGGCCCAGTTTAGGTTTTCACTATAGTTCAAGTATCCTATGTACTGACAACCTCTCCTTATTTTGACAATCTTCAGTTTGACAGTTTTAATATCAGGTCTGTTACCATTTCAATTGAGATTTGAATGCTTTCAGTAGCTTAGATTAAGCTAAATTTGGTTTGCTAAGATCAAAGTAAGTCATTCACTGTGCAGCCCTTACTAACACTTTGGCGTCCGACTGTTTTTGGGGATTTTTGAGAAAAAAACCCCGAAACGCATGTGGCTTTGCGCGGGCATTTCTCCAGTCCAATAAGCGCTACCGACCCGGTCAAGTAGCTTGCACTCAAAAAAAATTTTTTGGTTGGGGGGTACAGATTTTTTGTTAGTGACATTATAACTGGAGGAATTTTAGGCCACCTTGGCCCACTTCACCTAGCCCTGGGCCCAAAATGGTGGATGGTAGTATTTCACTGAAGTTTTTATTGGAAACTAGGCTACAATCGAGTCTTTTGATACTTTGGATGAAACCCTGCTGGGGTTTCAGGTTCAAAAGTTCTGATCTAAAGTAATAAAAATATTTGACTAATTAGCTAATTAATGAATTTTTTTGTTTTAAATCATAACTTTTGAACTAGAAATGATAGAAAGTCGATCAAAGGCTCAAAAGATGCAGACTCAAGCCTAGTTTCCAATGCAAACTTCAGCAAAATACTTGGCCTAGGGCCCAACCGCTTGGCCAGAACTACTTCACTTGAGCCAAACATGGCCTCAAAACTACTTCATTTATGACGTCATTCACAAAAAATCTGCAACCCCCAACAAAAAATATTTTGAGTGCAGACAAGATGACTGGCCGATCCATTTGAGCCCTTGAAAAGCTCTCTAGCATAATCGGCGGAGGAGCTATGGCATTGGTAAGGCAACTGAAAACTGCTGGTTTTAGGCAGAAACTAGGTACGAATATATCGTAGGCCGGCTCTCAAAGTGTTAAGAAATAATTAGAAAGTGAGAAATGTTCTTGATGTGCAATTTATCCAAAACAGTTCATTAAGTTTCCAGGATCACAATGGACCTAAACTTTATGAACACCAAAGTAATATGCCATTTTCAAATAATAGAGGCAATATATCATCTATGACAACATACCAGTGCACAACACAAAATGCCGAAAGCTTTCATTTGGTAGAAAAACATACGAAAACCATTAAAAGGTAAGGAAGGAACTTAAAAAAATCGACAGGTTTATCATTCAAAAAACATTGCATGTTATTTGATAACATGCTTGATAATGTATGTTCAGAATTTAATAGCACAGTATCAAGAAGAGTAAAATCATTCATACATTTGTCTGTTTGCGTTGCTGGTTTCATTGCTGCTATTGTTTGTCATCAAATGGAATATTTTAAAATGCAACCGAAGACTATATTACCTCTTTGAAATAATAAGATAACTAAACAATACCTTTAGATAGATCAACCTCATGTTTAGGTCTTCTTTACATATACTTACCCAGTTGGTATTTATGAAAGAGAGTACACCTGTGACCAACCAAATATATAAATCTGCAATATAAGTCATGCTAAAAGTGCGTAAATTGATCTGCAATACCAAACTGATTGTGGTTCTTGCTTCTTGCATTGCATAACCCACAGCCAGCAGTTTATTGCCACTGTGGAGTTTTGGTGGTTGTGATGTGAGGAACACATTGCAGTTTACAAATCCACAGCGACTAGCTGAGGAGTAAACCTAGTTGTTGCAGAAGCTCAAGTCAACTTCCCAACTAAGCCACCTAACATCTCTAGATTGCCATGCCAAAGCAAGATAAAATAAAGGTTTTTACCACTTTGCCCATTAATTATTTTCCAGAAGCACTCTAAGCTTGGTTGTTTCATTTTGATTATATTCAGATATATATACAAACTCTTCAATTAGAGTTTGACCGATGAGAATTTTTGGGCTGATACCGATGTTTTTCAATTTTCATTGCCGATATCCGATGCCGATATTTTTATATTACTCAAGCAGTATCTATTTTGCCTCATGAGGCACAATGACCACTCCTGGAGCTATTTTGCCTTCAGCCAAACATTTTCAAACCACAGCTGAAAGATATTACAGTGCATATGTTTCTTCAGGCCACATAAAAAAAAAAATAATTTCACAAATTACAATTATTTTATGAGGCAAGATATACACTCCTTTTATGCCTTGTGAGGCAAAATATACACTCCTGGAGCTATTTTGCTACCAGCTGAACTGGTCACATGACAAGTTTGGACAGCATGACTGTCTCAGTTGACTGTGCCATCTGTAAATGGGTCAGTCTGATAGACAAGTCATCTTATGCTTTCAGTGCTGGCAAGTTGTTGGCAGCTTCTGCCTGACATTGTGTGAACTGTAAGCTAAACTTAAACCCTTGTTTCTTTACGTATTGTACTTGTCACGTGGCCATTTCAACCAGATGGTGTTTGACAAAAAGGATGGTTTGATCTGCTGTGCCTACTGCAGTCCATAGCAACTTCTAGGACTCACAGTAGTCTATCTCCAAATCAAAAAATGCACAAACAACAAACATGTGTTGCGTATAAGTGAGCTTCCTCCTTGTGTAGACATCTGTGCCTGCGCTCAGATGTCATAAGTAAGAAAATGCACAATGCACTAAAACCATCACTCACTGCGATGAAGAACCAGACAACCTCAAATTCTGCGCAAACCTGGGTCGTGCTCACTGTGACATAGGCACTTCTCAATCCACGCTGAATGCAAGACTGCCTAGCCTAAAGCAGCTATGTCCAACCCGCAGGCCACTTGCGACCCAGTCGAAGGTTTTGTGCGGCCCAGTTTAGGTGTTCGCTGTACTAGTGAAAATATCCTACATACTGACAACCTATCCTTATTTTCATAATCTTCAATTTGAAATTTTAATGCAGGTGAGTGCCACTTTATCATGTCTGTTACAAATGCAATTAGGATTCGAACGCTTTCAGTACGTTAGCTTAACACTTTGAGAGCCGGGGTACGATATATTCGTACTTTGATTTCAGCCTAAAACAGCAGTTTTCGGTTGCCTTACCGCTTGAATTAACCCGGCTCTCAAAGTGTTAAGCTCAATCTAGTTAGCTAGGAAGTAAGCTATTCAATGTGCGGCCCTCATTAATATGTCATTCAATGTGCGGCCCTGGTTAAGACAGCGACATGATTTTTGGCTCTGCAAGCCATTTGGGTTGGACATAGCTGGCCTAGAGAGACTTTGATACAAACAACCAACCAACACAAAAGCACATAACCTAGTTTGTTCGCAGACAATCATGTGTTTACCACGTCAAAACCTGCAAGGGAATGTTATGACATAGAGCATTTTGTCGGGACTGTTGCACAAGACGTGAAGGCTCTGTGTGCTAGGAACAGGACAGAGCATTTGTGTTAATCAATCAGTGTCAAAGACAAAGTAGCAACTTGGGTTTCTGAACACTTCATGCAGAGCAACAGCGCAATACTTTTATGAGAAAATATTGCCGATATCTTTCAGTGGAATTTTGCCGATACGATACATCGGCAACATCGTCATATCGGCCGATATATATCGGTGTGCCGATACATCAGTCGAGCTCTATCTTCAATATATTTAAACATGAAGGCAGAACATTGTGACATTAAAACGGTTCAGTATAGAACAGCATGGAGCATTCAGAAACAGCAACCACTTGTCTAACATGTTAGGTTAGCAGGCTATCAATGTCAGCTGCTATACTGTTCGGCAACAAGTCATTGCATTGAACCACTAATAGAAATTGCCTGATATCACATATTAAGAATGGAGAAAACATTGCAGCACAAATTTATCCAATATACCACCATATGTACCTTGTTTGCATCAGACAATGCCTTTTCTAGCTTGTGCAGATGATTTACTGCTTCGTTTCTGATTACAATTAAACTCTTCACATGGTTGGCTGACAAATTATCCATTTCCAAAAGAGAAGACAAAAATGTGGTCTGCAAACATACAGAGCAAAATAACCTTATTTATGCCAATCTAAAACAACTTGTGAAAATGTTTTGCAGTTTGTTCTTAAAGCTTTATTAAAGCTTCCTTCAGTAACACCTCACACATTTGTTTCATTATCCAGCGATTTTTATTAGCATGTTCACTGCCAGTGTAGAAATATATTGTACTTCGGAATAACACATTGAGCCGCTATTTTCATGACACTTGGCAACTTTACAATCTGCTATTTGATTGTGCTAGAGAGTTATTCAAACCCTCAAAACTCAGCACATCTTCTAGTTTGCAATGAAAAAAAAATTTTTGGTTTTGGGTTTTTTGTGGGTGACGTCATAACATAAGTGGAGTATGTTTAGGTCTTTTTGGCCGAGGTCATCAGACTCTGGGCCCTAACCACAAGAGGGAAGTTTTCGATCATGTTTTTAGTTGAAACTAGGCTAAAATCCACGTTTTTTAAGCGTCTATGGTCCAAAAGTTCTCCCTGCTTTTCATCTTCGGAGGGTTACTTGGGTAGCAGCATTAGGAGATCTCGAAATACCTTATGGATTTCAGCTAGAGTTCTACTAGGCTCTACACATTTCACAGTTCTTCACCCATAAAGTTACACCCACAAATACATTATCACAGAATCTTCACTAGGTACTATCACTTGAGATCATAACCTATTAGTCGTAAACTAAGAAATATGATCTTAGCCAAGGATCAGAACGAAGTCAATTTTAAAAACTGAAAGCAATGAGCTGTTTGAAATCTTTCATTTTGTGAACACAGGAATGAAAAAGCTCATGCAATACTGTGCTTGCTCTACTGACATGTGCAATGACCTCCTTGTTCTTCCATATCACTTATGAACAGCAACATTTCACAGTTCTAATATCACTTATAAACAACATTTAACTGTTCTACCAGCTTTTCGGCTGAGAAGGTCATAGCTGTGTTTGTTGACCTCACAGCAGTCTATGACACTATATGGGATTGCAGTCTCACCTGCGATTGCTACCTGACAGACACATGGTCCACATTATCATGGAGATGGTTGGCAATCGCAGGTTCACCCTTACCACCAGATATGGCAATCGAAGCAGGTTACGATGCCTCAAGAATGCCGTCCCACAGGGATCTGTCCTGACACCCCTTCTCTTGAACATCTACATCTCTGACCTGCCAAACACCATCTCTGGAAAGTATGCATATGCTGACGACCCAGCAATCATGCATGCTGATGGAGACTGGAAGATATTAGAAGGGGTGCTGAGCAAGGACATGGCAACCGTAGATGAATTCCTCTAGACTTGGAATCTAAAGCTCAGCACTACAAAAATGGTGTTAGCAGTCTTAAGGCTGGTTTATACTAGGGCTGAGGAAAGCTGAGAAAAGCTTGAAAACTGGTTTGTTCTATTATGACGAAATTCCCACTTCCTGCTCAACCCGCTCTTGCGCCAGCCCGGCTCAGCCCAAAAATTTGTATGCTCTGGAGGTAACTGCTCAGCCGAGCTCAGCCTGAATCTCGGCTTGAGCAGGGACGGTGTGGAGGTACTCCAAGGGTATAATTCAGGAAGGTTGTGTTTTGATGCGTTTGCACAACATTTGAGGGAGGAAGAGCAGTAGTAATGGTTTGTACAGGCGTTAAAATGATAGGACTTGTGTATTGCTGATAAAGTAACACCTGGACTACTGTAGTTTCAAAAATAACAGCAGAGTGCAATAGGCTAGTAGCCTACTGCCTGGTCAGTGATGATAATGCCAACCAGCATACAGTAGTAGGCTACAGTGATTGAGTTGCCTAGCGCTACAGTAACGTTATCTCAGTTTGCATTTGCTTATGAAATGAATCAATGCAGGTTCCTAGTACAGTATGAAAATGCAAGATCCCTCATCCCAGTACAATATGTTGTCACATCCACAGTATAATTAATGTCCAGTTAGCTGAGAATGGGATGTGTAACTAATGTAAATGCGAAAGATCACTGCAACAAACAGCTTGCCAGTTGCAAAATTATTAACTACACTATACTGCAACTGTGAAAAGGCAAGGGTGTGTAAATTTGTTCAGTGGAGGTCTGTCTGTGTTTTCACCATGGTAGAATCAAATTTTAGTCATAATCATAGGCCCACAATTCTGTTAAGCTGAATTATGGTGCCAATGTCATGAAACAAATATAAGTTGTGGAGTAGGTGGATATCATATATAATGACAGTATGAATGAAATATCTTTTCTAGAACTAAACACATACTGGATTACTGTTTTCTGCTAAACTTTTTATAATATGTCTCTACCTTTGCTTATTCAACCTTATTTGGTGGCGCTATATGCCAGTGGGATGTACATGCAATGGTGGTACTCAATTATGGTCCATGGGTAATTGTATTACATCTTCCTGATTTTGCAGATAACACTGTCTTTGCCCTTGCTTTTGTTATGATAATGTTGTGTTTATTGCATTGCTTGCCACCTCCTAACCCATGTATGTTGTTGGCTACTTTTCTCAGTCTCACCTATGTCCATGATACACCTGCTCATCTCCACATGCCTCAACTCTTCACCTAAGACTTGCCCACCATCATCTGTGTAATGTAAATTATTTTTATGCAAGCCTATATGATTTAAAATTTATGTTTATGTAATATATGTTGTTCAACTGAATTGTGATGGGATTATTTCCTTCATGTTTGCAATGGCCCCCCTTCCTTTGCTATTGGGGTACTCTGCTTGCTTTTCTAATTTCTGTTTCCATGTGATGTTTTGCATAATTTCCCATTTTCTCTCTTTTCCTATGTACCTACTGTTGTTGTTTTATGGGTTCCTGTTGATTTTTGTTTCATATAAATATTTTTGGTAATGCTAAATTCATTACATAAAATCAACTGAAAAGATAAAAAGATAGTCACATTGATTTCACATTTGTTACCAAATGGTGACATTTTGTTGAATGTGTTTGTTTAAACAGTTACACTTTTAATCGACATTATTCAGGTAAATGTGTATCGAATCAGAATATAGTGAATATCATGTGTTGTTCTCATGACTGCAAGACTGATAATAATAAGTCTTCCAGGACAACTGAGAAAACTAACAAAAGTGAAAAAATACTGTTTCCTCATGTCTCTTCAACCTCATTCAGATGTAGGCCTACTTCGTTTTTTGTGGGACATACTTGTGACTGCTGTGCTCCATACTGGTCAATGGGTAACTGTGGTACTTTATTATGATCCGTGTCGATAAAAAATTTTTTTGTCTCTACTACATGTCTGTGGTCTATAATGCCACGATTGCTGCATGGCTTTTCGCTTTATAACCTCCACTGTACCATACTTCAATTACCACGAATGTAGATCTCCTCACCTGTGTTTGTGCATGACTCACTAATTTATCAGATAATTTTTTGGGGTACTACATAGTCAATACAAATGAATCATGCATACACAACACATTATATGCTGTGACTATGCAGCTTGCAGGAAATAAGCTTCCTGTCACAAATATTTTAGCCAAGATCATTTAGCTTGTGGCTAGTCTGCAACACCAATTTGGGCCTTCTTGTTTAATTTTTTTTTAAAATCATGGTGTTGCGTGAATGCTGTTTCGGCTATTACATTAAAGCTGTACCTCACTTGATCATTCGGTGTCATGCATAAAATATTACAATTAAACATTTTGGTTGGACTGCTGGATTTTGGTTGTTATCTATAATAAGAAATGCATGCATTTTGGAAATTAGGTGGAAATTGTACAGCAAGTGTTTGGTTCAGCTACACGGTGAATGTCATATTCAAACTCAAAGTACAAAAATAATTCAGCACATTATTAGGCAAATCATGAAAAAGTGATATGTAGTGATAGAAAAATGAAAATTTGTGAAAAGGATCTCGTAGATAAAGCGAACAGATAAAAAATCTTGATGATGATGTGCATGGTGATAAAAGGCATATAGGTTATTTCTCATCAAGGCCATAAATGAGTCTAGCTGTTCTGAAAGTTAACAACTATTTATTGTATTAATCAGATTTTCATATTTGAATTATTAACTCTAAAGGTGAAATATAATTAAATGATCTTGATTTGTGCACTTTGAGAAATTTTGAAGTTTCATATAATAAAAAAAGCAATCTTGTATTGTTGCATTATATTGCAGACATGAGTTTAGCTGTTGTGAATTGGCATGGCAGTGCTGTACAGTACCTTTCCTCTGGCTTTTATTTGCACTACTTTCTTTGGTGTATCTGTTTAGTTGCAGATAACAGCAAAGATGTAGTTTCTGCACTTAAAAGCACAATCTTCTTGATACAAGAATAAGCCACCACATATCGTTGTTTTAGGGCAATTAAAATTCTGGTTCCATGTTTGAATCATGGTCAAATAAGAAAACATTTTGAAAACAAGTATTGGGATACATGCATGTAAATTCCTCAACTCAAAAGCTACCACCCTTTCTCTGCTAACGTTTAGTCTATGTTTTGACAATACAAAATGTTTTTATAAGTTATCTAAGCATGAGTAAATAATTAAAGATGTTGATGGATACAGTAATTCAATATTTAATGTTCATCTAAATTATTTTTAATAAGTTGGAATGTTTTGTGGGTTATGATCTCAGTAAGCCACAACAGAAAATGCGCTTGTTCCATAGGCAGTAGGCGTACTTCAGTTTCATCCCTATGTTCAAAGGCTTGTCCATGGTATGTCCCTGTAATTGTTTCGCACTGTATTGTCAGTGTTACAAGATTTTAATAACCAGACCCCTGTAAAATCTTCGATTGATATCCTTTTTCTTCTGCTTGTACCTAAATTTGAATTTCATATGCCTCCCCTCTGCTTGTTTTTGTCACTTGTTTTTCCTACTATTTGAAAAAACTTACTCTTTTGGGAAAAACTATAGAGTTGAGTCCAAAATAATTTGATATGGTAAATTATATTTCTTGGATTTTTAGCATGGTATTCTGTTTCAATGTTGCTTTAGTTTATTGGATAGATATTTGCGTTCTGCAGAGTATGTGTGTTCATACACAAATAAATTTACCTTACTGAAGATTCCATTTGAAGGTAAAGTGGCAGAAGACTTAATTACTACTGCAGTCTAGTAGTGAAGGGTACCTTCGCCTTTTTGCTTGTGAACACCTTTTAAGTGCCAATACCACAGCAGCAGCAGTTGCTTTTTTTTGTTACAACGGCCAAACGTTACAGATACCAGCTTCTTTACACCTAGGAACCAGGATAGATGCGAGCAACACGTCAAACTTCGCTTGCATAGCAACTGACGCAACCAAGCGTAAACATAATTGCAAGTGTAAACACTTTCCCACACTCAGCTTGAATCAGCCTTGCTTGGTCCCAGTGTAAACCAGCCTTTACACTTCAACAAGGATGCTAAAAGTCAACACTACAACAAAACCCTGCCCTTCTGTTCTGAACCCAAACACCTCAGAGTAACGTTCGACAGGTCACTCATGTATCGCCAACACCATGAATCACTTCGCAAAAATTTGACATCATGTGTCATACTCCTCAGTCGACTTCCTGGCTGGAGCAACAATGCTGCAAATAGCCACCTTTGCCCTGTTTAACTCAACTGCAGAATACTGCACTCCAGTCTGGTGCCACAGTGCTCAGACCCAATTGATTGACCCTGCCATCAACAATGCCTTGCGAATTATAGCTGGATGCTGCCTGCGTCCTACACCAGTGGACATCCTTCCTATTCTTGCAGGCATCTAACCTGCTGAGCTTCATTGCAAAGGAGCCACATTGTCTCTAGCATGCCGTGCCATGGACCCTGGACACCTGTCCACTCAGCCAGCACTCAGCTGTCCAGTGTCAACTGAGTGCGAATGCACGGTGTTTCAAATCAAGATACCCATTTGTATCTGCCACACATCAACCCATCAGTTCTGACAACAACATACTTGCGGCGCACTGGGCGAATCACCAATGGAAGGTGGAGTGGTTGGACAACCTTATGAGTCTCCGTACTTTCATCTCCGAAAAATTTTCCCATTTCATCACCCAAAAAATTGTTTTTCGAGTGGAAGCTACAAGACTTGCCACGTCTTTTGAGACTTTAACCGGGTCGGTAGCACTTATCGGGCCAGAGAAATTCCTGTGCAAAGCCACATGTGTTTTCGCGTTTTTTCCTTGAAAACCCCGAAAGCAGACGGATGCCAAAGTGTTAACCGTCTCTGCTCTGGTGTCAAAAACTTCCACTCCTGCTTGCACCAATGAGGTATGGCCTCCTATGCAGCCTGTTGAGTGTGGCGCAGAACAAACCGTGAACCATACTGTGCTCCAATGTCCAATCCATCGACCTCCTCATGGAGTGCACGGCCTGTTGGTTCTGGGCAATGGAACAATCAAAACTCCCTCAAACAGCGATGAAGACCTATGAACAGCATAACAAAGTACTTGAACTTCTAAACTTGTTGCAGTGTATTGCCGCTTAGTTCAAGCTTATACTGATGTTGGTTACTGAAGAGATGTGTATAATAGATTGGTCTTTCTGTGTCAATTTTCAGGCCAGTTTAATTGAACTCTGCTGCAAATTAATCAAGTAAATGTTGAAGACATTGTTCAGAAGATACTTTGCCTCAACAATCCAAAACTTGATTGAGAACAATGAATATTTTACTGAGGTTGGATGGCAAAAGCAACAAGTGTAGTTCACATGGATAAAAAATATGGATATCATAACAACTAACACAAGAAAAACATAAGTTTCACCAGTCATCAAACTTTTCAAATGCTTTGCCTACCACAGTCACTAATACGATGTACAAACCTGTATTGTTCCAGCAACCAATGAAAATTGCTGTAATAAGTCTGAAAATTTTTCTTCAGCAAAAAGTTTGACTTCATTAATTTCTTCATCTACTTTTTCAATATGAGCTCTGAGCATCCCTAAAATAGGAGCAGCTTTTTGTGTGTGGTCATTTATATCCTGCTTCATATCTTCACATTTTTCTTGGAGAGATACAACCTGCATCATATAAATGTTTATAATTGTTTTCATGCATATGATTGCAAGACTGGTAGCTAAGTTTAAGCAAATCGGCACACCATAACACTCAAGATAATCTTCATATGCCTTCATATCATATCAACATATGCCTGTATCTTCAAGGAAATAAAAGAAGCATGGTAAGTTTAAGGCAAGACAACAGTGCATAAACAGCATAAACATTAAGTCATACATACCAAAATTTATCAACTTAGTAATAAACAACTTTTGAGTTTCCAAAAAAATTTGTGAGTTTATAATAACCCTTAGTTGCATTCATGATTTTTGTCCAGAATTCAACCCACACAATGTCAAGAGGCATAACATGCCTAGCATGCTATACAGCACTTTTTGCAACAACCAATTTTTCAGTCATGGCAACTAGCGATGGCACGGGCCTGCAGTTTTGCAGCTCGGCCAACCCGGAGCTAACATGAAACTGATTATGCCAAACTACAACATATTTTCTGGCCCAGATTGGCCCATAATATGAAGTAGGCAATATATATTTTGCCTCCAAGATGGCAGCAAAATAGACACATGACATAGGTTCGCCAGGGGACCTTCATTAATCGATTTTGAAAACTTATTTGCCCAATGCCTGTAACATGACACTAACACATGACAAGAATGCCCCAGGTTGCACTACACTTGATAGCAGCCTAACGTAGTAAGCCTAAACCAGGGGT
>Ga0210059_1005600_pt1 | contig 20187 bp, 9 predicted proteins | sample Ectturendosymbi2_FD_188042 | JGI IMG/M metagenome (GOLD analysis project Ga0210059, IMG submission 188042) | Ecteinascidia turbinata endosymbiont from Florida, USA - Sample 2 (SPAdes) (version 2) | ecosystem: Host-associated > Tunicates > Ascidians > Unclassified | place: Key West, Florida... | reverse complement strand
CGAGGTATGTGTTAATTCTTGATTTGATGGAAGAGGTCAAGGAGACCCCTTGTGATCGGGGGCCTGATGAGAGGACTGAAAGGGGGAAACATACCAAACGATGCCAATCAAATAGTGAGTTTGAAGATATGGCTTTGCTAATGAGTTTGCTAAGTCCTGAGGCAAAAGAAGGGCGTGCTGCCTTGGGGATGCGGTGGATAGGGTGGTTGACTGTAGGGATTGAGTATAAGCGCCAAAGGAAGCAGGGTCAATCAGGGGGGTGCTCATAATTGGGGTTTTTCGGGGATGTGGTGGCTTGAGGACGGGGTCGCAGGTGTTGCAGTACCAACCAGGAAGTTTGTTGGCATGTTTTCTTGAAATTTTCACACAAGAGAGGTGAAAGGGCCGATCACACTGTGAACATCGAATTGTCTTTTTCTTCCTTGAGCCTCTTTGGCTATGACAATGGTAACATTGGGTAGGGTCTTGAGAGCTACCAGTCTGTTGCCTGTCTGTTGACAAGCATTGGCTACAGTAAAAGGGTACAGATTCAAACTCAACGACATCATCACCAGCAGACACACCAGCACAACAGTATGGGAGCCATTGCTCACAGGAATTGCATTCAATTACTGTTGTTTCTTCGGTTTATCACATGAGCTGCATTTGCTATTTTGTCCAGGCATTGCAAAGCATGAAGCAGATCATTCATAATTTCACAAGTTCAGTAGGGTCCACTACTGGTGTCGTTGCATCCATAATGGTGACACCAGAGTTTAAACAAATAGCTTATTAATACTACACACCATGCATTTCAGCACTTAGAAAACCTTATACAACTAGAAAGCCTTTTCAAATAGAATCTTGCAAAATGCAGCAGATTTACGATCCTTTAGAAGCCTTCTAGCCTGGGTTCAAATTTGCCAAGTGCGTGATAAGCTGTATAATTTTTTGATGACCGGGTAGCCTTAGTGAGAGTTGTTTATGACGACACAAACCGTACCAGTGGTTGCTCGGATTCTGTGTGAAATGTAGTCAGACCGCAGTCGTGGTGAATTCAGTGTTGCCAACCTTGCGTTTTTTCCGCGAATTTGGGCTTGTTTTTTTGTGGAGTTGCGGGTTTTTTTGAAGACTTGCGGGTTGCTTGTCTTTGGGCTTGTTTTAACTGAAATCTGCTTGTTTTTTGGGTTTGTTTTTTGCAGATTTCTGTTTTTCTGATTGCTTTTTCTTCAATTTTTATGGCAATTTTCTGTTTCAATTTGCTCCTAAAGGCATATTGGGCATGTTTTTGTGAAAATTTGATCATTTTGGGCTTGTTTTTAGAATTTGTTACCATGCTTTTTTGTTTAATTTACTTGCTAATTTTTCGTTTTGCTGCATTTTCCTGCCAACGCATGTTGGGCTTGTTTTCCGGTCAAATTACCTATTTTTGGGTTGTTTTTCATATTTTCTTGCTTGTTTTTGCAAAATAACCTGGCATCACTGGTGGTGATGAAAGATTCAAGTCGCAGCAAGTAAACACTCGCAGAAATGGGAGGATTGATCTTCCGTGCATTTCCGTGTGAGGTGGAACTGAATTATATTACTGTCAGCAGATTGTTGATTGTCATGTGGCAAATGTTTGTGAAAGCATTAAGAACTGGTGTCAGTTAATTCATTCGAATTTTTATCCTGACTGCAGTCGTGTGCTCAGCTGCCTTGTGTATATGACTTCGAAGCACCTTACGTAACTCAAACTGGTTCGTAACTTCAGTTATAAATAAGTGTACCAGGGTTTTTAAAGCGTTTTAGGGACCCGTTTCGCGTCCCTAGAATTTCAAATCGGGTCCCTAGAATCAGATAAAATTATCATCGGGTCCCTGAAATTAAAGAAAATCGGGTTCCTAGAATCAGAGAAATCGGATCCCTACAGATCCATACCGGGTACCTGAGATTTTCCGTAAAAAAACCCTGAGTGTACCCACACATGTCCTGCAACCTCACGGGACTTTGCAAGGATTTTCTGTAATGATTCAGGAGCAATTCGTTCCGTTATTTCAGTTCTTTGACCAGGAGGTAAACTGTTTCTATCAGAACACTTGAAAGACTTTGCAAATGCATATTCAATTAGCGAAAATGATTTAAAAAATGAAATACCTCTGGCAAAGAATTTCCTCAGGAGTCGCATTGAACAATTTCTTTCACTTATAGATCCTTACAAAAGCTGCGTTTGATTGTTTATGCAAGTTGTTACAAATAGCTGTAACTCTTCCTGTCTGCAGCACTTCGTGCGAGATAAGTTTTCAAAAATGAAATTAGTGAAATTATTTTATCAGAAATGCCATGACCAGTGAAAGATTGAGTAATGCTGGTCTACTTTCAATTGAAAGATACGAGCTGAAAAAATAGATTTAGATGATTTCGTTGATGAATTTGACAGTCGATATGATGATCAAAGGATTAAGTTGCATTGAGTTGATGTTGATATGAAATTCTGACGTAGACTGTGCAGGGAGTTGTGTGAGAATCATATTTGCTGATTGTCTATTTGTCTGGATCTTTTTTGGTTTATTTGAGGTAGTGCGTGTTTCGCTTATGATGAGACAGTCAGAAATTAAGACAGGGTTTAAAAGTCAGCTTCAGAGGTCAGTCAGGTGAAAATTTAGTGTGAATATTTAAAATGAACGACTTTGTTGGGAATTTTCTGCAAAGCAAGTTTTACGCTCTGCTGTTACATCTTGTTAACATGTAGTACCTGTCAGGTATCGTATTAGACTATTACCTGTTTCATCACCAACATCTTCAAAGAAGATTATTTTGAAGTTGTCTCCAGTACTGTAGTAGGCTTAAGATTTAGTTTGAAAAACAGAATAAGTTTCCCAGAATAAACTACTTACTGATTTTAATGTGTTTTGCTCTACATTTCTACAGAACCTGAGAAACTATAATGGGTTCCACATAATTAATACACAGTGGTACGTTGGTTGGTTGGTAACTGTTTTAACAAGTTCCTGATTTGAATCTCATAGCTTTATTCTCTTTATGTCTTTTATTTGAAACATGTTTTTATTCTTTTTATCACATACTATATTCTTTTATTTTCCTACTTGTTTTTTATACTCTTTGCCTATATGACTCTTCCGTTCCGTGCGTATTATATATCTCCTCTTTTGGGAGGAGGAATTATAAGTTGGCCTGCCTCTAAAGTTGGTAATAACCTAAAAAGATGTTTCACTACCTTGCGGTACAAATGTCAAAAATATTTCATACCTGGTATTTAAGGATATCTTTGTAGTTTTTCATCTGGCTAAATGTATCTGGTTTTATCAATTGCTACGTGCACTATGCAGCTAAAGTGCTATTTTTCCTTATCTGAACCTGCCTAAAGGCAAACCTGCTATACTCAATACTGTGATTCCAGCAGAAATAGTGTTTTGAAACTATTGTTCTACTTTCCCACATAAACATTATGTGATGCAGCTTAATAAAAGGCAATGTCTAAGTAAGTAGCTGGCAATGGTTCAGGGTTGTGACACAAGTTCAAGTGCTAGGTAGCCAGCAAATGCAGGTAAACTGATAGGTGGTAGCTGTTTATGGTTGCGCAAATGAACATAATTGCATTTGAGCTACATCAATGTTGTTAAGCTGTTCATGCTTGTTGCACATCAAGCAAGGAAAACATCAGTTTAAGGTGAGAGGAATAATTTACATGCTAATTTATAGGGAGTAGGAAAAAAATATGACTTAGTGATAACAAGGAGATTGAGATGATGTCACTTACGGATTGATCCTGGCATATAAACAAGGTTTCATTCTGGACCCCTTCTTGCTGGAAATTTGAACATTTCTTTGTGGAAACTAAACAATTCAAGAACCATACATTTCTTGCCCTACCATGATGCAAAAATTATGTATATGCAATCAGATCTAGTCAAAATATAATAGGCTACAATAGTTGGCTTAATTTCGTTTGTTTTGCATGCTTTGGCATCAACATGCTTAGGTTAGTACTAACAATAAGATAAGTGCCTAACTGAAATAAAAGTGATTATGACATGTCATTCACTTATTGGCATCATAATTTTTATGTCTTAAGTAGACTAAATGGTGCCAGAGGTACTAGGGTAGGGGTTCCCAAACTTCTTGTTCGTCGGTACCCTTTGAACACTTTATAGGTTCGTATGTACCACCAAAATTTTGTCACATTTTCAGCTGATAAGCTCAACTTGCTCTGAACCAGGAAGGAAACTTCATAAGATACCTCCAATGAAGCATTGGTATGTTGGAGAAACATCCCAACTCTGTCCAAGCGTTTTTGCTTAAACACTGTTGCTCTATGCATGAAAAAGTCAAGTCTTTGAATTTCCAGTCCTCTCCAAATGTCGAAAGTCCTCTCCAAATGTCGAGTGAGAAGACTTGGTTTCATTGAATTATTCACCAGCGTTTTTTCACAAAATACACACACCGGTATATCCAAACCATTGTTTACCGTGAATATAAACCCAAACTTTAGATAGGTTTTTCAATATTTTATTTTTTTGCTACTCATTGTTAAGAATTTTGCTGATTAGAAAGTCCGAACGATTAAGTGTTTAAGTAAAACAATCCTATTACAAAGTCCACATTCTGAGCATAACTAGCAGTTAGTCTTGACTGTAAATCAGTGTTATACAAGCGCAAATAATTCCAATTGTTGAAAATTGATGAGAAAGGCTGTTGTATAATTTTCTGAACAAGCAGCATATAATGATAAATTAATTGAGTTTCATGGAAGGACATCTCGATGAACCACTTGGGAATCACTATATTAGTGTATTCCAACTTTGGTATAACATTGCAAGCTAGCGAGAATATCTAAAATATGTCACATCCAAATCAATTATTCTCACATCACGAGAGTTAAGTACGAACATTCTCTCACACATAATGTAGCCCTTGAAAAGTCAAAATATACCCTTCAGGGTACATGTACCCCAGTTTAGGACCCCTTGTACCAGGGCTTGAGCCAATGATAAGATTCGATTGGTTCGCAAGAACCTGTTTTGGAATTTCTTTAATCTTGCGAAGTTGCTGGCTTGAGCCAGGGGTTCTCAATTTTTCCCCATGAACACCTTTTGCTTATGACTTATTTTGGTAAACCTCTCATCATAGACCTGTTACTAACTTTTAATAGTGAAAAACAAGACAAAATTTAGGAAAATGTCTAAAATCAATAATTTCCCTTGCTAGACTATACCAGTTAGCAATACAAAGATCAACCTTTGATCTTCTATCAGGCCAACCAGCATGGTTTGCCTTTGCAGAGTGTGATAATGAGAGAACCTGTTATTAGCAGGTCTTGGAGTGCAAGAACCTGTTCTTAAAAAATTTGAATCCCAACACTTGGTTTAACAAAACAAAAAGGTGTTTTAGTTGCAGTAAACTGTACAAGTGAAGATGCTGCTATTGCAAATTCACTGAATCTTACAACAGGTCAGCGTTTCCCAAAATGGGTTCCATAGACAAATCTAAAGGGTTCCACGAGCTATACTTTCCAGTTTTAAGCAAAAACTGTTGATATGTCCTTTAACCCTTCAGGCGTGTGGCAGCCGCAATATTGTTTGATCTAGTTTGCTTTATGGTTACTTTTATTGTGCGTAATTTTGTTTACAGTACGAAACCTTAATAATGGTAATTTGGGTGAAAAAAAGCGTTTATGTTTACTTGGTAATTCTGGCGGGGGTTCCTTATCCACTTAAAATATCCTGACAAAATAGTTTGGGAACCACTGCAATAGGTTAATATCTTCTGAGGCAGGCAGCTAGCAATGCTAGTTGTAACTAGAGCAACAAAGTCATACTGGATAACAGGCTAAAGTTGAATTGCTATCACTAACTTTTTCAGACAAAAATGGCCTGAATTGAAAAGCTGTATGGTGTTATCGTAATGTCAGGGATATAGATAATTTGTCCAAGTATTAGAAAAATAACTGTTGGGAAGGCAAACATCACTGGAGTTTATTCTTGCAGATCACAATGGATCTCTATGTCCAACTGCTATCTGGGGGAAAAGTGTTTGCCATAAAAGTCAGGATTTACACCACAAACTATAAATACATAAATCAAGATTTTGCAGTAACCCACTTAATAGTTGGTTGAGCATGTGCCACAAAAGCTGGTAGGCTGGTTTTGATTACAGGTTGGGTCATAACAGAGATTTGAAAAACGGTACTTGTCTGGTCTCATGCTCAGTGTTGATGCGTGATTGTAAAGGAATAGTTCACGTGCAGTGTTGCAATTGGCTTGCCACCTGGGCAGCATTCACTGCAAATGCAGCCTCTTGGCCCACAGCACAAGCAAGCGGAAATGGCCACCTCAGACCACTCATGACACTCTGACACTAGATTTTTTTCTGTCATATTTTGGTCATAGATTAAAATTTTTTTTCAATGGCCAAAAAAAATTAAGTCAATTCGGTCAGAAATATAGACTAATGAATGGTGTTATGGCAAATTTCAATACTACTATGCTACAAATGACTGAATTGTTTCAGTCGCCAAAATGTCTCGGCGAAAACATGGCTGAAATAGCTCAGCAAAAAAAAATCCCAGCTCTGACAATAGCTCAAAGCTAAGTATGAATGAAACTGAAGATTTGGCAGTATAAATGAAGAGTTTGTATAATCAAGATATATATTATGGTAGTATATAGTTTTCATGGCTTCTCAATAAACCATCTACTTAAGATTTACACTGTTAACTTTTGCAGAACAACCCAGTTTTGGCTCTCTGGATAACTGTTACAAAATTTAAACCTACCAATGGTGTCAACTGCACTCAGTTGCAGTGGGAAAACTTTCATTGTGAGAAAAATATTCAAACTTACAAGAGCAAAAACACACTAGGCATCTGAATGTTTGCTGGTAGGCAACCTTGGGCATCTTGCTATCAGGGTTGATAAAAATCATGATTTTTTTGAAAAAATAAAAAGTGGATTTTTTTGGTATACATCAGATTTTGATTTTTGTCTTTTTTGATTTAATGTGTAGGAGGTGGCCACCTAACCTTGTAAGTTTTAATTTTGAAGTATTTGTTTTAATGTACCTTTATTGTGCTAGCTATCAACTTTAAGTACAGTACCCAGAAACAGCTGGACTTTCATTCAAACTTGCTTCAAACTTAATGCAATAGCCTTTAATACAAATAAGTTCATAATACTAGTACCGGTATACAAAATGAAATATTTATTGAAAGGACAATATTTACTTAAACCACTAGTTTAGCAAATTCATTGACACTCATGGCATACATGCATCAAGCAGTAAAAACCTATAATAATAATATATCTGTTTTTATTAATCACAAATTTGTTCATAACTATTGTGTCTACAGTCAACAGCTGACATGTTTCGTGGAGTTTAGCTGCAACTTTCACTTAATGCCAAGCTACACTTTCAAACGTGAGGAATTCTAGCAGTTACGACTTCTGAGTTTGCAAGGGTCAGTGATTTCAGTGCACATGCCATTTTTGCAGTTAGTTAACATAGAATCTGTGACCGCACAAAAGCTGTGATTGATAAAACTTAAGGTGCTTTTAATTTGTGTCATCATAAGAACCCTTTGCCTTCTATACTTGTATAAGTGAAAACCTATTACAATGCTAATTAATTATGTCATAGAAATCACACAAAGCTTTAAACGGGCATAACTGATATTTTTGTTTGATTTTTTAAATTTTTTATTGCTTGATGTAAATCACTGATTTTAATCAAATGATTTTAATCAATCAACCCTGCTCATTGTAGAATGTGATTTTGCTTATGCCCGTAAGCAACTGTTGCCATTGGATTATAAATACAATTATTTGCGTACACCAGTAAGCAACTGAATATGTCATTTCATGTACATTTGCTTAGAAATTGTTAATCAGGAATTTGAGGATGAAGGCTGGTTTACACTAAGGCTGAGTCAAGCCAAGCTGAGCGTGGGGAAGTGTTTACACTTGCAATACTCCTGACGCTTGGTTGCTATGCGAGTGAGGTTCGATGTGCTGCCTGCGTCTATCTGGTTACTTGATGTAAACATGCTGATATCTGTAACGATTGGCCATTGTAACAAAAAGAAGCAACTGCTACTGGTGCTGCTATGGCACTGGCACTTCAAAGGTGCTCACATGTAAAAAGGCAAAGGTAGCCTTCAATACCAGACTGCATTAACACTTTGGCGTCCACTAGGATTCGGGGATTTTCGGAAAAAAAACGCCTAAACGCATGTGACTTTGCGCGGGAATTTCTCCTGTCCGGTATGCTCTACAGACCCGGTAAAAGTCTCAAAAGACGCTGCAAGTCTTCTAGTCTGCACTTGAAGAAAAAAATTTTGCTTGGGGTGTGCGGGTTTTTTGTGAGTGACGTCATAAGTGGACGTCTTTTAGGCCACCTTGGCCCACTTTGCCTGACCCTGGGTGCCAACCGTTGATACTTTGGATGACCTGCTGGCGTTTCGGGTTCAAAAGTTGTGATGTAAGTTAGTAAAAATATTTGACTAATTAGATAATTAATTTGTTTATTTTCGATCATAACTTTTGAACCAGAAATGCTAGAAAGTCGATCAAAGGCTCAAAAGACTCGGACTCGGGCTTAGTTTCCAATGAAAACTTCAGCGAAACACTTTGGCCTAGCGGTTGGGCCCTAGGCCAGGCAACATGAGCCAAAATGACCCTAAAACTACTTCACTTATGACGTCAGTCACAAAAAATCAGCAACCCCCAACCAAAAAATTTTTTTTCGAGTGCAATCTATTAGACTGGCCAATCTGTTTGAGCTCTTGAACAGCTCTCTAGTGCAATCGGCGGAGGAGCTAGGGCATTGGTAAAGCAACCGAAAACTGCTGTTTTTTAGGCCGAAATCGAAGTACGAATATATTGTACGCCGGCTCTCAAAGTGTTAATTAAGTCTTCTGCCACATTACCTTCAAATGGAGTCTTAAGGTAAATATCTGTCTAATAAAGCAACATTCAATCATAATAACACCGCCTGAAAATACATGAAATATAATATGATTTACCATACCAAATTGTCGTGGATTCAACTCTATAGTTTTTTCCAAAAGACTAAGAGTTTTTTCAAATAGCATGAAAACACAAGTGACAAAACCAAGCAGAGAACAGACAGGAAATTCAAATTTAGGTACAAGCCAGAAGAAAAGGATAGCAATCACAGATTTTACAGAGGTTTGATTATTAAGATCTTGTAACACTAACAATACAATTCTGAACAACAATTAAAGGAACATGTCATGGATAAGCATGTGAACATAGGGATGAAACCAGGGTTGAGAAAAACCTGTTTTTTTTCAAAAGAACCCAACCCACCCAGGTTTTTCTGTTGTTTTCAAACATTTTTTTTTTTTAAAGAAACAAGATTTTGTTCTTTTTTTTGAGGAAAACGGAAAATCCTATTCTGAATTATTTTATGGCATCATGCAATATCACCATTTTCAGAATCACACAATAATAACTTGTTATACCTATTATGGCATTCAAAATTGAGGGTAAAGAGATGTACCCCATCTTTGTTTTCACGAAGTGTTGTTGGTCAGTTCACTCCTAAGTGGTAAGGCTTGGCAAGCATGCGCGAAGCAAACAGAAAAACCATTCCTGCACAAACTCTGCAGTTTCATGGCAAGTTTATGTGCATGTCCTACTAGTTCAGCATCTGTAGTGTTTTTTTCAACATATGATTTGGTATGGTCCAAAATCAGGACAAGTTTAGATGCAGAGAAGGCAGAAAAATTGGTTAAAATATACCAATTGTGCAGAGCTGAAGAAGATAACCATTAGAATTTACTAAAATTTGATTTATTCTTCTCTTTTTTAAGTCCTTCAAATTTTGTTGCTGTTCAGTTTGTTTGATTAAAAAAAATTTATAGTTAACTGTACAAGTGTCCTGCTTATTTTATTTTTTATTTCTCAGTCGATTTTTCAAAGGAAAAGTAAAGAGTGGGTTTTTTTGGTGGGTTTTATTGTTTTTTTAAGTGGGTTTTGAAAAAAAACAGGTTTTTTTGCAACAACCTCGAATGAAACCGAAGTACGCCTACTGCTTAGTGCCTATGGAAGTGGAACAAGCACATTTTCTGTTGTGGATGAGTTTTACTATAATGCAACTATACAAGATCGTTTTTTCAATATAAAAAATTCAAATTTTTTCAAAGTGCTTCAAATTTCACCTTTACAAGTTAATAATTCAAATGATAATTTCATTAATACATTGAATAGTTACGAACTTTCAGTACAGCTGGACACATTTATGGCCTTGATTAGAAATCACCCATATGCCTTTGACCAACAATGCACATCATCAAGAATTTTTATCTGCCTGATGATTTTCACAAATCTTATTTTTCTACCATTGCATATTGATTTTGCATGATTTACCTAATAATGTGACCAAGTATTTTTGTACTTTGAGTTTGAATATGACATGCACCATGTAGCTGAACCAAACACTTGCTGTACAATTTCTACCCAACTTTCAAAATGCAGGCATTTCCTATTATAGTTAACAACTACAATCCAGCAATCCAACCAAAATGTTTATTTGTAGTATTTTATGCATGACACCAAAATCAAATAAAGTGAGGTACATCTTTAATGTGACAGCCAAGAGAGAATTCACACAACACCATGATTTTGAGAAAACCATAGACAAGAAAGCCCATATTAATGCTGTAGGCTAGCTATGTACAAGCTAAATGATCTTGGCTGAAATGTCTGTGACAGGAACCTTATTTCTTGCAAGCTGCATAGTGACAGCATATACTACATTGTATATGCATAATTAACTTTTATTGAATAACTGTGTGGTACCCTTAAAATTATCTGATGAATTACTGAGTCATGCACAAACATAGATGAGCGATGTACATTCAAGGTGAGAGAAGTATGTTGCAATGGAGGTTATAAAGTAGAAAGCCATGCAGCAATCATAACATTATAGATCATAAACATGTAGTGGACAAAAAAAAAACAATTTTTATCAACACAGATCATAAAAAAGCACCCAGTTACCCATTGGCCAGTATTTAGTACAACAGTCACAAGTATGTCCCACAGGAATCTAAGTAGGCCTACCCTACATCTGAATAAGGTTGAAGAGACAAGAAACAAACATTTTTTCACTTTTTTTAGTTTCGTCAGGTGTCCTGGAAGACTTATCAGTCTTGCAACCAGGAGCACAACACATATTCACTATACTCCAATTTGATACACATTTACCTGAATAATGTGCATTAAAAGTGTAAATGTTCAAACATAGACATTCAACAGAATGTCACCATGTGGTAACAAATATGAAATCAATGTGAATATTTTTTTTCTTTTCAGTTGATTTTATGTAATGAAGTTAACATTACCAAAAATATTTATATGAAACAAAAGTCAACAGGAACCCATAAAACAACAACAGCAGGTGCACAAGAAATTACAGACCTTGAGACACATTTATGCAAAGCATCAGATACAAAAAGAAATTAGAAAAGCAAGCAGAGCACCCCAAAAGTCTAAAATAGCAAATGAAGGGGGCCCATTGCAAACATGAAGAAAATAATCCCATCACATTTCAGTTGAACAACATATAATATATTGCAGAAACATAACTGTTAAATCATATAGGCCCACATAACAATAATTTACATAACACAGATGATGGTGGGCCAGCCATGGATGAAGAATTGAGGCATGTAGAGATGAGCAGGTGAATCGTGCGCAGATGAGATTGAGAAAAGTAACCAACAATATACGAGGGTTATAAAGTGGAAAGCAGTGCGATAAACACAACATTATCTGAACAAAAGCAAGAGCAAAGACAGTGTTATCTGCAAAAATCATGAAGATATAATACAATTACCCATGGACCATGATGGAGTGCCATCGTTGCATATACTGTATGTCCTGAATATGAATAGGCAGAGGTAGAGACAGAACATGAAAAGGTTTGGCAGCAAACAATAACCCAGTATGTGTTGGGTATATGAAAAACAAAATAAGGGTTAGCTGAAGACTGGAGTATTTTGTTCTAGAAAAGATGTTTTGTTCATACTGTCATTACTTATGACATATATCCACCTACTGCACAACTAATATTTGTTTCATGAAATTGGCACCATAATTAAGCTTTTTAGAATTGTGGGCCTAGGATTATGAGATGACTACAATTTGGTTGAAACCAAGACCTCCATTGGAATTGGACCTCCATTGAATGAATTTACACACTCTTGCCTTGAACAGTTACAGTATCTTGTAGTTCAGGGGTGGCCAAGTCGATCGCCGAGTGTCAGTTGGTCGATCGTGCCTGATTTTGCATTGAATTGACAAGATACCTAAAAAAACGCTTTTCAATCAATATTACACAACGTACGTAAAAATTATCCATCATTTGGTTGGTCACGTATATTCTTTGGTGCCTCTTGTGATGGCTGACCATAGGCTAGCAAAGCAGATGCCGCGAAGGTGTTGTGATATGTTTTCCTATTATTGTGTGACAATCATGATTTAGCTGTAACAGACGCTTTGCCTTTAATCTGTGCACCACTTACTAAGGCGACCGTACACTGTATTTGCACGTGCAATACCCAACTTTGTCATTTTGCACTTGTGACTTTATTACCGACCAGTCGATCGCAAGTTAGCAATACATTTTTTAGTCGAAGACAAGTTGGCCACCCCTAGTGTAGTTAATAATTTTGCAACTGACAAGCTGTTAGTTACAGTCATCTTAGGCATTTACATTAATTACGTATCTCATTCTCAGCTAAGTGGCACATTATTATGGATGTGTAAAGTACTGTACTGGGATCTTGCATTTTCATACTGTATTAGGAACTTACATTGGTTCATATTTCAAAAGCGAGTACACACTGAGATGATAACGTTACTGTAGGGCTAGGCAACTTAGTCACTGTAGCCTACCACTGTATGCTGGTAATTGGTAATATCATCACTGACTACAGTACTAGCCTATTACAGTCTGCTGGTATTTTTGAAACTACACTTTACAGTAGCCCATGTCAGGTATAACTCTATTGGCAATAGTCCAGGCCAATCATTTCAATACCCGTACAAACATTACTACTGCTCATCCTGAAATGTTGTGCAAATGCATAAAAACACCACCTTCCTGAATTATACCACGGAGTACATCAACACTGTCCTTGCTCAAGCTGAGATTTGGGCTGAGCTTGGTTGAGCAGTTCCCTTCAGAGCATAAAATTTTTTTGGCTGAGACGGGCTGGCACAGGTATGGGCTGAGCAGCGTGTGGAAATTTTGTCATAGAACAAACCAGTTTTCAAGCTTAGCTCAGCTTTCCTCAGCCCTAGTGTAAACCAGCCTTATGTGTTTTCCCAAACAGCCAAGACCACTTGAAAAATCATCTGGATAGCATATATATGGAAATCTAAGAAGTATGTTGCTGAAATAAATATTGTTTCTGATGAACTGAACTTGAAGGTCAACATGTTGTTGTAAATGATTGAAGAAGTAGTTGAACATGTTTGGTGCTGGTGTACCATACATTTGTACTTTGAAATCACACATTGAGCATGTGTTTTCGTGCTATTTTTCCACCGCTTCGTGACTCCATAACTCACCAGACGATTGTGCTATAGAGCTGTTCAAACACTTAAAAAAGATGTGGCAAGTTTGCAATGAAAAACATTTTGGTTTTGGGTTTCAGTTTTTTTGTGAGTGATGTCGTAAGTGGGTAGGTTTTTGGCCATTTTGGCTCAGGTTACCTGAACCTGGGCCCAACAGCAAGAGGAAGTCTTTCACTCAAGTTTGTATTGGAAACTAGGCTAGTATTGGAAACTAGGCTAGAATCTAAGTCTTTTCAGGCTTTGATTGGCTGTTTGGTGTTTCTGGTTCAAAAGTTATGGCCTAAAAAAACAAATTTATTAATTATCAAATTAGGGGATCTATTTTGTTGTTTTTACGCCATCACTTTGAACCTGGAACTGTAGAAAGTCAATCAAAGCCTCAAAAGACTTGGATTGTAGCCTAGTTTCCAACACAAGCTTGAGCGAATAGTTCCATCTAGCAGTTTGGGCCTAGGGCCAGGTAGCCTGAGCCAAAATGGCCAAAAACCTACCCCACTTATGACATCGCTCACAAGAAAACCGAAAACCAAAACCAAACAATTTTTTTGCATTGCTGACTCAAAGACTTGCCAAGTCTTTTGAGGGTTTGAACAGCTCTGTAGCACAATGTGCAGACAAGTTACGCAGTTGCTAAGGCAGCTGAAAACTGGGGATTTTGCTCAACATTACTGGCAGCTAAGGTGTTAAGAACTAGGCTGCATTGACTCACTTTAGTATGTGACTTGTCTGATAAAAACAGGTAATGGTAGGCTGTTGCTTCTTTAATTAAAGTTTTTCGGTGTGTGAAGCTTTAGCTGCTCAGTGACACAAAAGATTGCATCATTCTGCATTATGGCAAGTGGAGCAAGTAGGCCACCAGGATGGACTCCGAAAAATGATTGGGAGCCTGCTGTTACAGGTTCCAAATTTTGTTATTTCTTTGTGTTTAATTATACTTGGAAATGATGATGACTTACATACTTCAAAGCACTTAGTTTTTTCTTGCTGATGTTATTGCTTAATTTTTTAGATATCAATAACCACAATGATGGTGACAATATTGACAAGGAATCTGAACTCCAACAAGATTCTATGGTGAGTCTAACTGTTAAGTGTTGTTGACAAATGCTGGTAAGTACCATCAGTGACCATTAGTGAATTTTAGAAAAACTCAGTATAGCACAAAGCACTGATCTGGTTTTATTATGCTGAAAAAGATTAAGTCAATTTGGTCATAAGGTCTGACAAGGTAGCTTCATGAATGCTGGTACAATGAGTTTTAATAATATTATGGGACAACTGACTGAAATGTCTCAGTGAAAAGAGAAACCTAGGCCATGATTATATGAGTTTATTGATAATCCTTCTCTATGGCAGGCCTGCCCAACCTTTTTAGTGTTGCGAGCCACTTTCACAAGAGGAAATTTATTGCGGGCCACAAACGCTTTTTGTGGCATAACAATAAGCTATTGTGATGTAACAAATACCTTGATTTTGGTAAGTTTTATGCGATAACACGAGGTGATAATGAGTCGTATAGTTGCACGCAGTGTTGCCAGCTTGTATGGATGTAAACCAGATCTAAAAAATTGACATATTTTTGAAGTGTTATACAAGTTTTTGGGTGGTAGGCCCATAACAGAAACAACAGGTATAATTTTGGTGTTTTGATGGAAAATATACTTGAGCCTATAAAAAATAGTAAAAATTTAAAAAGTCTGCTTGCAAACAACTTATTACATTGCGGGCCACTTAAAACAACCTCGGGGACTGTGGGTTGGGCAGCCTTGCTCTATGGGTTGGCTCAGCTTTTGAGTCATTTGTGTGAAGTACATGTCACTTTAAAATTGTAAGGAGCAGTTTTGAAACCTTACCTGTGACCGCATCATAGCATAAATTGTGACATTGCAAGTGTACAAGTTTTTGGTAAAGTTTGATGTTATATTTTTTGAGTTCTGAGTTTTATGCTTAGCTTGTGCTTTGAAGTTTTTTGTAAGTTTTGTGTAATAAAAATTGTTTGCAATATGCATAAACTTATGAAGCACTGCATTGCATTATGTATTGACTGATGAACCAATAGTAACCTATTTGTGTCAATAAATTAAAAACCTCAGCTTTTGATGTCCTACACTCGAGTACATTTGACAAGAAAGATCGGAACTGTTTGTCAGATCAGGTGAAGATAATGCATCGAACAGGCACTCCGGCTTTGGTGTGTCCCCACTAGCATGTCTACATGCAGGCATGCCAATCGCTTCACAGGTTTTCTGTGGATTGAGCTATATGTTGGCCTGTACCACTTAACCTGTTAACGAACTTGTATGGTGCGAAATTGCCAATTAAGCCCTGTAAATCCACAGAATACCTGCTGGTAAGTTTCAAACAGTTCAGAGAAATACACACAAAAGTGATATTTTGTGAGTTTTTTAATGATTCTGGTGCAAGGATCAATTATGTTTATCAGTGGGTACCCGGTTACATTGTGTTGTCTTTACTGCTTTGTCATGGCTATGCAGCGTAGTTATATTTTATACTGGAGTGAAATAAAGTAAGTTGATTAGGTAACTGATAATGCATCCCTTTCTGTGTAACCTGGTTGCCTCACTGATGTCAGTTCGAATCCATGAACAAAACAGTTTTTTAAGCTTGCAATTGAAGTTTTTTCAATTAACATAATTTATACATTCTAAACACTGCAAGCTGTTTTTGACCTCCTGAAATGAATTAATCCTTGTAAAACCTCTGAACTGTTCTTATTTATTGATAAAATTGCATATGTGTTTAAGGTTCTTGCAGCTACAACCTAAAAGCATGGTTTAACAAAATGTAGTGGGTGTAGCTGTATATTGGATGTTCAAGTTGTGCAGACAGTTCATGAGCACAGGAGTGGCATTACAGTTGAGTACAGACAATACTCATTGCCAGTTGTGCAACTCTCTGAAAATGGTGTTGGCACAAGAGAAAAAATGGCTGATCTTGGTCATGGCAAGAAATGTAATTCATAATAAAATAAAAAATAAATAACTAAAAAACTTTTTCTTTTTGGCAATCCTTGTATTGTGCTGTTACAACCAGGGTTGCGGAGTCGGAGGTAAAATATCTGACTCCGACCTTTCCAAATTTCCGACTCCATCCTTTACAAAATTTCTGACTCTTTAATGTGAAGTGAATGAAGTTCGGCTGTCAAATATTTTGTAGGAACTAACACTCAATGGAAGTCATGGACAGACTTCCGGAGTCGGCTGAAAATCCGACTCCGACTCCCAGTGTTGTTTGAAATCTGACTCCACCCAAAAGCCTCCAACTCCACAACCCTGGTTACAAGCAACTTGTTTGAATGGGTTACAGCTGCGTTACTTTCACTGTAAGCTGCAAATAACATGATACTGTACTTGATGCCAAGAGATTCAACAGTAAATACTGTATTACTTAAGGATCATTCTAATACCCAAAGTGTCCAAGAATTTTTCTCGAAGTTGTAAAATACCCACTTTTTGTTCACTGCCCTTGGTAGAAATATTCCTGAATTTGCAGTTGGTCCTTGTGATTGTGAATACGGAGCGTATAGTTAAAATTTTGCGTAGCTTTCTTCAAAGCCAAAGATGCCTTAATTGTGATTTTGTTTATGGCCAAACACTTCAGCAAAAGAAATGAAGTATTTGTATGAAAATGCTGCTTTTGATTTAAAAACTGATTTCTCCCTCATACCTTTTGTTTAAAATATTTAAATTTGAAAACTGGCATTTTTTATGTTCAAATTTGTAAAGTGCCATAAGTGGTTCATATGCACTTGGCACATTCCAGTGGAATTTTGGTGCCTACCTAATCCGTTTCACTGGCATGTGTACTGATTGTACTTCACTGTATTGCCATGCTGGAGTGCATTCATTGTCATTTTGTTGCAGTTGCATAACTGAATATTTCTTGGCAGGCTAATGATCAACAGCAGCAGCACTCACACAGCAGCAGTGGATCAGAGGTATGCAAGCATATTAATAGTAGGCTGGCACAAAACTATGTTGTTATATCGTCTTTGCTGCAGGTGACTTTGAATCGGACCTTATGGATTTACACAAATGTCTTGTAGATTCGTGTATGGATTTTGATGTTTATCAGCCTGATTTCTATGGTTTTGTACAATGCAAATACCATTTCCTATATACTGTATATATCAAAAGTGGTGTTCACAGTGACAGTTGCCAAAGTAATAGGTGATTTGTCTTGGTTTGTTATGCCATAATTAGCCATTTTTAAACAAATTATGTTTCAGACGTAGAATCGTGGTTTATTTTCAATTGGGAAGCCAGGTGGCTCTCTTCAGAAAGATTTTTTGCTTTCTAGATTGATACAAATTTTGTGTTAAAGGAAATCGATGAGGATCAATCATCGGGTGTGAAAGTAAAAGCAAAGAGAATCAAACGAGAGAATTATCGGAAGTAAGTTTCTACATAAGGCTATTGTTAAGAGCTTATGCAGTCTTGAAATTAAGAAACCCTCATTTGGAAATCATGCGAAATAGCTTGGCCACTTTACAGTCATCTAGATATTTTCATCAAATCGAACAGTTTAGCATAAAACTTCGAATATCTATTAATAAGCTGTGTAAGCATTAGCAAATTATTTGTCAAGTGCTCTGCAGTTTGTTCTTGCGGTGTTGCCTGGTGACGAATGGATTAGTATTTTTGGCTGCGATATTATGATAAAAATGTCTTATTTATGCCAAGTCGAGCGGGCCCATACTCGTTAGTTTGATTTATTGTCACAACCAGACTTTTTTTTATCTGTTTTTATTCATTCGTGTTGTAAAAAATGATCTCAATCCGTTGTGAGCTTCTGAAAATATCTAGTCGCTATCTCCTAATTTAGCTCTGCCCATCTCCACCGTGGTTGCATATCTGCATCTGCATAGATTACCGTGGTTTCTAACCTGTGTTTGTCTCGACCTTGACTTCACACATCCTGCTATCAAGCACCGCTGATTCTATATTTCAATGCAAACATTTGTCATTGCGATCTTTTACAGTTTCGCAATACTTGTTCGTTCGAGTTGTCGTGCATTCACTTCATTCTTTACACATGCATTATGCCAGTGTTTTTCCACCTTTTTACTCCAGCGGAACCTTCCACAAATGTTTGCGTTGCTCATGGAACCCTATGCAATGGTCCAAGTGTATATCACTATTTATGAGTTATTTTCATAATGCGGGTACGTTTACGCATTTTTGGGCGAGGTCTCCGGGCCCTATTCGCCAACCAAAACAAGCCAGTTTTTGGCTCAAGGTTTTATTGGAAGCTAGTCTATAATATGAGTCTTTAGAGTCCTTGGTTGGCTTTCTAGCGTTTCTGGTTCAAACGTTATGGCCAAAGCATAAACTTGGATAAAAAAACAGAAAATATTTTTTTACCCAATTTTTTTTTTTTTTTTTTTTTGGAAAAACATAATGGGAAATAGCATGTTTAATGACATTTAGTCGTGTAGTGCAAACCAGACAATGTCTGAAACGAAGGGCACAATTTTCTAATTTCACCGAGTTTAAAACACGCAAGGAAACAGACAAGAAATGTGTTAGACTTAGAGACTGATGCCTTCTGCACTTAAAAAGTCCAGAATAAAAGTTAACATTCCTACCAAATCTACCATTTCATGATTATTAGCAGTAGCCTAATATAATTTTTGTATTTGCGATGCAGTTAGTAGAAACCCTGTTGAACGTAATTTGTTTTGAATAAGCCAACGTTACTCTGAATAAACCGTTGGTATTTGGTACAAGCTAATCTCGCTGTAATAACGCTTTTGACCAACTAGCATGATCTAGTCACTCAACATTTGGAAGTCTGAAATTTTTAGACTACTTTGTTTCAGCTGGCTAAGGAAGTTCTCATTTTGATGCGTAGCTACAGCTGGTTACGGCTGTGGTTCTTAACCTATTTTACATAGCTTACCCTTTCATCAAACACAGATTAACCCCAATACACTCAATGGTGCTCATTATTGAAAATACGAGATTAAAAAACTCATACAGTTCAGAATGTTTTATGAAAATTTACATTGGCTGCAATTTATGGTTCAGTAAATTTACCCCCTTGGAAGATGAAATTTACCTCCAGCGGTAAATGTACCCCAGACTAAGAACCACTGACGGCATATACTGTTTAGATGTGTGATGACAGTATGCCTAGCATGACAGAGTAAGACTACTGAGCTTAGTTTTTTCAATTATCTTTTTGCCTGCAACGTTTGTGGAAGCCCCAAGATCGAAAGCAACGTTGAGGAATTATCGTTAAGAAACACATAACCAAACCTCTGCCTAATGCCTTTCTAACACAACTTCAACCCGTAAAAGAAGAAACAACGAAAACCAATAATTGAAGTGAAATCATGTTGAAAAAGTTGCATGTCGAACATTTTAATCCCCCCTAATGGTAATGGTCCAAGTACCTCGAGGCTTAGCTTACTTTCTTCTGGGAGGCTTCTGGCTAGTGGTTGCCTTTTCGAAAGAAACAAGGATTATACGTTAGCGTGTCTTTTACGCAGGTCTCATGGTGGCGGAGCTCCGACAACGAGTCGGACAGCCACTTGGCACAGTCGTAGCTGAAGCTACCTATAGATGACAAAATTGGTCGT
>Ga0210059_1005599_pt1 | contig 20189 bp, 18 predicted proteins | sample Ectturendosymbi2_FD_188042 | JGI IMG/M metagenome (GOLD analysis project Ga0210059, IMG submission 188042) | Ecteinascidia turbinata endosymbiont from Florida, USA - Sample 2 (SPAdes) (version 2) | ecosystem: Host-associated > Tunicates > Ascidians > Unclassified | place: Key West, Florida... | reverse complement strand
CAGCACTTACGAAGAATTTGTTGATTTGGTAGAATATAACATATTCCGCAACAATCACATTGTGTATGGAGTCCGGCCCTCGACATGTTTAGTATTACCTTATGTGGCCCTCGGAAAAAAAAGTTTGGAGACCCCTGCCTTATAGTATAGCAGAGTGACGAACACGATACTTTTGCAAGGTCAAGTCGCTTTCACTATTTGACTTGACGGTATAGTAAGCTTATCTCTTAATCACTACCACAGGAATGCAATTCAGATAGGGTAGTCAAAATCCTATGCAGAGCACTTGAAATCGTATAAGGCCATGTCTTTTTTCCGCAGTAGAAAATAAGCTGCAGCTGGATGCCGTGACCAAATGCTAACGCTGTGCCAGCATGCGGTGAAAGGTAAGAGCGAAAAAATGTTTTGCAAATGTCAACGACTGATCACACTGCGCCTTGCCCAGGCTGTTTTTGGCACTCACCTCAAATAGGGGAATGAGCATATTAGTTAGTGCGTTGAAGGCTGTACCTTCAAAGGAGCCCTTGAAAAATGTTGGTTTGTAGCACAGCTCCAGCAGAATTGTAGTTCATGATGATACTGTTAATGTTTCTAACTCTTGTGGGATGTGGAACAATCTTATATTTTGTGGCAAGTTTGACATTCAAGCTGCTTTTTGCCTTCAATGCTTACTGGCATCCTGTTGACTGCAGTCCGAGCAAATATGGAAAGTGGTCAGGTAAGTTGATTAATGTACATTTATTGTGTCATGTGTCCCTTTCCGTGATTTAACTCGTAACACAAGCTGTCTGAAAATCTGCTGATATAGGACCTACCATCGTATTTGCATGAGGTAAACTCTGGGAAAGACTGCCCTATATTTCACGTATGTTATACAGAAATTTTATTCGGTGAAAGCAAATTACATTTTTCATTTTGTCTGGAAATTAGCTTCTGCGTGAAAATCCTTTTTGCATTGTAAATTGTTTGAAGTCGTTGGACCCCTTTTGGCACATTTGCACATAATTTTTGCTTTGTTTTGACAAACAAGTGCTTTGCTTCAGAATTTCTTAATGTTGCTCTAGAGTGATCAATAAATTTTATAACAAAACAATGCAAAACCTAAGTGCAAGACTCTCAAAAAGGGACCTGAGACGACCGCCTCGTTCGCTTCACCTAATGTCCGCCCCTGATTGAATGTATAGAATGTTTTCAGTACAAGAAGTCACTATTTTGCTAAATCTGCCATAAGCAATTAAGCAAAAGTTTTCTGTTGAATGCTTTTACATTAGGCTACTGTGATCAAGTATTTTACAGTTATTTGGAACATTATGGGACCACTCAAACAATGAGGCAAAATCGCAGCAATTTCCAGATATTGCTTAATTATATTGTTATGAATGGCATTAAACAATATTATCAAATCGCATTGACCTGATCTGTAAGTTGAGATGCTTTTTTAGTACTTTCAAAATGATTTGACCAGTGGCGCCAAACCCGGAGTTTTGCCCCTAGATCTGGGTTTTTAATGTCTTTCTGGGTTTTTCTTCTGAAATCTGGGGTTTTTAGGATCTAATGGCGTACCGCTAATTTGAGATAGGGCATGATTGGTTATACTTCTTCTTTCTAGTCTCATCTGCCTTTATCTTGTTTTAACAGCATACCTTAGCATAACTGATAAACAAGCAATTGTCACCGTATAAGCTGTAAATATTAGCTATAGCTAATATTGCAATGAGTTGGTGCAATGAATTCAAGTGACAGAAGTACTAAAATGAAGCAAGCCCAAAGAACAAGATGAAGCTGTACACACAGCAATTATAGAAGTACATTGGGAAAGAAGATTTAATTATTGTAAATGCTGCCGAGGAAATGAGGGAATGATTTGCGCGTTTATTTAACTTTCACTGTGACCAGCTGCAGAACGGTCATTTTCTAAGTTTAAGATGATAGAATAAACTAAGGAGCACCATTAGACAGAACAAGCTGAACAACCTGATTCTAAGTAGTATAGAGCATGAACGTGTACGTGAAATAGACAGTACCAGTATCATAAACAAATTTGCTATGGCAAAATCTAGATAATGCAATCATCAGTAGGTTTTCTGCTTTTGACAATCGACTTGGACATTTGTACTTAGACTCCACCGTCTAGATATAGCAATGATCAGATTTGTTGATGAGTCCGGAAGCATTATTTATTGTCTCCGTAGTGTACTTGTGAGCTGTACAGTAATTTATCCCTTCTTGCTTAAAAGCTACGTATATACGTTTTTCGTAAAAAAAGATATGTTGCCATATAATGTCCAACAGTTGCTGTTTAGGACCAGGTTTTTCGTACTTACGAAATTCAGTATGCCTAATGGTAGTCACATGGATGCTCACAGAATTTATTATTTAACAGTGGTTCATTTTGTTCAAGTGCATTTTCAAATTAGGGCCCCGCGCTGTTAATATGCTACAGGCCCCTCGCTGCCTTAATCCGGCACTGAGAAATATGTCAAAATTTGATGTGTGAAATGTAGTAAACTAGAGCTTTGTTCTTCCTGAAGTGCATCTAGAGCAACATAAATTCGAGATTCAGTGCTCTTGTGCAGCAGTTCATAACTTCTGAATGAAATGCGTCATATTTTCTGTGATTACAGCTTCAGTGTCAGTGAATCATTCTGCATTGAAACGACTTGCTTACTATAAGTTATTTTCTCTTGCCTTAATTTTTTCATTGCTTTCTTGCTCATGAAACGAATTCTTGAGTTATTGTGGGGAGTGTTTTTAACGCTGTATGTGTCGGTTGCAGTGATTACAGGCCCGACGGATGGCATTGGAAAAGCATTTGCATTCGAGGTATTTTGTGAAGAGATTTATCGTTCTCAGTTATACTTTACTGATCGCGTAATGTGTTGGTCTTTTGCAGTTAGCATCTAAAGGACAAAACTTGATTTTGATCGGAAGGAATCCAGAAAAACTGGAAGCAACAAAGCTGGAAATCAGTAAGGCGTACTCAGTTATTTATCGTGTGACCACTTCCCATTGTTGACACACAACTACCTTTCAACGATTTTCACAAACAGTAAAATTCCGTTTTCTTTTTCATGCGCCATTTCATATAAATCATGACAGGCATTCGATAGGGCCAATCAACCACTACGGCAAGAACAAGCCATGTGATAGAAAACCACCGTATAAGTAAAATGTTTCTGGTTTATTCGTTATTTTGAATGCATACAAAACAAATGGTTGTGCTAAAGCTGGAAACGTTCGCAGTGTCTTTGCCAGTGCTTCTTAAACGCGTGCCACTTAGCTCACTAAGGGAGGAATTTTTAATTCCTGGGAGGAAATTTGTTTTCGGATGGAATTGTGGAGGAAAAGCTGTGAATGAAAATGCTTAAGATTGTATTGTTTTTGTTTTCAACACATAAAAAACTGCACAACGATGTTGTTTTAGATGGGAATGTCTACTGTGCGCGAGGACAAGCTGCTTAACTGCAGTGACTGACGTTACAAAAGTCAGTTTGCTTCATAATCTTCTATTCCAATGGGGGCAAACCGCGGATCGCCCGCATATTTTGTGTGTGGCTCTTCTAGCTGAATAGCAATATTTCAAATTGATAGAGAGTTCTTGCCTCGTACTTAATGTTTGTTTCATTTATCAATGTGCATACATAAGTTATTAAGGTTATTTACCATGGGATCTACGCGGTTTGATTACTGCATTATGCTTAGAAAGTCTTTTGAAGCATTTTACTCAGACAGCTTGATACGAGGCTTTTAAAAGTAATGTAAAAGCTCTCTTCATTTGTGCGACAGTAATTAGCAGAAAGAATTGCATTTCTGCAATAATTTAGACAGTTCATGTCAAGTTATTGAGGCTACTTCAAGTTTGTGCGAACCTATCAGCTAAAGCAACGTCCCACTCTCATAATCTTTTCAAACTCTTTTGAAGAGAGAGTCTAGCGGGCTTTTGTATTGAAAAGCAGCCTTCTGTCAGTTGTTATACAGAGAATTTTCGCCAGGTACACAAAAAATTCAACTCTGTTTCTTTTTCGAGTTTGCCTGAGGAAGATTTAGGAATTGTTTTCTGCGTTGCTTCCTTTCAGTCGCGGAAATTTATTTCTTTTTTATAGAATCGCTGCATAACGTTGAAATAAGATCGGTGAACATTGATTTCTCGGACGATGAACATATCTACGACAAAATTAACGAATCGCTGGAAGATCTTGACATCGGTTTGTTGATAAACAATGTTGGTCAACGAGCGCCGTTAAGAAATTACCTTGACATACCCGATTTGTCTCCTCTCATTCAAGAAATTTTGCGTGTCAACGTACTTTCTGTACTGAAGGTGAGAAATAATAATTCCCTGGGTAGGCTGAAGTGAAAGAAAGCAAAAGTGGTTTTAGAATCAAGCGTTTCGATACACTTACGCGCGGTGGTTCTTCGCAAAATTAGTTCAATACTGTTGGATGCCGTGTATTAACTCTATAAGAAAGGCAGCCCATAAACCAAAAAATGCTGTTAAAATGGCTGCAGTTTTTTTTAAGTGAGTCTGTCTTGTAATTTGGAAGAGGCGTGGGACAGAGAAAAAATTACCAAAGAACTATAAACTGAACACAGATGGGAACGCCAACTCAAAGTCATACTTTACGCAATTTTTAGAAATTCGTAAGCAAGGATGACTAAATCCAGGGTTTTTTAAGGTGCATTGGGAACCTGATTCGGTTCCCTAGAATTGAAAATCGGGTCCTTGGAATCAGCGAAAATTATCATCGGGTCCCTAGAATCAGAGAAATCGGGTCCCTACAGGTCCATACCTGGTAGCTAACATTTTGGTTAAAAAAAAAACTGCTAAAACTGATAATTTAATTTGCAAGAAAACGTGTGTAGAAGTAGACTATTCATATTTTTCAATCTTCTATGTAGCGGACACATAACAGTGTCGCTGCATGGGTTGCGAATTTAATTGAAAGAAAGATTCCTTATGTACTCCGTTTGGAGTGTCACGAGCGGTCTGCGGGCGCCCATCACCGCTTACTCTGCGCCGTGGGCCACGCGGCTACTTTCGCAATGAATGCTGCGCTGCATTTGTGGCAGACGAATGGCAGCACCGTGCGTGAAACATCCTCTTGCACCCACCTTTGACTTTTTTGTGTACGGGAGGATGACAGCTGCCTTCACGTGGCCCTCCTGTGCGACATCCGCTACTAATGTCAACTAAACCTGTCAATACGAGAGCAACCACTGTTACCCGCGCTGGACGTGTTCGGCATGGGGTGGGTCATAAAGCGCCCTTCTCAGGGCGCGGCAGCAGAAATTTTGCCGAAGACCCACGACCCAACATACTCCAGCTGAACACCGAGGGGTTTACTGCAGACAATATCTCTGTCATTGAGCAGCTAGCCTATAAGAACAAGGCTTTCATCATCGTCCTATAGGAGACCCACTGCACAATTGCAGACAAGCTAGTGATTCCCAGCTTTTCACTAGTTGGGTCAGTCCTGAGTAGGAACCACGGCCTTGCCACGTTTGTCCATGAGCGGTTGGAATGGTCAATGGTCGATCAGTCTCCAGAACAATCAGAGACTGAGTGGTTGTGCGTAGATGTTGCAGAATACGAGATCATTAACGTCTACAAACCTCCACGCTCGCGATTCACACCAACTGCCACACCGACGTTCCCACACCCCAGTCTGTACGTTGGTGACTTCAACTGCCAACACGTCAACTGGGGTTACAACAAAACATATCCTGACGGGAGAGCCTGGACTCCTGGGCAACATCCAACAACCTTAGACTGTTGTATAACCCAAAGGAAACAGCCAGCTTCTTCTCTCACCGATGGAAAGTCGGTACCAACCCAGACCTGGTCTTCACGAGTTTCGGCCAGGACAGCCCACTGCCGGACAGACGTGTTCTAGGTAAGTTCCCGAGGTCACAACATCTGCCTTCCCTCATAACGCCACCGAAGCTCAAGGTTCCTGCCCACAGCGACCCTGTGAAACGTTGGAACTTTCGCAAGGCCGATTGGAAGCACTTTTGCCTTCTCACAGATGAATCCGTTGAGAGATTGCCACCTCCGGAAACATCAAACATTGAGGGAGCATACCAGGATTTTTGCGAGAGCCTGCTATCTGCGGCCAAACAATGCATCCCACGTGGCCGTCGGAAGAACTATGGGCTATGCTTGGACAAAGAGTGCGAGACCCTCTATCGCTCCTTCATCCGAGCCCCGGTGGGGACTGACTCTGATGGAGCCGCTTCGTCCCTGCTATCTAGGCACGGGCAGAAGTAACAGGAGCGATGGTAGGAAGCTGTAAATTCCATCAACTTTTCGCACTCTAGCAGCAAGAGGTAGAGAACCATCAACAAACTTACTGGCAGGTGTGGACGCTCCTTTCACCAGTGCCCCGTCTCGGCAAACTCCATCGCCTCGCAACTCGTGAAGAACGGGGCACACAGGACAGGGGACCGAGAGTCTACCAGGCTGGTCAACAAGGAGCTGTCAGACCTATGGAAGATTCCAACACCTGAGGGTCACAGTCAGGCGCGTAGCCAGAAATTTTGATAAGGGGGCAAACAAGAACCAAGTCTCAAACATTTAAATGTAAAATGACCCTTGTTTTTAAATCAGGGGTGACGAACACGCGGCCCACAAAAGAATTTCGTGCGGCCCGCAAAGTAATCTGGCGAGACCAGCAGTTATTACTTTCGTTTGTTGTTTGTTTCTGTTGATGAATAATTTTTTCGTTTTTAACAGGTTTCATAGTATGACCAAAAAGTTGTGCGGCCCGCTTACTCAGCGGTAACAGACAAAGTGGCCTACGATAGCAAATAGGTTCGTCACCCCTGTTTTAAAGCATCAACCATAAAATGTGCTTTTTTCTGGCACTTCTTTTTCTGAATAATTCTGTTCCAACTTAATCCAGCAAACAGTCTGCTTTCATTGAATTAACAAGTTTTCAAAGTTCGTTTTGAGTAAACTTCCAAGCTTCTGCTTGGAATGAAAGCCACCAATGTCTCGTAAAACTTTTTTACGAAAGCGTTTGTGAAAATCTTAATGCTCTAAGTGCTAGATCGGCAGTATGCTTTTTTCAGCAAATATTGCAGTTGAACAAGTAGTCAACAAGGAGTCATCGTGGCCGTCATTGTGATTGCGGTTTTTATATTTGCACACTTCTGATGTACATCAACACACTTTCAATCGAAGCCGAGTAGCGACTTTGCTCTAAGACACCGACTCCCGAAGTAGGTCTACAAAACTTGTGCGCATGTAGACTAAGACGTGGATCATGCTTAATTCTTGAGCGACTGTTTGACGTGTGCAAGTGACAATGAAAACGCTAGAGTCCCTCAACGCGTTGGAAAAATGTTTGGGTTTTAGGCATCCAGTCACAATTAGCAAGGCGTTAACGTCCATCTCTAAATATAATACCTCGTATAAAAATGTTAGCAACAAAATCAATCAGTTTTAGCTAGGTACAAATTTTACAGAAACAAAACCACTCGTCTCGAGGAATTTTTAACAAAACGACTACAGATTAAAATTTTTTTAAAGTGTGGTGCCTGCTTTCGAGAGCAAATCAAACTTTAGCGAGGCTCCAATGACGTTAAGCAAACTCGCATTTTATCGTCAATACCAAGTAGTCTTTCTCTCTTTTACTTATAATATCAGTCAGTGTTGAAAATGCTTTCTCGCAAACCCATAAAGATGAAAATGTTAAGATAATTTTGACAGGTTTCGAGCTGATCATATGATTACCTTGTAGATACCCAAACTCATTGTATGCTTTTGGGACGAATGTTGATTGATAGAAAATGTCATTTCGTAAATCAATGAGCTGTTCTTCTTCCGTAGATAGACTGGTAGTTTCGTTTTTTTCCGAATGGATTAATTGCTTATATCTTTACGCCGAATTCTGGAAGTAATTTCGAAGTGATAACTGTAGATCAGTAAGTGTGTTCAATACTTCTGGATTTTTCCTCATTTTCAACGGAGGCTCATCAACAATGGGAATGGCATCGAAAATTTCGTTTGAAATTTTACTTTTCCACTTTTTCGTCACATGAAGTTAATTTTGAAGTTGCTGTAGTTTTACTTGTGAACGCCCAGAGTGTAGAACAACCGGAAGGACCTCCTGCCAGTAAAGCAAGGGAAGGCCTTTCGACCTCAAAGACAAGGAAATGCATTTCCAAATAACGCCTACTTTTAAACCTGACCGTTGCCGGAATGATTGTATGGTGTCGTTCTACTTATTGACACTCCGTTTGAGGTTAGAAACTTTCGAAGTTCACGACTCAAGAAAAGGCTCCTTAATCAGAATGAACAAAAGTCGGCATATCATAGACAGTACATAGCGATGTTAATGCCTTAATGACGCTCTCAATGGATACGTTACGGCACGGAAATATAAATGGGAACTTCAGAGCATTCATCAACAACATTCAGAAAATATTTATTTTGATTGTTGTTAGGAAGAGGGCCTTTCAAATCAAAATTAAGCCTCTCAAACAGCTGGGTGACTCTGACAAGGTTTCCCGATTCGGGCCGATAAAATCGCGGCTTACACTCACACTATATTTGACACTTGGATACAACTGGTTTGATGTTTTCAATAGAATAGGGAAGATTACGGCTGCGAATATAATATGCCAATCATGTAACACCTGGATGGCATAATGCATCGTGCAACTGTCGAAGAGATGCTTCATTCGACAAGGCACTTGAAATTTGAGAAAGAAGGTCTGGTGGGGTATTGTCCCAACCCGGTTTATACACAATATCAAAACTGAAACATGATAACTCAATGCGCCAACGCAAGATTTTATAATTTTTACTTTTCCTCTGTGCTTGAGATCGAACATAAATGTTGTGGACTTTTGGTCAGTTCGCAATGTTAAGTGCTTGCCAGTTGGATAATGCTTCCAGTGACATACTGCCTCAATAATTGCGTGAACTTCTTTCTCAATAGACGAGTGCTTTAACTCAAAGCCCGGAAGCATTTTCGAAAAAAACGCAACAAGACGGCTATTCTGATTCAAGGCATAGCTGCTATTGCCACCAAAGAAGCATCTGTTTCGACTTCAAACGGGTCACTTTCATATACTGCCAAAACTGTTGCACCTTCTATAGCTTGTTTAAGATCTTGAAACGCACGAACAGGGGGCTCCTTTAAAAGGAAAGCCTTCATTAGCAGTAACGAAATCAACTCGGTCCGACAATTTCGGAATCCATTCGGAATAACATAAAAAGAAGCTAACGCACCGATGTAATGATCAATAATTTTTATGAACAGGCATGTTACGTTGTGGTTGAAGGCACTTAGGATCCAGTCTTTTATCACTCTCCGCAATCTCGTACCCCTAAACCGGAAGCTTCCGGGTTGTCAAAACACTTTTGAAAAAGATTTCTACGCTGCGCTGCTTCGAAATATTCGCTTCAAGTTTTCATCGTAGATTTCCTGTGAATAGCCATAAACCGTTGTAATCTAAATATCGAAGCACAGCATTCAACTTCTCTTCCTGATCAGATGTAGCCATTATTCGCTGAAAACATGCAATTCCATTAGTGACGCAGGGGTGGATATTAGCATTTAGGGGCCCGAGGCAACCTTTCAAAAAGGGCACCAAAACGAGTTGTTGATGGGCCCCCTTGGAACATTTGGACATAATTTTTGATTTATTTTGAAAAAAATATGATTTGTTTCATAGCTTATTAAATGTGGCTCTGGAGTGATTCATAAGCCTTTAAACAAAACAATCCAAAAACTAAGTGCGAAACTCTCCAAGGAGGGCCCCAGGCATCTCTGAAGTGGGGTACCGAGACCAAGGCAACCGCCTCGTTCTCCTCCCATTATATATATCCCTGGTGACAACAAATGGCAAGCCGGTAGATTACACAGCCCGCACTCTCCTCAAAAGCAGTGTAAGATTTATCCTCTTCTCGCCGAGGTACTGCATTTAGTGGTAAGCGCTTTTCAAGTCGCCTGTACCAAAAACACGGAATTGAACTATTTGGTTGACCATCGATTATCGATTTTAGCCAAAGAATTTATTACAGATACCTTGAGAATTTCTGAGAGGTTAAACACTTTTTTCCTACCTGAAACGTCTTACATGAATGCTTGATCTTAAGCATGGTGATGAATACAGAGTGACAACACTAGTAACAGCCGTCGGGCTTCAAGCTTATTAAAGTTTCTGGCTGTTGGTGCCTGACTTTCTTTTTTAACTGAGGCATTTTGGTCATTTGTCCCATACCAGTATTAAAACTTGCCGTAACATTATTCACTAGCCTACCTTCTCAAACATTATAACCGAATTGACTTAATTTTTTTCGGTCATTTCAAAAAAACTTCTGTCTATGAGGAAAATGACCGAAAAAAACACCAAGGTTGGTGCTGTAATGAGATACAGTAAATTTGATCCAAAATTACTCTAAAAAATTTTGACTGTTTGTGTCAAGGAATGTATGACTGCAATCTAATCAACTGCGGTTGCTTCCGAAACTACAGTAGAGTGAAGTGTGGAAGCTTCTCCATGATGACGTTAGTAAATCAAAATAAGCGAAGAACACGTTTGTGACTTCAACCGGGGCTAGTGTAGCAAGTCTACACTATATGTGTTTGCAAAATTTCCAGCCTATAACATTTTGTGCTGCCCTTATGTCGTGAAGGTCTATAGGATATCTTTAAGCAAAATGTGTGACTATGTATATGGAAAATACCTGTTTAGTCACAACCCCAAAATTGGTGATATGCCTATTTTAGGCAATTTATTGAGCACTGTGATCAAGTACTGCAACCCTGAAAATAGACGTATATATGGGACAGAAACAAAAATCGTGATGTTGTAGATGACTCAGTTGGTGCTGCCTGGAATGGTGAAAAGAAAAAGAGGATTGGTATTGACAATTTCGTCCGGCGCTGCCGTCAAACCTATGGATAACATGGTGGTATATGGAGCTACAAAGGCGTTTGTTGACTACTTTACTCAAGCCCTTGCCGTTGGATACCGTAACACGGGAGTAAAAATTTTGGTAAGTGTACATTTAGTGAATTCAGTTTGCTGATTCGTTTTGCTCAAAATCAAAAAAATTAGGATAACCTAATCTGTAATCTAAAACTCAAACTGAAGAGAAATTAAATTTTTTTGTAGTTTGTGTCACTGAGTTTTGAAGTAAAACATAGAGTATTTCCATAGACAACCAGGCCCGAAGCCACGGGGGCGTTCGGAGCATTGCTGCCGAATTTTTTGTGTCCCCCAAATTTTGTTGTGCCAGAAAAATTTGTTTTAAATATATAATAAGAACAAAAACCTAAAAACAAAATCAAAATTTATTTCTCCCCAAGCTTTAAAACCTACCTGCGGCCTGTAGACAACTATAGTACTTTTTCATGAGCATTTCGGCTCTTCTAGAGGTATTAAAGTGATAGGGGCATTCTCAACCCACCGTTAAAACCTAAATTACGTGACCTGGTCCGCATGTGCAACTTGTTTATTGCCATTTCTACGAAAGTCAGACCCACAAGATTCCATCTGAATACGTTAAAAATGTCCTAGGGCAGAAATTCCACTCGCATTCATCCTAGTCTCTGACATCGCACCAAAATCACCAAACTTTATATCGCACAAAGATGGAGGCAAACTAGGCTTTGCCCAGGTACGTATAGCACATGCATTTTTGCAAGGTCGTCGCCGAATATGCTCAAGAGCGTCGCACTTTCACATAACTAGTTTACATTTACGGTGAAACGAATTAATCTTGAAGGTAAAATCACGTGCCTTTCCGTAAAAAGTCATCTGCAGAAATTCGCGGAGTTGTAAGATGCCTCGAGCAGTCGAAGACATGTTGAACCAGATTTTTGTTTGCGAACAACGCGCATAATGCGTGGCCATAAAAGTAAAAGGTACACGTAAATTGCTTCACTGCTTGGTTTTTGAATACCTATTTGAACGCTTGTGGTTCAACACTCTTTTCATTTTTTGTGCATCCACCGTAATTGATAGGCGCTCAAAAGCAGATAATCCATTAAGTTGCTTTTTAGTAGTTTTCATAAGTTGCTTTTTAGTAATCAGTAGTTTACTACTGTAGTTTTAGTTACTCTTCTCATTGTACGATAACAGATTTCAACTTTCAAAATACATTAATCAGTTTGTCTATGAATTTTGAGGTATAGATTCTACTATTGGTTTGACGTTCTTATGGCACAAGCAATGAGCTGCACGAACGTTTTTTTCATGTGTTGTACCTTGGTAACTTTAGCGTTTATATAAAAATCCTGGAATTCTGGGAGACCACATGTAATGGAACACAATGCGAAAACATCATACATCAAGGGCTAGATCAGCCATGATACCGAAAGAGAGAGAGACAACACGTTGTGTGTACACAAATATGCATAGCACCATTAACAGACGCATAAGGTCTTGCAATGTGCAACATGCGTTAAAGCAACTGGTAGTGGCTTTAAATTTTTTATGCAAGAAAACAACAAACAGAACCCAAAGATATTTTATTGATGCTGTGGTTCGTTGCCCGAGACAACGCTGCTGTCCACACAGCAATGACGCTTTGACGCATATTTGTAAAAATAAGATAACAGGCTATCTCATTCACGAATGTCAAAAGGCAAGATCAAAATGTAGCGTGAAGAAAGTCGAAACAAGTGTACATCAACAACTCATGGACGCGTGTAAAAACCAAGCTAACACTGCCGGCTTGTTTCTTCATTTTCGGAGAAGATAACAGCTGCCTAGTTAAAGCAAAATGTGAAAATAGTTTTGGTGCTCTATAGTTATATCCATTCGCTACCCTGAGTCAGAGTTTAGGTTTGGTGTTGTAGACCAAAGTTTTTATACGATCACATGAAGATTCAATACCAACTCCAGGCAATATGTAACGCTACGTCAAGCAATTCACAAGCATGCTATGTCTTTTACCGAAACCTCAACACCAGTTATCAAGCCTATGGATACAAACAGCAATCTTGGTGACTGTCGAGATCTTAAAGGCTAGTCGATAAGTTTTGAAAAGCACATGCTAACAGTAGACTTATATTATTTGAATATCCCTTACGGAGCAGGTGTAACAAATTGAAATAAACGCGAGATTAATAGATTTTTTCAGCTGACATGACTCCTATCATGATCGAGGGCGTAACGAGGGGGGCAAGAGGGGCACAATTCCCCGGGCGCCGAATCACTATGGGGGCGCCAAATTACTGCGGGAGGCGCCGAATGACTGCGAGGTCGCCGAAAAGTCCCAATATTGTCACAAGTACTTTCTTCAATACAGTACATTTGCTTCCGAAAGACCTCAGGTTCGAACACGGGGGTGCCAAACTTGCTTCTTGCCCCGGGCGCCATCTGACCTCGTTACGCTCTTGATCATGGTGTTAATTGTTTCATGTAGTGTTGGTTCTGAGGCACAATGCTGGGATAATAGAAAATGTAGCATGAGAAGCACAAAAACAAAAGGCTTAACCAACACTGTGCCTGAGTACCCGCAACATTACATGAGCGATGAAAAACAATGATGACGCAGGCTCTTTTCAGTGGAATTACGATGACAAGCACGTGTGTTGCCAAGAACTAGACGAGGCTGGTAAAACGAATCACAGAGAAAAAAAATGTCAACAGCAGAAACGAAGATGTGGTTTTAGCAACATGCAGAGCGGTGAAAGAAAGCAGTGCCGATTTTCTGTGCGGCAACATATCTGCGTGTAGCTGGCAAGAACGAAGACGAGAATTGAAAATTTTTGCACTTCGAATAAAACGTAATTGTCGGCAATTTTCATGACATCAATATTAGATTGAAACAAACATTGAGAAGACTTATTCACGCTTGCTGCATGCTCCGAAGAATGCATATAAATATTGCAAGGTGGCATGAGTCATACTCGTGTTTCGACACACTATTGATACTAAACTAGTGACAAAAAATAGTCAATCAGTGTCACACTACATGTACACAATACAAAATTGACATAGAGTTTGCTTTTGGAACAACTTAGAATAGTTTTGCCAGAGTACACCTGAAAACCTCAACTGCCATGGCAAGTAATCGGTTTGATCATGCTAGTTGCAAGCAAAGCCTAAATTTGCCCACTTTGGATGAGCTTAGATGACCCAATAAGAAAGTTAGCCAAAATTTTGATTTGACAGCAAAATGGATGAAAGGTGTTGTGAATCAGTTTAAAACAGATTGTTTTCGACTAATGGACGAGTTCGGTATGCACCAATGCATCACCATGTTTTACAGAGGGTTAAAGAGAGCTCACGCATATCTAATCTATCTAGAGTGTACTATTTTCTGCTTGACCCTTTAGCTTGCAGTTGCTACTTTGTCAACACCAATTAATAATTAATCGTTTGATTCTCTTATTTGGAACAGCTCTGGCGTTATAAAATGAAAAAGATGCCGTGATATCGGAAAAGAATTTTTAAATGTTGTACAAAACAGCGGATTTTGGGTCACAGACATGTCAGATATGTAAGAGCCACTTAAAAATATGTTCATCAGAAAGATTCATCTCTCTGATCAAAATATAAATTTGATGAGTTTCTTTTAAGGCACAACAAAAAAACTAGTGTTTTCTTGCTTTTGTTTTAAAAGCACTCGCATTGAAGGACAACTCTTGGAAGGGTGAGTTTTTTTAATCTTCATACTGGGTAAATGTGTCCGTCAAACAATTTTCTGCCAGTCTTAACGCACTCCATTATCCTTTTTTTTAATGCTGCTGTTATGCTTTTCAGTAAGAAAGCTTCAGTAATCTGCAATGCGTTTGTTATGGAATAAAATCTGAATAAAACTAGTGGAGTTATTCGAAAAATTCCACACTCGACGCACACGCCACATTAAACAGATAAATTTGAACAAATATTCCATCTGTGACTCTATTCACCTAAATCGTACATATCTCAAGTACAAAAGCATGTCAGCTTCATTATTAACATCGCTGTGATTTTCCTTGAACACTCAGTCTTGCGTCAGTATATAGTGAAAACACCCTGGGTTTAGATATTCGATAGATGTTTTGAATACCCCACAAGCAAGAACGTCGTTTGACGTAAAAGCGTATGTTTTTTAAATACGTCGTTTGGCGTAAAAGTACGTCGTTTGTCTTAATGCAAGTGACGTAAAAGTGCAAACATATTGCAAAACTAAGATGATCAAAACATGTAGTATTGGATATAGGCACAATTTTTGCGAAATGTAAACCATGAAGAAAATGTTTCAAAAGAGAAAATATATGTTTCCTTTTTCTTTAAGCAAATGAAATTACAAGTTATCCAAACGGACCAGAGTATGCTTCTACATCCATTTATTTTTAATATAAAGAATTATGAAACCATTCAGACAATAACGTTAACATAGTTCATACGTAGTATTAGCTGACCAAATTGTAAATCTTACAAAAAAATCACACAACGTATTGCAACTGCAAACGACAATTTCTTTGAAAATGAAACACATTTTCTTATAGCGTGAGGACGAGGTCATCTAAATATGGCAAGCGAGCGTTTAAGTTCTGTCACAATGTCTAACTGTCGGGTTACGTCACAGTCCCATATTTTGTCATATTGCTTGTTCGTGCTGCCGCAACACACCCGACTTAATACGTTATGTAAGGGCTCTGTGTTGATGCATCTTTGCAATTGATGGTTATATGGGGCGCAAAATAGAGGCTGCAGAAACAGTAAGTCCACCCCCGTCAAAGCAGCGCCCATGGCACGAGCCATGCCTGCCATTCCCTAGATACGCCACTGCGCGTAAGTTTAGAATTTAGATCATTTTCAAAAAGCGAACGGTCAATGAGCGTAGCAAGATTCAAAGCATTCAGTTCGCTGAATATCAATTATTCCCATCCAGAGTAACCATATTTTTAATTTGTTTTAGAGCGTTATGCCGTTTTTCGTCTCCACAAAGATGACTTTGAAATGTCCTTCTAACTTCTGGGTGCGTAAACCTCGCGACTACGTGAAAAGTGCACTGGCAGTGTCCGAGAAGGCTCAAAGGTTTACGCATGGATGCTGGCAACACGAAGTGCAGGTGTGTTTCCTTGTCAACATCGTGCTTCTGGATTTTTCTGTTCGTCTCTTCGAAACCGTGTGAGGTGCCTTTCGTCGTGTCCTGCGTAAACGATTGTATAAACGTAATTCAGTCAGCGAGTGTTAATCAAAAATCATTTTCATGTGACTACAATAATTATTCTTAAATTGTTTTTATACAAAAACTTAATGTAATATATGGGGACATGTCAGGGAAAGTTTTTCAAAAAGGCCCTTTAAAATACTCGTTTATGAGGCTGTGAAAAAGAAAAAAAAAACAATAGACGTATGAAGTCCATTTGTTGCAGTGTTAACACCATTGGCGTAACTAGAGGTTTAATCCAGGGGCCGTAGGAGGGCTACTAGCTAACACTCAAAAAAAGTAAGAAATGATAGTGAATCCGGATGTGGATATCTGTACCAGCTAAAAAATTAGAAAAAAAACAGACTTGTCAGGGTATTAACACTTTGATCAAGAAAGTTTCAGGATTTTATTTGACTACTCTTGCAAGAGGTTTGTGGCAGAAAAGGACATCGTCCGTCCTGACCACTTAAGAAAAGTGACAGCGCAATACATGCCCTCTCCTTTTCAGATGTAGTGATTGCCGCATAATTGCGCCTGCAGTGGACTCGATGCAAGGCCTCTCCTATACAAATGTGCCCACAGTAACGCCTCCAAGTACTATAGTACCCACTGATATTGCAAAAGTTGCTGTGAAAATGACGCGACCGGTTTGCCCAACGGTATAATTTGGGCAGGAACTACCATGAAATGCGCAAAAATAATCAAAACCATCGCACATCGGTCGTCGCGCGCGCAAACAAGGACCGCGCTCGGGCTTTAGGCAGAGGGGCCGTTGGAAAAATCCGCGACGGTCTCCCCATCACCTATCCGTAAGTGGAGGCCCCACGTTGCGCCCGCTACGCATCTGGAGAGGCGAATGGGGATAGCGCAGAGTGCTTCTACTCTGGGAGACTTGAGGGCCACGCGTAGATGGCAATCGGGACTTAAGCTAGTCAGTGGAACTGGAGCATGGCGACGCTCAAGGAAAAAGAGCACGGACTGGTCGAGGAAGCCAAACGATATTCTCTGGATGTTGTTGTCGTCTTTTCGACAAAGTGTGGTGGTTCTAACAGTGTTGAGCTGGCGATGGGTGGAAATTCTTCTACTCCGGCGTTGAGCCAGCACAGTTTGCCCAGGCTGGAGTGAGTATACTTGTAAGCCCTCAGCTGGCTAACGGTGTTGATGAATGGATGCCACTAGGAGGAAGGGCGTGCATGTTGAGGTTGAAGTTGTTGGGCCTTCCCCTGTGTTTGATACAGGCATATGGACCAAACTCAGTGCACTGTACCTGAAATTCGTGGAAGAAATTAGTTGCGCCCTTCAAAGGGTTAAAACTAACGAATCCACGATCCTTTTGGAAGACTTCAATGCTCATGTTGGGAATGATGCCGGTGTAGGGAAGGGTGTGATTGGCCGATATGGTGATGCTGACGTTAATGATAACGGAAGACTCCTGCTGCAACTGTGCTGTAGCAACGCGCTGTGCATCATATGAACACTTTCTTCCAGCACAGAGATGTGCACAAGTGCACGTGGTGCAGAGATTCCTTGGGTCAACAATCACTCATTGATATCTGCATAGTTTCAGCAGACTTGTACCGTTCAGTGTTGGGCGTTCGTGTCAAAAGGCGTGCAGAGCTGTCGACCGATCACCACCTGCTGGTCTGCAACTTAATTGCATCTGGAAAAGCCGCCGGGGCCTACACAAACGTGCAGGACCAGGTGATCCTACCGAATAAAGTGGGAGGCCCTGGCTGACAAAGATGTAAGAAAGACCTTTGCGGACAGCATATCTTCCTTGTTCCGAGACTCCCGCAATGCACAGCGGACGCGGAGATGGAGTGGTCGCTGTTTAAAGCAGCTGTAGTTTCATCTGCTGCTCGGGTATGCTGGCGCAAATGACTCGGTGTGGCGAATAATGGCAAAAAAGTACCCCTAGGTGGAACCAAGAGGTGAAAGATGCTATTAGAGCAAAGAAAGTAGCCTAAAAGGCATGGTTTCGTAATAAAGCCGACTTTTCTTTGCATTCGTGGTACGCAGAGGCGCGAAAGTCCGCAGCACTCACGGTGAAAAAGTCCAAATGCAATCTTGGGAGAATTTCGGACATAAACTGGATTCCGATTACTGGCAACCAAACAAGATTTTTTGGCAAATTATACAGTGCCTTCGCGGCATATGATCTCATACGGCTAGATCCATCAAAGACCAAAATGGTGTCTTACTCAGCAGTGAGATGTACATCCTTGGTAGATGGAGAGCGTATTTTAAAGATCTCTTGAACTCAGTCACTATTACACCACCAAATACACACGAAGTTCATTTGGGCGAGGAAAATACGATCACTGCAGCTGAAGTCTCCCTTGCTGTCAAAACAATGAAGGCTGAGAATTGCTGCAGGCTGTGATGAAATCCGACCTGAAATGCTCAAAACGTTGAATCAAGAAGGAGTTCTTTGGCTGACTCGTGTGTGTCAAGTGGCCGCCTGGTGTTCTGGAAGAGCACTGAAAGGTTGGCAAACTGGAGTGATCATCCCCGTACACAAAAAGGGAGACGGGAGTGAATGCACCAACTACAGGGGCATTTCTCTGCGTACCCTTCCAGGAAAAGTATATGCCAAGTGCCTTGAAAAAAATGCCACCAAATAATTGAACCAACGCTGGATGATACCCGGTGCGGTTTTCGTCCCGGCCGTAGCACTACAGACCAAATTTTCACTCCCCAGCAAATTTTCGAGAAATCTTGGTAATATGCCAAAGACGTCTACACATGTTTTGTCGACCTCGAAAAGCATACGACCGGGTTCCTCGTGAAGAGTTGTGGGAAGTGGTGCGGGAGTACAATGTTGACGGCCGCCTGTTACTGGCCGTCAACTTGGCGTCATGTCATGTATTCCTGCTCGGAAGTTTGTGCCCGTGTCGGGGGAGATAAATCACAACCGTCCACCGTTGGTGTTGGACACCGACAAGGGTATGTGCTGTCACCACCCCTCTTCATAGTCTACTGCATGAAATGGATAGACAGTCACAGCCGAGTCGTGGAGGGATCACATTTGGGAGCTGCAGGATCAACCGGTTACTTTTGCGGACGATTTGGTACTGCTAACATCTTCTCAACATGTACTCGATCGGTTTTCTGCTGCGTGTGACCGAGCCGGAATGAAAATTAGCACCAAAAAGGTCGAGGTATTATGTCTCTCTATAAACCTAAGGCAGTGCAAGCTGCAAGTGAGCGGCAATACACTGCAACAGGTGGAGACGATCAAGAACATCGGGGTGGTATTTACGAGTGACGGAAGGTGGAGCGAGAAGATAGATACACGGATTGGCAAAGCTGACGCAGATCTGCATGAGCTTTATCGCTCTGTGGTCACAAAACGGGAGCTTTCAAACACTGCAAAGCTGTCAGTTTTTACTATAGACCGATCTTTGTTCCGATCCTTATCTTCGGTCACGAATCTTGGGTTTTGACTGAAAAATATTATCTCAAGTCCAAGCGGCAGAAATAGGATTTTTGCGAAGAGTACACGGTGTGACACTTCGCGAAACTGCGCAGCTGTGAAATTCACAGAGCCCTGAATGTCGAACCGCTTCTCCTCCGAATCGAGAGACCCCAGCTACGTTGGTTCGGCCCCGTGTCCAGAATGCCCCACGAAAGACTGGTGAGACAAGTCCTGCTGGCTAAACCCACGAGAAAGCGGCCCAGAGCTCGCCCAAGGACCAGGTAGAGCGACTACATCTCCGACCTTGCTTGGTCCCGTCTTGGTGTGGAGCCAGCAGAATTACCTGAAATTGCTGTTCACCGTGAGGTATTTCGAGTCCTCCTAGGGCTGCTGGCCCCGCGACCCTCCCTAGAGGAAAAGCGGGCATGAAAATGAATGAATGAATGAATGAATGAATGAATGACTGAATGAATGAATGAATGAATGAATGACTGAATGACTGAATAACTGAATGACTGAATGAATGAATGAATGACTGACTGAATGAATGAATGAATGAATGAATGAATGAATGAATGAATGAATGAATGAATGAATGAATGAATGAATGAATGAATGAATGAATGAATGAATGAATGAATGAATGAATGAATGAATGAA